>ULRG01012810.1_pt1 | contig 18088 bp, 14 predicted proteins | sample 1955211 | NCBI WGS metagenome assembly ULRG01 (sample SAMEA4835676, study PRJEB28245) | human gut metagenome | biome: gut microbiome; material: fecal sample | place: Denmark | collected 2008
GCTGACAGGTGTAACACCCGCATCCCTCCTCGAGCGGTGCCCAGTCCTTCTCATACTTCTTGTTCTTCATATTCATGCGGCCGGAATGCACCATGGCCATGCCATTTCTGGCAACACGCGTCGGGAAGACGCAGTCGAACATATCGATGCCGCGAGCCACGCCTTCGACGAGGCAGTCCGGCGTGCCGACACCCATGAGGTATCTGGCTTTATTCACAGGCAGGAACTGGGTGGTGTACTCCAGAATGTCATACATGAGGTCATGCGGCTCACCGACCGAGAGCCCGCCGATCGCCATGCCGTCAAAGGGCATAGAGGAGATCTCGAGCGCGCTCCTCTTCCGAAGATCCTTGTACATACCGCCCTGCACAATACCGAACATGCCGCGATCCGTGCGGGTATGCGCTTTGATGCAGCGCTCTGCCCAGCGCGTCGTGCGCGCTGTGGAATGGTCGGCGTAATCATAGTCTGCCGGATAGGGGATACATTCATCGAAAGCCATGGCGATATCGCTCCCCAGATCCTCCTGTGCATGAATGGAAACCTCCGGAGAGAGGAACTGCTTCGATCCATCGAGGAAGGAGCGAAAGTGCACACCCTCCTCCGTGATCTTGCGCATAGCGCCCAAAGAGAAGACCTGAAAGCCGCCGCTGTCCGTCAGTATTCCCTTCGGCCAGTTCATGAAACGATGCAGCTCGCCAGCCTCTTTGATCAGCTCCGTGCCGGGACGCAGGAACAGGTGGTAGGTATTCGAAAGGATGATCTGCGCGCCCATGTCTTCGAGTTCTTCAGGTGTGACAGTCTTGACTGTCGCCTGTGTGCCGACCGGCATAAACATCGGCGTTTTGAACGTGCCATGAGGCGTGTGCAAGAGCCCTGCCCGCGCGCCGGTCTTCTTGTCTTCGGCAACAAGTTCGTAGTTAATAACCATAGTTTGTAGATCCTTATGATGTCTAAAAGATAGTTGATTAAATTCAGCGTTCTCTTAACGCAAAAACATGGCATCACCGAAGGAGAAAAATCTGTATTTCTGCTTCACGGCTTCTTCATATGCCGCCAAAATGTGCTCACGGCCGGCGAAGGAGGCCATCATCATGACGAGAGTGGATTCAGGAAGATGGAAATTCGTGACGATGGCATCGACCATGTGCCACTGATAGCCCGGATAGATATAGAGCTGCGTCCAGCCGCTGCCGCTCTCAAGGATACCGCTCTGACCAGCGGACTCCAATGTGCGGACAGAGGTCGTGCCGACAGCGATGACACGACGGCCTTCGGCTCTCGCAGCATTCACTTCTTTCGCAGTTTCTTCACTGACCGTGTACCACTCCTTATGCATTTCATGGTCTTCGATATTTTCTTCAGAAACCGGGCGGAAGGTACCGATACCGACATGAAGGGTGACGAAGAGGAGCTTCGCGCCCTTCTTCTTCATTTCTTCCATGAGCTCGGGGGTGAAATGAAGGCCTGCCGTCGGAGCAGCCGCTGAACCCTTATACTTCGCGTACACAGTCTGGTACTCATCATTGTTGCCAAGTTTTTTGTGAATATACGGCGGAGTCGGCATCTCACCGATCTGATCGAGAAGGCTGTCGAAATTGCCGTCATAGTGGAATTCGACCAGACGTCCGCCGAATTCCGTCTTATCCAGCACTTTGCAGGTACAGTTCTCTGCAAATTCGATCTCTACGCCGGGCAGTGCCTTACGGCCCGGGTTCACGAGGACTTCCCATGTATCATTGCCCTTCGGCGTGAGGAGCAGCATCTCCACCTTGCCGCCGGTATCCTTCTTCTTGCCATAAAGGCGCGCCGGAATGACTTTCGTGTTATTAAAGACGAAAACATCGCCTTCGCGGATCTCATCCAGGATATCACGGAAATGGTGATGCTCCCACTCCCCCGTCTTCTTGTCAACCATCATCAGGCGACAGGAGTCACGCGGCTCTGCCGGTTCCTGAGCAATCAGTTCTTTTGGTAAATCGTAATTGAATTCTTCCAGTTTCATGAATATATCTCCTTTGTAAATGAGTTTAAGGGTTCGGTGTTCAGGTTGATGGGTTCAAGGTTGTGGTGACAGCTTCGCTGCAAAATATATTCGCGGCGGAGCTGCTACCTTCATTTCTCATTTTTCCCCCTGAACCACGAAGTTTGAAAGCAGGAATGAGTGGCTAGGGATTAGGGATTAGGGATTAGAAGCAAGCGGTAATCGAAATAGCGCAAATAGTGCGCTGACCGTTCTGCAAGAGAGATCTCTCGGCTACGCTCGAGATGACGACGGCGCGAAGCGCTATCAAAACTTTGCGGCACTTCCTTATTTTTTGCGCCGCACCACCATTTCTCATTTCTCATTCAAACGAGGCTTTCAAATAGAATCAAAGGACGCCCCGCCCCACGGGCTAACTCTGAACCTTTTTATTGATACCACTTTTCCACTTTTGTCCCCTGATAGTAATGCGCGAGGATCTCTTTATAATAATTTTTCCCATCGCCGTGCTTTTCCGCCATGGCCTCCGCGCCCCACTGAGAGAGGCCGAGACCGTGACCATAGCCATAGCCGGTGATGATGAGCTGATCTCCTTTGAAAAGGATATCAAACATCGCACTCCTGAGGCCGAAGATCTTTCTCATCGTCACTCCCGAGAGGCTCACCCAGCCGTTGCTGCCGCGGCAGATGAGTTTCTTCACGCGGCCTGCCGGTGTGCGGTCTCCCGCATAATGGACTTTGCCAAACTGTAGATTTGACAGCTTGATATTCTGTATCTTTCCGATGCCATAGCCGGACGCGCTCAGTTTTTTCGAAAACGCATCCCGCGTCAGCGTGACTGTCCATGGTTTCTTTGTCTGGAGGGAGAGCTCCTCGGGGACGCCCTGCAGGTAAGGCTTTGAAATCCCCCAGACATTTTCACCATACTCCGTATAGCCGCCGCCATCTGCATGAAAGAGTGCATCGATCGCTTTCCCCTCATAGGTGATAACCTCGCCGCGGGTCTCCCTCACAGCTTCATCCGTCGCTTTCGTCTCTGCGCCGGCGCCTTTGTAGACTTGGCTCTCCACATCATCGGTCACATCATAGCCCGATGCGCGATAGCTATTCCTGTGATAGAGGGCATAGGTCCTCGCGGCAACAGCCTGCGCCTTCAGTGCATCGATTTTCCAAGTGGGAATGCTTTCGCTCGGAACGACGCCGCGAAGATATTCCTCCATCGGCACCACATTCACAAGCACAACACCCTCATTCCACGGAGATGGGATGAGCTTCATCTTTCCGCGATAGCGATTTCCTTTCACCGCAAAGGACGGCTCAGTCTGGACAGGCTCGAGATAAACCGCGGTGCCGAGCTTTTTTCCATTGATGGAGATCATCTGCCCTGCGCGTGCGATAGAAAACTCCTCCCCTTTCCGATAGGTGCTCACGGTCTTCCCATCGACCGTACCCCGGCACGCTTCGAGCCCGGTAAGAGAGAGGCGCATGCCGGAAGTGAGCCCCACTTCGATCCATGGCTCGTCCATCTGAGAGACGGATGCCTCGTCCTTATTTTCCTCCTTTTTATTCTCTTTCTTATTCTTTTTATCTTTTATCTTTTTCGCTTCTTTTTTCTTTTTCGCTTTTTCTTTCTCAGGCTGCTTCTGTGAAGCCGCTTTCATCTGCTTCGCAGATGGACTTGCCAGCGTTTCCTTCTGCCGGATCGGAATGGTCTCTGCAGATATGACTGCCCCTATAGAAAGAGAAAAACAAGCAGCGAGACAAGCGGATATGATCTTTTTCTTCATATACATGCTCCATGATAAAGGGGAAACGAGCTGATTGATTCAGTGGGTTATCCCCCATGAAATCAAACAACAAAGTATGCGCGTATCCAGCGTCTCCCCTCAATAAATCTTCTCCACTTTCGTTCCGGTGAAATAATGCGTAAGGATGGTCTTGTAGTAATCTTTGGCCCCGCCGTGCTTTTCTGCCATGGCTTCGGCCCCCCATTGCGAAAGGCCAAGGCCATGACCATAGCCATAGCCGGTGATAACGAGCTGATTTCCGTTGACAGACAGATCAAAAAGTGTACTGTTCAAGTCATAGATCTGCTGCAGACGGTCCCCCGAAACCACCCGATTTCCCTTCGAACCAACAAGGGTCACAGACTTTACGCGTCCGGAAATCCCGCGGTCACTCGTCTTATGCGCCTCTCCGATATGGAGGGCCGAAAGCTTGATCCCCTTCAGTTTGCCGACATCCGCCATCTTCATGAAGGAAGAGAGAGAGATCGTCTTCTTCCATGGGGTCGCGTACTTGTCTTCCGGCACGCCTTTGAGATATGGCACTGCCGATCCCCATACATTTTCACAGTTTTCCGTATAGCCGCCGCCGCTCGCATGGAAGACCGCATCGATCGGCGAGCCGCCGTAGGTGACGACTTCTCCCGCCGTCTCCATGACAGCGCGGTTCGTCGCCTCTGTCTCTGCCGATACGCCGCGATACACCTGCGTACGTGTGTCGTCTGTCACATCATAGCCGGCTGAGCGATAGCCATTCTTATGAAACATAGCATACGTTCTGGCCGCCACAGCCTGTGCCTTGATGGCATCCATCTGCCAGGAAGGGACGATCTCACAGGGCACGACACCCTTGAGGTAGTCCTCCATAGAGACCTGATTCACCAGTGTTACTCCGGAAGGAGAAGCGATGGCTTTGATCACGCCGCGATATTGATTTCCCTTCACGGCAAAGGCAGCCCCGCTGCCGCTGGACTTGAAATAGATCTTGGCTCCCGCGCTTTTCCCATTGACAGAAAGACCGTTCCCGCTTTTAGAGATCGTAAGCCGCGTCCCCGCCGGATAAGAGCCGAGGCTGCTTCCCGCTTCCACATGAAACGCAGAAAGTCCGGTCAAAGAAAGCTCGCTTCCCGACTGAAGCCCGACCTCGATCATCTGTCCAGCCTCAGTCCCTTTTCTATGGGACTCCGCAGATGGCTGCGTCTTCTTCTGCCCCGTGGTCTTACGGGTGATCACCCGTGGCAATCTATGGATAGTCACTGTAGATTTTCCCGGAACCGGCTGCGTCGCTGCCATGGATGCCGACCCCAAGGGGAGCAGCAGAGACAATGACAGCAGAATAACCATGTATTTTTTCATAAACAGATACCTTCTTATAGGGGATTTAGGGAAATGTGGCTGCGGTATGTCCCGCAGCACTTTTCCCCTTTCGCAGGAAAGGCTGCTCCGATGTGCTCATAGGCTGCCTCAGTGGCAAGACGGCCACGAGGGGTACGGGAGAGGAAGCCGATCTGCATGAGATAAGGCTCGCAGACATCTTCGATGGTCGCGCGCTCTTCGCTGACAGCGGCAGAAATGGTGTCGATCCCGACAGGACCGCCATTGAATTTATGAATGATCGCCTTCAGGATCTGATTATCCAGATCATCAAGTCCGATCTCATCGACATGAAGCGCAGCCAGCGCCTCTGCGGCAATATCCGCCGTGATCGCGCTCCCCTTCACCTGCGCAAAGTCTCTGATGCGCTTCAAAAGGCGGTTCGCGATACGCGGTGTCCCGCGCGAGCGACGAGCGATCTCCTCTGCCCCGCTGTCCTCGATCTCGATCTGCAGGATGTGTGCTGCACGGGTAATGATCTTTTTCAGCTCCTGCGGTTCATAGAACTGCATATGATTCGTGATGAGGAATCGGTCACGCAGCGGCGCGGAGAGAGAGCCTGCCCGCGTTGTTGCGCCGATCAGCGTGAAATGAGCAAGATCGATGCGGATGGAGCTGGCGCCAGTCCCCTTCCCCATGACAATATCCAGAGAAAAGTCTTCCATCGCAGAGTACAAGATTTCTTCGACATTCCGATTCAGTCGATGGATCTCATCGATGAAAAGTACATCGTGGTCCTGCAATGTCGTCAGGATGGAAGCCAGCTCCCCCGGACGTCCGATGGCCGGACCGCTCGTCACTTTAAACTGCGATCCCAGCTCATTGGCGATGATCTTCGCCATGGTGGTCTTGCCGAGTCCCGGCGGTCCATAGAGCAGCACATGATCCAGCGGCTCTTTGCGCGACTTCGCTGCCTCGATGTACACCTTGAGATTCTTCTTGAAGGCTTCCTGTCCGATATAATCGTCCAAATGCTGCGGACGAAGCGTCGTCTGCCACTCGTCTTTTGCGCTTTCTTCGGTGGAAACGATGCGCCCCTTGCTGCCGAGCACCTCTTCCTCTTCACCGCCAAGGCTTTTGATGTATTTGTTCTTCATGAAGACTCCTTTGAAAAAGGTTTAAGGAAATTGATTCCATAGCTTTCAATAAGTTTGAAAGTGGCCTCGAGTGACTAGTGACTGGTGACTAGTGACTTAAATGCCATCTTCTGGCATCGCCGTATTTATGCTTTGCGGCGCTTCCTTACTTTTTTCGCGCCGCACCATCATTTCGCATTTCTCATTTCTAATTTCTCATTCAAGCGAAGCTTTCACTCCCAATCAAAGGACGGCACACCCAAGGGGCTACCCCTATCCTCTGCTCTTCCCAAACTCCCGCAATGCCGCTCCGACGAGCTGAGAAACATTGTCATACTCGCCCGCGAGCCTCTTAAGGACAGGCGCGATCTCTTCCGCCTCATAGCCGAGCGCCATGAGTGCACGCGCTGCTTCTCCGCTCACTCCTTCATCCGGCTCTGCCGCAGAGACCGAAGGGATCTCCGTTTCGCCCAAAGCAAAGACACCGACCTTATCCTTGAGCTCGACAAGAAGACGCTCCGCCGTCTTCTTGCCTATACCGGGGAGCTTTGTCAGCTGGGTGACATTCTGCGCCTTCACCGCGCCGACAAAAGCAGCCGGCGTCATGGCAGAGAGGATGCCCATCGCGACCTTGGGCCCGATCTTGGAGATCGAGATCAGAAGCAGAAAGAGCTCCTGCTCTTCCTGTCCAAGAAAGCCATAGAGCAGGATCGCATCCTCACGGACTGCCATGTACGTGAAGAGCTTCGCCTCTTCCCCGGGCATGAGCTGCTGACGGGTCTTATCGGAAATGAAGATCCGATACCCGATGCTGCCTGTTTCCAGAAAGCAGAAATCTTTGAAAAGGGCCGTTACACGGCCTTTGATATATCCTATCATGAGAAACTATTCCTATCCCCCCGGCGTCCAATTCTTATGCTCCACCCGATAGATCGCGGTCAGCGCGATCGCAAGTGCATCTGCGACATCGTCCGGATCGATCTTTTTCGTGATGTGCATCATTCGCTTCACCATTTCTATGACCTGCTTCTTGTCAGCGCGGCCATAGCCGGTCAGCTGCTGCTTCACCTGCAGCGGCGTCACCGGGATGATGGGAACATTCTGGCGATAGCCTGCGAGCAGGATCACGCCGCGCGCCTGCGCCACCTTGATGCCCGTCGTAATATTCGTATTGAAATAAAGTGTCTCTACCCCCATGAACGCAGGCCGATATGTCGCGATGAGCTCAGCGACGCCTTCGTAAACGATGTTCAGCCGCTCGAGGTCACTCTGGTCTTTGTACGTCTCAATGACGCCGTAGTTGACCGGAGTGATGGTGGTGCCATTCTTCTCAACCACACCGAAGCCGCAGCGCCCGGTACCGGGGTCAATGCCTAAGACGCGCATAATTCTCTCCTTTGCATGCAATCGGTTGTATTATACCATATTTCGCAAAGACACGCAGACGGCAGCGGCGCTCTCCATGAAAAAAACTCAGCCCTCTCGGACTGAGCTTTTCTAAGGAAACACAGATCATTTCGCCAGCTTTTCTCCCGCTGCGATAATATTTTCGATCACCATGGTCGTAGTGACGCTGCCGACACCGCCCGGAACCGGTGTGATGGCTCCGGCTTTTGCCGCAACAGCTTCATAATCCACATCCCCCACGGTCTTTCCATCCACGCGGTTGATCCCCACATCGATGACTGTCGCACCTTCCTTCACCATGTCCGCGGTCACATAGTTTGCATGACCGACGGCTGCGACAAGGATATCTGCCTCTCTTGTAATAGAGGCGATGTCCTTCGTATGCGAGTGACAGATGGTAACGGTCGCATTCTTCGAAAGGAGCATCAGAGAGACCGGCTTTCCGATGACATTGCTGCGTCCGATGATGACGGCTTTCTTCCCATCGATCGGGATCTTGTAGTGATCCAGAATCGCCATGACAGCGCGCGGCGTACAGGCGAAGAGGCCTGCCTTTCCCGCAGTCAGACGGCCTGCATTCGTCTCAGTGAGGCCGTCGACATCCTTATCCGGATTCATAAGAGCGATCATTTTCTCTGCACTGATGCCTTTCGGAAGCGGCATCATCATAAGTATGCCGGTGATCTCCTGATCCTCACTGAGATCTGTCACAAGAGAGCCCAGCTCTTCTTCTGTCACATCATCGGAGGCGCGGAAGATCTCTGCATCAATGCCATAGCCCTTGGCGACCTTCTGCATAAAAGATGCGTACATGGCAGACGGCTTGGAGGATCCGGCCAGAATGATGGCGAGCTTGGGTTCATAGTGCTTCTCGCGCAGTTTTGCAAGGCGCAGGGCGAGCTCTTCTTTCAGAGCAGCCGCCGTTTCTTTTCCGTCTAAGATCATTGCCATCAGAAGAGCCCCGTGATATTTCCTTCCTCATCCACATCGATCTTTTCCGCAGCCGGACGGCGAGGAAGCCCCGGCATGGTCATGACCTTGCCGGTAAGGATGACAACAAAGCCAGCGCCTGCAGCAATGCGTGCTTCTCTCACATGGAGCGTGAAACCCTCCGGCGCCCCGAGCTTGGTCGGATCGTCGCTGAAGGAGGCCGGTGTCTTGGCGATGCAGACCGGGACATGGGCAAATCCCATCTCTTCGATGTGCTTCAGTTCCTTGACAGCCGCCGGATCGTAAGCGACATCCGCTGCACCGTAGATCTCTTTCGCAATGGTTTCGATCTTGTCTTTCAGGCTGCCTTCCAGATCATAGAGGGTGTGATAGTGAGAGCCCTGATCAATAGCGGAGAGGACTTTTTCAGCCAGATCCAGACCGCCTTTGCCGCCTTCTGTAAATACATTGGACTCTGCCACTGCGACGCCGACTTCCGCGCAGGCATCTTCGATGACCTTCTTCTCTTCTGCGGTGTCAGCGGGGAACATGTTCAGCGCAACAACGATCGGCAGACCAAATTTCTTCATGTTGGAAATATGGCGCATGAGGTTAGGAAGGCCTCTCTTGACCGCTTCCGGATCGGATTCTGTGAGTTCATTCTTCGCTTTTCCGCCATTCATCTTAAGCGCACGGATGGTCGCAACAAGGACCGCCGCATCCGGCTTCAGGCCGGCGAAACGGCACTTGATGTCAAGGAACTTTTCAGCGCCGAGATCGGCACCGAAGCCTGCTTCCGTGATGACATAGTCTGCGAGATGCAGTGCCGTCTTCGTCGCAAGGACAGAGTTGCAGCCATGCGCGATATTCGCAAATGGGCCGCCGTGAATGAAGGCCGGGACGTGCTCGAGCGTCTGCACAAGATTTGGCTTCAGTGCATCCTTCATAAGAGCTGCCATCGCGCCTTCCGCATGAATGTCGCCCGCAGTGACCGGGGCATTGTCATAGGTGTAGCCGACAATGATCTTGGCAAAGCGTTCCTTCATGTCGCTGATAGAACGAGCCAGACAGAGGATCGCCATGACCTCCGATGCGACGGTGATATCGAAACCGCTTTCTCTCGGTACGCCATTCGGATGACCGCCAAGACCGACGACGATGTGACGGAGCACGCGGTCATTCATATCCATGACACGGTTCCATACGACGCGGCGCGGATCGATGCCGAGTACATTCCCCTGCTGGATGTGGTTGTCCACCATGGCAGCGAGAAGATTGTGTGCAGCGGTGATCGCATGGAGATCACCCGTGAAATGAAGATTGATATCTTCCATCGGGACGACCTGCGAATAGCCGCCGCCTGCTGCGCCGCCCTTGATGCCCATACAAGGACCAAGGGATGGTTCACGAAGGCAGATCATCGTCTTCTTGCCGAGCTGAGAAAGAGCCTGCCCGAGACCGACGGTGGTCGTGGTCTTGCCTTCACCGGCCGGTGTCGGAGAGATCGCCGTCACAAGGATGAGCTTGCCATTCGGTTTCTTTTCCAGCTCTCTGGTGAATTTCAGAGAGACCTTCGCTTTGTAATGGCCGTAGTTTTCCAGTTCCGTTGCCGGGATGCCGATGCTTTCACCGATTTCAGTGATCGGCTTCATTTCAGCTTTCTGTGCAATTTCGATATCGCTTAACATGTGGATCTCCTTTCAAAAAACGACATGCTCTCACAATGGCTTTCCATTTCATTATAGCATAGGTGGGTGGGGCGTGTGCCGGGGGATGGCAGCACTGATTTTTTTCTAAACAAAAACCGTCTGAGCAGAAATTCTGCCCAGACGGTCGGCGTTTCAGATAGTACAGTACCCGTGGTCATTTCCACTTTACTCCGTCAGCCCTGTCCCATCTCCATGTTGTAACCCTAGACTACCATGGCTCACCAGCTATGTCAATGGTACATTATTGAGTGATAGATCTCTCATTCACTGCAATGCACCCACATGGTATCTCCTTTCTTCACATAGATGCCTGCGCCGGGGCTCTGCTTATCCACGAAGCCGCTTCCTTCCGGCGCAAAGCCAAGACCTGCTTTGGTGAGCCATTCCCCTGTGTCTCGCATGGACCAGCCATAAAAACTGGGCAGAGGGAATTCCCTCTCCGCTTCGGAGGGAAGCTTCGGCTTATTCGTCTCAATGGATGGGGTGACAGGTTTAGCATGGTTCTCACTGTCTTCGATCGTCGGGACAGCCAGGTAGCGCATGATCTGTGTCATGGCTTCTTTGAAAACCGGAGCCGCGACTTGCCCGCCATAGTACGTACCCGTCGGCGTATCCAAGACAACGAGACAGATGGCCCTCGGATCCTCCGTCGGGCCGAAGCCGCAGAAGGAGGCGATGTACTGGTTCTTGAGATAACCGCCGTGCTCTGCATCGATCTTTTGCGCGGTGCCTGTCTTGCCTGCCATATGATAGCCCGGTACCTGGGCATTGCTGCCGCCGCCCTCGGAGACCTCCTTCTCCATCATGTCCTTCACTTCAGTGGCGACCGCTTCCGTGATCGGCTGTCCGATCACTTCCTTTTCCGTGACTTGATAGTCACTGCCGTCGGCATTTTTGATCGAAGCGATGATATGTGGCTTCACCATCTTTCCGCCATTGGCAAGGGCGCTGTAGGCCTGCACCATCTGAAGCGGCGTGACTGCGATGCCCTGCCCGATGGACATGGTCGCAACGTCAATGGGCCGCATGTTTTTCGGCTCAAAGAGAAGTCCCACGCCTTCTCCCGGGAGCTCGATACCCGTCGGCCGCCCAAATCCGAATCGCTTCGCATAGTCGGTCATCGTCTCACCGCCGGTCAAAAGACCGACATGTGCAAAGCCCGTATTGATCGACCACTTGATGATATCGACGAGACGCACGTCACCGTAAGATTCTTCATTCCAGTTCTTGATGGGATGACCGGATGCCCAGATCACACCCGGGTCATGCCAGACGCGCTTCGTATCGTAGGTCCCGGCTGAGAGTGCCGTCGCCGCGATGATCGGCTTGAAGGTAGAGCCCGGTTCATAAATATCGACAACGGCACGGTTCTTGAACTGCCGCTCATCCGCTTTTTCGAAATGATTCGGATCATAGGATGGCTGATTCCCCAATGCCAGGATCTCTCCTGTCTTCGGATCCATGACGATAATGATACCGCCCGTCGCATGGGTCGTCTTCATCGCACGATCAAGCGCACGCTCCGCATAAAACTGAATATTCTGATCAATGGTCAGGTACACAGAGCGTTCCTTCTCCGCCTTGAATGGAGTAAGTACTGACTTCAGGATCGGATTTCCCCTGGCATCCGTCAAGATCTGCTGCTTATTCGAGCCGCCGCGGATGAGACTGTCAAGCGACATTTCAAGACCGTCGAGCCCCTTGTCATCCATCCCGACAAAGCCGAGAACATTCGCCGCCATGGAGCCATTCGGATAGAAACGACGGCTTTCATCCACGAAACTGAGGCCTTCCCATTTTCTTTCCCTGATGAGATCCTTTACCCTGTCCGAGTCTTCCGGATCCATCGTGCGCTCCAGCCATACGAAGCTCGTATCTCGCGAGAGTCGTTCCTCGATGTCTTTCTCTTTTTTGTGCAGAATCGGTGCCAGCGCCTTAGCCGCTTCTTTGGGAGAGACATTTAGCATTCCCGGATCGCCATAAAGAGACTTCACCATGATGGAAAAAGCCATTTCCTTCCCATTCCTGTCATAGATCGTACCCCGCGGTGAGTAGAGCGTCTGGCTCCCCTCCGTCTGATTCATCGCCATCTCTTCATAGCGGCTGCCTTCGATGACCTGCACCCAGAAAAGACGTAGCACAAGAAGAGCCACCAAAACACTGATGGCTTTCGAGATGTTGACGCTTCTCATGCGCATTTTATTTCTGGGCTGTCCCTGATCCATACGATGATCCTTTCCGAAAAGAAATGGGATCACGGTGCGGGAATGCCATAAAATACATCACCGGATCCTCATTCCCTTACATACCGTGTCTCTTTTTAAATCGCAGTGCCGCCTCGTGAAGCGCTTCTTCCGTATTATCCAGATCGCCATTCTGCACGCGGAAAAGCAGATTATTCATGCCCTCTGCGACATGCGGAGCAAGAATAGCGGGTACATCCTTCGGATAGTGCAGCTCCTTGCTGGTAACAGGCATACGCCGCGAGAGCTCTGCCATATAGTTGCCGAATGCCTCATGACCTTCTGTCGCGGAAAGAGGTCGTCCGCAGCCAATGATGTCCGCCTTGCAAAGGTCTTTGAGATGGAGAAAGCTCTCCGCCATCGCTTCAGAAGAATAGAATACATGGTCTCTTGCGAGCTGGCGTACCCATTTCTCTGCATCCGCTTCCGGTGAATTGGCGAAAAAATGAAAACGCATATGATTTTCCACCAACCAGACCACCTCTTCCGTGAAAGCAGGAGACCGGCGATAGCGCGTAAGGATATCCCTTGCCATCTCTGCCCCCTTCTTATCATGTCCATAGTCCGTGAGCCGGCCTTTCCGTATCGCGCGGATCCCCGGCATCCCCTTGGCTACATCATGAAGCAGCGCTGCCCAGCGTAAAAGCGGCTCCGGGCTCACCGCCTCAAGCACTGCCAGTGTATGATACCATGCATCATACTTATGAAATTCCTTTTGCTGCGGCAGCCCCACCAGATGAGAAAGCTCGGGCAGGATGGGGACTTCCATATATGCTCCCTTTTCCTTGATGCGGCAGGAGCAGCGAGCGAGGCCGCTTCGTACCAGAAGATCCATGCCGCGCGCAGCATGCTTCGAAACGAGCAGCCGGTCCATCTCCTGGCGCACACGTTCAAGCGACAGCCCCGAGACCCGAGGGAACGCGCTCTCCATCCCCTCTGCCAGCGAGCTGTCCGCCATAAAGTCGAGCTGAGCGACAAACCGGCAGGCACGGAATAGGCGCAGCGCATCCTCTGAGAAACGCTCTCCTGCATCCCCTACCGTCCGCAGACGCTTCCTCTCTATATCCGAAAGTCCGCCGAACTCGTCATAAAGGCGACCGCTGCGATCCATCGCCATGGCGTTCACCGTGAAATCGCGGCGCATCAGATCCTCTTTCAGCGTCTTTGCAAAGGATACCTCGCTCGGCCGATGGGCATCACTTCCATACCTCTCTCTGCGGAATGTCGTCACTTCGTAATTTTCACCGCCCAGGACAATGATGACCGTCCCGAACCGGCGTCCGCCGCCATCGATCGCTTTCCAACCACGCAAAACAGCGATAGAGAGCATTTCCTCCGGACGCGCCGACGTGGTGATGTCCCAATCATGCGGCACCTTTCCCATCGCAAGATCACGGACGCACCCGCCCACGATATAGCCCTCTTTCCCCGCTTCTTCCAGCGCCTCCAGGATCTGCCTGGCTCCCTCATCTATAGCTTGCCCCCGCTCATCACAAGAGCAGGAAGCAAAAGAGCTCTTCGTAAAACAGGAAGAAATCCGATTCAAGAGTCCCACGTGTTTCACCTTCTCTTTCGTATCATTGATTGTATTATATACTCTATCAGAAAGAAGGGAAAGGGAGCAAGCCCCGCTCATGGCCACTGCGCCCCCTCGTTCTTCCCGAGTCAAGGACGCACGCCCCCTCAGTCAGAAGAGGCCGAAGAAAATCCACGGGAATCTCTCTCTTTTCTCCCATCAGCCCCAGTCAAAAAAGGATGCCTTTCGGCATCCTTTTATTCATCCCTGTTGGGATGTTTCTTCTTATACATCCGATGCGACACACAACCGCCGATCAGCAGAAGGAACAGCAGGATGAAACGCGTGCTGTGTTCCTGAAAATAAATGAGATCATGTCCCAAGACCACCTCGATCACGACCGAGGGGATCTTTCCGATGAGCGTCGCCTTGAAATGCTCCTTCGATGACAGCTTCGACACCACCGCGACCGCCGTGAAGAGAATATTCGGCGAATAGGGAATCGCCCTCGTAAGTATCATATGCTTCACGCTGCTGTACTTATCGAGCTTCTCAAGCATATGCCGTTTCTCGATGAAGCTTCTCGCTTCCTGCCTGAAGAAGATACGCCCGATATGAAAACTCAGCTCGATTCCTAAGACTTCCCCCAGCCAGGAGATCACCAGTCCCGGAATCAGACCAAAAAGAGCTCCGTTCACTGTAAGAAAAGGGATCGTCGGGATCCCGAAGACATTACAGAAAATCAAAAGCCCAATACTCACCGCAAAGGCTCCATAGCCAAAAGAGGAGATATAATCACCTAAGCCATCAATATCCCCCGCCAGTGTCAGCTGAATCGTCTGGTCATAAAATTCCGGGTAGTACGTCTTCATCACGAATACAGAGACCGCGGCCGCAATGACCAGGATCAGTACCCCGATGAATTTCTTATATTCATCTATCATGCCTCTACCCTTTGGCCGCCCATAGATTCAGAGGCATCACAGCAGGGCAGCGTCGCGGCGATACATGTATATAAAGATTTCTACAAATATTTTTTACAATTAGTCTTATACATTATAATACATCACGCCGAAATATGCCAATACGGATTCCCCGGCGAGAGCCGCCCGCAGATGGGTTTCCCGCAGGCAAGTAAAGAGCGGAGTCAGGTCACTTCGATGGGGATCACCGTGTTTCCCTTTTAGGGCCCCTCAAGCGCTCCTTCTGTCCCAGAGAGGAAAAGACCTCTTTTTTCACGCCAAATGACCCAGAGGAGGGATCATGACAGACCATCGGATGTCTCTTAGTCATGAGTCCCTCTTCTTTCCATCTCTTCCCCTCATATTGTATAATATAGTTATCCATGGAAGGGATGCCGATCATTTTAACTCATCATTCCTTCAAGATCAGATTTCCAGAAGGAGGTCTTTTATGAAAGGATATATCGAAGTCTATACAGGCGACGGAAAAGGGAAAACCACCGCTGCCATCGGACTTGCCGTCCGTGCCGTCGGTGCCGGAAAGAAAGTCTGTTTTATTCAGTTTATGAAGTCACTCGCCTATTCCGAGCAGAAGATCCTGCAGGGACTTCCGGGCCTGACGCTCATTACTTTGGGTAAACCATATTTCATTGCCAAAGAAGGGATGCTCTCAGAAGAAGAGATCAAAGCCTGGGGCTCCGCATTGCGCGTCTACCCCGCAGGGCATCCTCCGAAGGAATATCGCGACATGGTTCTCAAGGGTATCGAGGATGCGGTCAAAGCAGTCTCCAAAGACTATGATCTCGTTGTTTTAGACGAATACAACATGGCTTATTGGTATGACCTTGCGACCGAGGAGGACACGAAGCGCATTCTCGCCGCCAGAAGCCCGGACTGCGAACTCGTCTTCACGGGAAGAAATGCACCGAAGATCATTCTTGACGCTGCCGACCTCATCACAGAAATGAAAAAGATCCGGCATTACTACGACAAGGGCGTGGAATGTCGAAAGGGAATAGAGAATTAAGATAGAAGGGCTTGTAGAACCCCCCCTTGAGCCCGATTGATTTACAATATAAAACGAAAGGATACCACCTATGCTTACCATTCATGGCAAAAGTATTTCCGGCATGGTCACGATCGGCCCGCTGCGTATCTTCCGACATCAGCCGATGGATTTCGCTCGCACAGAGATCGAAAAGCCGGAGACCGAAGTCGCCCGCTTTGACTCCGCGCGCAATGCAGCCGCTGTCAAGATGAAGGAATTCTATCAGGAAGCCATCTCTCATGTCGGTCTGGATAACGCTTCCATCTTCAAAGTCTATCAGCAGATGATGATAGACTCTGAATTCGTTGACGCTGTCAAGTCTATCATCCGGAAACAGAGCGTCAATGCAGAGTACGCCATCCAGCAGGCGGAGCAGAACTTCACCCGTATCTATGAAGCAGATCCGGACGACTATGTCCATGGCCAGATCGCTGACCTTGCGGAAGTCGCACGCATCCTGCTTCGCACACTCCGTCAGAAGCAGGCACTCTTCTCTTCAGATGAACCCTGCATCCTCTACGCGGATGACCTCACACCAAGCGAGACCATTCAGATGGACACGACAAAGATCTTAGGCTTCGTGACGAAGGAAGGCACTCCGACTTCACACACCGCGATCCTCGCCCGTGCGCTCGGCGTCCCTGCGATCGTTGCGACTGGGGCGGATGTCGATGCCTCCCACGATGGGAAGACCGCTGTCATCGATGGCTTCTCCGGCGTTGTCTATCTCGAACCGACACCGGCTATCCTCTCCGGTATGAAAGAGAAACAGAGCCAGAGCATCCACCTAAAGGAGCTCCTCTTGCAGTTGAAGGGACTTCCGAGCGAAACGATCGATGGTCACCGCATCGAGGTCGCAGCGAACGTTTCCTCTGCCTCCGACCTTTCTGCCGTCCTCAAGAATGACGCGGAAGGCATCGGCCTCTTCCGCAGCGAATTCATCTACATGGGCCGCGAAACGCTACCATCAGAGGAAGAGCAGTTTAATATTTATAAACTCGCCATCGAGACCATGGCCGGCAAGCGTGTCATCATCCGTACCCTCGACATCGGCGCAGACAAAGAAGCCTCCGCTTTCCATCTGCCAAAAGAGGATAATCCGGCGCTCGGTCTGCGCGCGATCCGCATCTCCCTGAAGCGTCCTGAAATCTTCAAAGTCCAGCTCCGTGCCATCCTCCGTGCGAGCGCCTATGGCAAAGCGGCCATCATGTTCCCGCTCATTACTTCCGTTTGGGAAGTGTGGAAGGCGAAGGAGATCCTGACGGAAGTCCAGATGGAGCTCGATAAGAAAGGCATCGCTTACGACAAGCAGATGGAGATCGGCATCATGATCGAGACACCGGCTGCTGCACTCATCAGCGACAAGCTCGCGAAAGAAGTCGACTTTTTCTCCATCGGCACGAATGATCTCTCGCAGTACACCTTGGTCGTCGACCGCACTAGCCGCAACCTGACCGATTTCTTCAATCCGCATCACCCCGCCGTCCTGAAGCTCATCCAGATGACGGTAGAAAATGCACACAAAGCCGGCATCTGGGTCGGCATGTGCGGTGAGCTCGGCAGTGATCTCTCCATCACGGAGACCTTCCTTAAGATGGGCGTCGATGAATTCTCCGTCGCCCCCTACTCCGTACTTCCGCTCCGTCAGCAGATCCGCGGGATCGACTTGAGAAAATAGCAGGCACCGGGAACATACGGATCCGATTGGGCTCTGCGATTGGCTCAGTTCCTAGGGAAACACTGATTAAATCGTTGTCTGATTTCATTCTTGGATTTTTATATAGAGCAAGGAATCATCTGACGCGAATAGCGAGCTATTTAAGGAAGATGATGACGAAGCTATGTATAAAAATCCATATGAAATCCGGCTCTGCTATTTAATCAGCGTTTCCCTAAAGGCGCAGAGGGCTGGCGTTGCGAAAAAACGCACCGCGAAGATCTCCAATGACCACTTCCGTTCCTTCAACACTTTTTTCTCCGTATGCCGCAGCAAAAAAGACACACGCGCCAAATGATATGATCCCCCTAAAGCAGACAAGGTAAATAACCAAACTG
>ULRG01036822.1_pt1 | contig 17954 bp, 15 predicted proteins | sample 1955211 | NCBI WGS metagenome assembly ULRG01 (sample SAMEA4835676, study PRJEB28245) | human gut metagenome | biome: gut microbiome; material: fecal sample | place: Denmark | collected 2008
CTCTTCATGATTGTCATATCACTCGAAATGTCGGATGAACCAAAAAAATGTTATGTCGCTATCAATTCTTAATAATTGAGTACTTCTTGCCTGTGCGCAACGGCGGACAGGAACTCTGGTTGTGAACGAAATGAAATAATGAACATTAATAACAGAAACTATAAACTAATAAGGACATGAAGAAAAAAAAGTATGTGAAACCTCTGGTTACGGTTATTGGTATGGAGGCTGAGCCGGTGTTGGCGAGCTATTCATCGTACAATACCACCGGTGATCAAACAGATGCGGGCTTTGATATTGATGAAGGTATGCCGGGCGATGACGGAACTGACTTGGAAAAACAACCCGAAAATAATTATGGAAAGAACTCTTATTCTGTATGGGATTAATGTGTAACAAATAACGGTGTATAAATTGAAAGTAAATAACATGAAGCATTTTACTAAATTGTTTATCGGGATATTGTTCCTGATATTGGGTGGCACACAGAGTGGCTTCGCCCAGACCATTGACGATTTGCTGCTGAAGAATGCTGTCGATCCTGCGGATGTTGCAGATAAGACGGATGAAGAAGGAAATCCTGTTTATGTCTATCTATATAATGTAGATGAAAAGAAATTCGTGCATGGTGGTGGAGAATTCGGAGCGCAGGCTGTATTGAGCGATAGAGGAATACGCTTTAAGGTTACTACAACAACTGATGGAGGATATCGTCTTGAGTCTGCTATATATAATTCATCTCATGATGGTGGATGTCTTGGTATGGATATCGATAACCCCGTAGATGCCAATAATAATACATATAAGACATATATAGACAGAGGCACAAGTGATGTTAAATCTGCTATACATTTCACCTCAGTACCAGTAGACGGAAAAGAGAACATATATCAGTTATCTTGTAATTATGGTAATGAAACTTATTGGTATAGTTATTATAAAGGTGACGTTGGCGTTGGCTATGTTCATGTAGGTACAGGTTTAAAACCGGATAACTGGTGTCTGATAAAGCGTGACGATTATAATACAATATTGGCAGCTGTCGCACAGCAGGGCCGTTACAACATTACCGGACTTATAGGAAACTCACGATTCCTCAGAAATGTGAGTGATGAAAATAACCTGTTCTGGTCTACGTCTGATAATCTTCACAAAGCTACAGATGACTATTGCACTACCATTCATCCGATGCTTGGAGCTATCAAATATGGTGAAGAAGGTTTTGAAAATAATGATTACTATGCGAAGACTTACGGTGCTTTCGGTTGTCTTGAGATAGGAGCTGTTGATGCGAATGAAGATTCTCCAGTAGAGTTCTATCAGACAATCACAGGTCTGAAACCTGGACTTTATATGGTAGAGGCACAGGCTTTCTTCGATCAGGATGACGAAAGCAGATATGATAATGGTTATCAAACAGAAAATCATACCACAGCTTCAAACGCATATCTGTTCGCTAACGAAGCAGAAACATTGATACCTATGCTCGACGGGGGAGATTATGATCTTTTTGATGCTGATGTGACAAAGCTTTCTAATGAACTTAAGGGAACAAATAAGCAATATTTCCGCCGCAACGTCGCAGCAGCCTATTTCCTTGCCCAAGGAAATGCATACGAACCGGACGAGTCTAATCATAGAGTAAGAGTATATGTTAATGTAACGGATGATGGCAGCGGAACCGGCACGCTGAAGCTGGGTGTGAACAAGAAAGGCATGGGAGGTCGTGTATATGTAGACAACTTCGGCCTGTATTATATTGGACAGAACGCAATAGGTCTTGACGCTTATCAGCGTGATGTAAATAAGGTTGATCAGAATATATACCTGCAGCAGTATCCGTTCCACCTCAGCCGTAAGTTCGTGTTGAGTGAACCGGAAAAAGATAAATGGAATTGGAACGCCATCACATTGCCTATGGATGTATATGGTTCTCAGATAACAGAGACATTCGGTGAAGACGCCAAACTCTGCAAACTTGAGGGTGTTAACCCACAGAACAAGGATCAGATATTGTTCGCACCGGTTAACCTCACCGATTACAGCGAACCAGCAATAAAGCGCGGAGGATGCTATCTTATCTGTGTGACAAAAGATCCTGAGGTTCTGGAAGGTAAGGAATACACATTCCTTGTGAAAAAAGAAAACGACCCGAATCAAAATTCTCAGTATGTGACCTTCCAATACGGAAACATCTACACCATCAATGGTGTAAGCTGTCCTGAAGGTATGGTCACTCCGGATAATAATAATACAGTAGAAGTAACGAATGGAAAACTAAGTTACACATACTTCTATCATCGTCCAGACAATGCTCCTAAAGGCTCATACGTTATGTCGGGTGGCAAGATGTATCATCTGCCGAAAGCATGGGATGGTCTGCTCGGTACATGCTGGTACATAACCGATCTTACCACGAGCAGCAATTCTAAGGTGATGGCCATCGAAGGTGAAGGTGGAACGACCGACATCAACGGCATCGTTACCGAACTGCCGGGCGACAATGCTCATGAGGGTGTATATAACATCAACGGCCAGAAGGTGGCTGACGGCACATCGCTCAAGAATCTGCCGAAGGGCATATACATCATGAACGGTAAGAAATACGTAATAAAATAAAAAGTAATTTCATCATGCGATAATTTTTGGCCGTGAGGTTAGAGTTATGCGGGGTTGTATCTGGAGTCAGATACAACCTTTTTTTGTTTTATGTCCGTGGCGCGCCGCTGTCCCGATGGCGTTGGGTCGCGACGTGCGTGGCAGTCGTTGATGAAGGTATGATTTACCGTAAAAATGGTAAAGGCAAATATTTCCGGAAGAAATGATTTTGTAGTATCTTTGCATCGTGAAGGTGCGGGATGTGCATGCAGCGCCCTGCACCGAGCTTGAAACAGAGAGTTGTTCAGAATAACGTAACAGTACATTATTATATAAATATGTTGATTGAAAATATAAAATCACCGGCAGACATCAAGAACCTGCCGGCAGAAAAACTGAGACTTCTTGCCGCCGAGATACGCGGAGGCATACTCAAACGTGACAGTATGATAGGCGGACACGTGGGTCCTAACCTCGGATTTGTTGAGGCTACGATTGCGCTGCACTATGTATTCAATATGCCGGAAGACAAGATTGTGTTCGATGTGTCGCACCAGATATATCCGCACAAGATGCTTACGGGACGTGCTTACGGATTCATCGACAGCACGCGCATGGCCGAGGTATCGGGCTACAGCAGTCCGGCGGAGTCGCCCGAATACGACTGCTTCGAGATAGGTCACACCTCTACGTCGGTTGCTCTGGCTACAGGTTTGCAGAAGGCACGCGACATTCTCGGAGGCAAGGAGAACGTGGTAGCTGTCATCGGCGACGGTTCGCTGAGCGGAGGTGAGGCTTTCGAGGGCTTCGACATGGCTGCCGAGCTGGGCACAAACATAATAATCGTGGTGAACGACAACGAGATGTCCATAGCCGAGAACCACGGCGGATTGTACCGCAACCTTAAACTGCTGCGCGAGACAAACGGCGTGGCTGAGCTGAACATATTCAAGGCGATGGGCTTCGAGTACAAGTATGTGGAGCAGGGCAACAACATCGAGACGCTCATCGAGGCCTTCAAGGCCGTTAAGGACACTCCGCATCCGACAGTGGTTCATATACACACGGAGAAGGGACACGGATGGGATCCGGCCGTGGAGAACAAGGAGAGGTGGCACTGGAACATGCCGTTCGACATAGAGACGGGCGAGCTGAAGCCTGTCGAGGCTAAGGAGAGCTCGGCACAGATTCTGGGCAACTGGCTCAGAGAGGAGATGAAGCGCGACGAGAAGCTGGTGTGCATATCGGCAGCTGTGCCGGCATCGCTGGGCTTCGGACCCGAACAGCGCCGCGAGGCGGGCGCACAGCACGTGGATGTGGGCATCGCCGAGGAAGAGGCAGTGGCAATGGCGTCGGGCATGGCGCGCCGCGGTGCGCATCCGGTGTTCAGCACTTACGCCACGTTCCTGCAGCGTACTTACGACCAGATGGCGCAGGACCTCTGCGTGAACGGCAATCCAGCCGTGATAAACGTGGTGGGTGCGTCGGTCTTCGGAATGAATGATTTCACTCACATCTGCTTCTTCGACATTCCGATGTTGAGCCATATTCCTAATCTTGTATATCTCGCTCCGGCATCGGTGGAGGAGATGATAGCCATGGAGAAGTGGGCAATAGAGCAGGACAAATATTCTGTCGCACTGCGTGTGCCGGAAGGAGAGGTGCATCACAGCGCCGAACCGTGCGACACCGACTATTCAGAGCTCAACCGCTACAAGGTGGTTCGCCGCGGCAAAGACGTGGCTCTGATAGGTCTGGGCAACTTCTTCGCCAAGGCAGAACGTGTGGCCGACGCGCTGAAGGAGTGCGGCATAGAGGCTACGGTGATAAATCCGCGCTACATCAGCGGCACTGACGATGAGCTGCTTGAGAGCCTGAAGGCAGACCATCAGCTGGTTGTCACGCTGGAGGATGGCTGTGTGGACGGTGGTTTCGGCGAGCGCATAAGCCGCTTCTATGGTCCTTCGGACATGAAGACAATGAACTTCGGCGTGAAGAAAGCGCTTTACGACCGCTACGATGTCCGGCAGCTGATGCGCGACAACAAGCTCACCGACGAGCAGATTGTCGAGGAGATACGCGGCATCATGAATAAGTAAAACTGTGCTGAAAGCGGCCTGTCATGGCACAGGCCGCGGCATAAGACGAAACAACCCCGGCGTCAGCGCGAAGCGACGTCGGGGTTGTTATGTATAGGTGAGCATGTATTCGTGATAAGTGTTCAGACGGAGAACATGATGATTATCTGTGCTATTATCACCCGGACGAACATTCCGAGCGGATAAACCGATGTGTAGCTCACGGCGGCGGTGTCGCCTTTGATTGTGTCGTTGGCGTAGCCCAGCGCCATGGGGTTGGCCATCGAGCCGCAGAGAATGCCGCAGATGGTGCCGAAGTCGAACTTGCGTGTGTGCAGGGCAAGCAGACCCACGATGATGAGAGGCACGACAGTGATGATGAATCCTGTGGCAACCCACATCAGACCTTCGGGGCGTACCACGGTGCTGAAGAAGTCGCTGCCCGCCTCCAGACCGAGACACGCCAGATAGAGTGACAGTCCGAGCTTGCGGAGCATGAGCGATGCGGAGCGCGTGGTGTAGCTGATGAAGTGGGCGCGCGGGCCGAGTGCTCCCACGAGTATTCCCATTATGATGCCTCCGCCGGCGATGCCGAGGTGCACTGGTGCGCTCATTCCAGGCAGATGGATAGGAATCATGCCTATGGCAAGACCGAGAATCATGCCGAGGAATATGGCTCCGAGGTTCGGCTCGTTGAGCACCTGGACGGCGTTGCCGAGGAACTGTTCGGCATGTTCTATGTCGCTCGGTGCGCCGACAACGGTCAGATGGTCGCCGTATTGCAGTCGCAGGTCGTCGCTTGCAAGCAGTTTGATGTCGCCGCGCATTATTCGGCTGACGTTAACTCCGTAGGCTGTGCGCATGTGCAGGGCACCGAGTGTCTTGCCGTTGAGGCTGGTGCGTGTGAGCAGTATGACGCGACTTTCCACGTTACTGTCTATCGCGTTCCAGTCGATGCGGTCCTTGTCGCGGTTCCAGTCTTTCTCCACCTTCTTTCCGAACAGGATGTCCATGGCTTCCGATTCGTCTATATTGGTCACCACGAGCACGCTGTCGTTCAGCTGCATCTTTGTCTCGGCCAGCGGCACTATCACCTTTCCGTCGCGCCAGATGCGCGAGATGATGAAATGGCGGTGGGTCATCTGCGATATTTCGGAGATGGTTTTGTTGTTTAGTGCCGGGTTCACAACGATGTATTGCGCTATGTATGTGTTGTCCTCAGTGTTATTGTTGCGCGGCTCGAGGTCGGAAGGCTTTACGAAGAAACGGCGTATGAATATCATTGCCAGAATCACTCCGACAACTCCGAGCGGATAGGTCACGGCGCATCCCAGTGCCGCTCCGCTGCTTGGCAGACCTGCGCTGTTGAGTGCCTGCTGTGCCGCGGCAAGGGCAGGAGTATTGGTTGTCGCGCCACAGAGTATTCCGGTCATGTTAGGCATGCTGATGCCGGTCAGCGGACACAGAAGTATTGCCAGTATGGTGCCGACGATAATCACGGCGAGTCCCCACATGTTGAGTGCCACGCCTTCATTGCGCATCATTCCTACAAAGCTCGGTCCGACGTGCAGGCCGAGGGTATATACGAAGAGCAGCAGTCCGAATGTCTCGGCGAATCCCACCATGTTGGTGTCTGCTTTGAATCCTAATTGTCCGGCAATGATGCCTACGAAGAATACGAATGCAATTCCGAGCGAGATACCGCGTATGTGAAGCTTGCCAAGAGCAAGTCCCGCTGCGGTTATTATCGACAGCACAATGATGGTCTGTGCGGCCGTGTCTGTGCCGAGAAGTGCGTTTATCCAGTCCATTATATATTGTTGTTATTTCACTTATGAAGATATTGCAGATAATCGGAAAGGAGTTTATCCTAAGTCACCCGAGTGCCGCTATATCTTATGCAAAGATATTGCCAACGAGCGGAAAGAGTTTATCCTAAGTCCCTTGAGTGCCGCTGTATCTTATGCAAAGATATTGCCAACGAGTGGAAAGAGAGTTTACTCTTAATTTCCCGAGTGCCGCTATATCTTATGCAAAGATATTGCCAACGAGTGGAAAGAGAGTTTACTCTTAATTTCCCGAGTGCCGCTATATCTTATGCAAAGATAGTTCAACTTGCAGACACTGCAAAGAAAACTTTCCGAATTGTTTACAAAACCGGGTCTTAGGCATTGTTATTCATCGTCAAAGGGCGTGTTTTTGAGCGCTCACGGCTCAATTATTGACATTCTGTCAGGCTCATCGGGCACAGTCGATCACTATCTTTCCTTTGTCCGGACAGATGCGGATGGTGCGGTTTCCGTTATCATCCACTTCCTTGAAACAGCCCTTCGGGCAGTCGACGGAGTAGGAATAACCGCGGAATACGGCTTCGACAGACTTGTCGCCGATTGTTGTGAAGGGCAGCGGAGCATCGGGAACGGAGTGCAGTTGCAGTGCCCAAGCGTCGTCGTTGCCGCCGTCGGGCGAGCTAACTTCTATTCGGTCGTCGCGCAGGACAATGCCGAATGTGTGGCCGTATTGGTCGGTGCCGCTCACTTCGAGCACACTTTTGCCGCGCTCTTTCACCATAGGATTGTCGAGACGGAGCTCCTCCGTGCTTCCGTCATCATTCACTTTCACAATCATGAGTCCCGCGCGGTCGTCGCCCTTGCTCCACATAAAGCCGTCGATGACTGGCAGCGTGTAGAACAGAAATTGGTTGCCCGTGCCCGGTTTGTCGAGATATTCCGACTTGAAGCGCTCGTCAAACAAGTGTATGTCGCGGAATCTGAACCGTCCCGTCTCCCATAACAGGTTGGCGCGATAGTTGCGGCTGTCGTACCATACGGTCTTGTTGCCTTCGCCACGCACGTCGCTCACCGTGGTGACAGCCGTGGCAGGAGTGAGCTTGAAATGCTTTCTGAACCATCGTCCCGACTCGCCGAGCGTCTCCACACGCAGTCGTCCGGCACGTCGGAGCGAGTCGATGAGCGGCATCTGCATCTCGAGTCCCTTGCGCATATTGTCCCAGGTGAACGAGTTTTCCTGTCCTGCCTGTGCATATCCGAAGGCAAGACACGGGCCGTCGGTGAGTGCACTGAAGAAATAATCCACCCATTTGCGGTTCATTCCGGCGTGCGGATAGACCGGCTCGAGCGATATTACGCCCTGCCGTTCGTTGCCCAGTCCGTCGTCATACTGATATATCGGGTCGCTGCCCAACATCCTGAAGATGGGCACCGGTATCTGTCCTTCGGCCGTCTGGGCAGGCATGTATGCGTTGAGTCGGCTGGGATAGTAGGCCTGATTCCAGTATCCGCCCCACAGAGTGTAGCCATCCGTGCCTATCTGGTCCTTGCAGTTGCACGATGCTTCTATGCCATACTTGTCGTGCATATATGCCAGTGTGTGAGCGTCGATGAACCACGAGCCCACCGATTTGGGGTAATATCCGAATATCTCCTTGAACTTCTGCATATAGACATCCACCAGACGCTCGCGCTCTTCCTTGGTGTAGCCGGTGCTGAAAGCTATGTTTGCGTGCGACACCCACGAGTATTCGCCGCGCCATTTCAGTCCCGCCGCCTCAATCTGCGGTTGAGTCAGCTCCCACCATGCGCCTATCTCCGAACCTTTTTTCAGCCTTGTCTTCAGCAGGTTCTGGTACAGCGGATTGATGAGCGCGTCGTATTCGAGCAGGAATGTTGCCGGAAGATCGTAACGGTTTACCAGCTCCACCTGCCGGCAAACCGTCTCGTATAGCTTACGGTCGGCGTCTTCCACGCGGTAGTCGGTCTGACGTATGAAGTTGATTATGTTTATTATTCTCGGCTGTTTGTCGTCCGGCGTCTTGTCTTTGCCGCGTGCATGTGCCGTGCCTGCCACGATGGCAAGCATCAGCATGAGCAATATTGTCCTTGTCTTTGTCATGTCTGAGAAGATTGTTTTAGTGTTTTTATTACATTGTAGGTTGTGAACAGATAAGCAGTCAGGATGATTCTGTTTAAAGATAGGTCATGAGTATGTGCCACACGGCGAATATATGGCACACCGATCCGAGCAGCACGAAGAAGTGGAACACCGTGTGCATGAACCTGCGTTTGTTCAGACTGTAGAACACGGCACCGGTGATGTAGCTCACGCCTTCGGCTATGAGCCACGCCATAGACACGTCGCTCACGCTGTCCATAAGAGGTTTGAACGCTACGAGCACGCTCAGACCCATTGCCACGAAGCATATTGTCTCCACGTGGCTGTGGTCTTTCAGCCGCAGGAAACTCATGATTGTGCCGGCTATGGCAGCCGTCCAGATGAACACAAACAGTGCCCATCCCCATGCACCACACTCACGCAGGGCTATCAGAGTGATGGGCGAGTAGGAGCCGGCGATGTGCCAATAGATTGCGGCATGGTCCCATCGGCGCAGCCGTTCCTTCCATTTCGACCATGCACTGAGCGAATGATAGACGGTGGAGGCAACATAGGAGCAGAGCATACCGAACAGATAGAGAATGATGCCGGTGGTTGCCCAGATGTTGTCGGTGTGTAGACACCAGGCTATGAACACCGCTCCTGCCACCACGCCCAGTATGATTCCTGCCGCGTGCGACCACGAGTTCCACAGCTCTTCCTTATGATTGAAGAATATTTTCATTTGCTTTGGTCTTGCCGGTTTGTCCGTTTGATATTCTCTCCTGTATGTCCTGCATCTTCCATCTGCGCTTCAGCGAGTAGGTCTTTCCCTCCCGTTCGATGATGCCGAACAGCGCGAAAGCCTTCTCCAGAAGGAAGTCACGTTCCGGATTCGACACAGTGTCGGCCTCGGCATAGAACAGTTCGGCAAGCATCTCCATGCGCGGCAGACGCTGTTCCTCGTCCATTCCTGCCAGTGCGAGCAGCACTTCGTCGGTTGTCGCGTTGTGGTAGAGCGAGTAAGGACCTACATATTGTTCGTAGAGTTGTTTTATCTCCTCGCGCCGGTCGGCCACTTCTTTTTTCTCGAGCATGCGTTCGAGGGCTGCCATGAATTCGCGTATGAGTCGCAGTATATAGTCACGTTGAAGTATAATGTTCTGTCTGTTTTATTATAATTCGGGTGTTTGAGTGTTTGTTTCCGTGGCGTCGTCGATGGCGGTCTCTCCGCTTCCGCTGTCGTCTGTTGAGGCTGTCGTGTCGCCGTATGGGCGGTTAGCCTTCATTATGTGTTCGTATAGTTTCTTGTAGAAAGGATGTCTTGTCAGTGTGGCAGTGTCGCCCAGGATTATGAGTTTCATCCTTGCGCGGGTTATCGCCACGTTCATCCGTCGCAGATCACGCAGGAATCCTATCTGACCCTCGTCGTTGGCACGCACCAGTGATATTACTATCACGTCGCGTTCCTGTCCCTGGAATCCGTCAACGGTGTTCACAGAGATGAGGTGACGGTAGGGTTTGAAGAACTCGTTTTTCTTTATCAGCCGCCGCAGATACTGTACCTGGGCACGGTAGGGCGATATTACGCCTACGTCGATGCTCTCGTCGAGCAACCTCTGTTTGCCTATCTTGCTGAAGTAGGATATGAGAGTAGTGACGGTGAGCTCGGCTTCCTGTCGGTTGATGCGACCGAAGTTCTCGCCCACAAACTCCTCCTTGCCTTCGAGTGCGGACGTGTCTATCCACGTCATTGGGCAGTCGAGGTCGAGTATTCCGCGGTATTTTATCTGTGGCGCGGTGGTTATTTGTCCGTGATAGAACCACTCGTTGGGGAAACGCATTATCTCCTCGTTCATGCGATACTGCACCGTGAGCAGCGTCACCACCTCAGGCTTGCGCTCCACGATGCGCTCCATGAGCGTGGTGCCCAGTCCGGCTTTCAGTGCCGCCATGCTCTTTATGGTAGGCGGAAGCTGGCAGTGGTCGCCTGCAAACACCACACGTGTGGCGCGCCTTATGGCTATCCAGCACGCAGCCTCGAGTGCCTGTGCCGCCTCGTCTATGAAGAGAGTGCCGAACTTCATGCCTTCAAGCAGACGGTTTGCCGAGCCCGTCAGGGTCGATGCTATGACGCGCGCATCGCTGAACAGGTCGTTGTTTATGCGCAGTTCCAGCTCCACGGCACGGCTGCGCAGCCTCTCCAGCTTCTGGTGGAAGTCGTCGCCGCGTCGGCGTTGCTTGCGCAGCTGGCGTATTGCCTTACGTATGCTCCACAGCTGCGGATAGTCGGGATGAGCCTCGAAGCGTCGTTCGTAGGTGAATGAGAGCATCTTGTCGTTCACGCGTGTCGGGTTGCCTATGCGCAGCACGTTCAGTCCGCGATCTACAAGCTTCTCCGAAATCCAGTCCACCGCCATGTTGCTCTGTGCGCATACCAGCACCTGATTCTCGCGCCGCAGCGTCTCATAGATTCCCTCGACGAGCGTTGTTGTCTTGCCGGTGCCCGGAGGTCCGTGCACCACCATCACGTCCTTAGCCACCATCATCTCGTTTACGGCGTGCTCCTGCGACGGGTTCAGCCACGGGAAGCGCGTCGGACCGAATGTGAATCGTCCCGCCTTCATGCCCGAGTAGAACAGGTCGCGCAGATAGGCCAGGCGTCCAGAGCGGGCGTTGATTACGCGGTCGAGCGCCTCGAACATGAGTCTGTACGACGTCTCGTCGAACGAAAGCTGTATGCCTATGGGCGTCTCGCTGCGCTGCAGTTCGAGTATCCGGCTGCTCTCCGGCATCACCACGACCATCCTGTCGGCCTCGGCGAAGCTCACCGTGGCAGTGAACGGGAAGTAGCGTATGTGCTTCTCGTCGCCTTTGGTGTGCTCGTTTATTGTGAAGAAGCACACCGGCCGGCCATACTCGAAGTTGTGTTCTATGTCGCTCTCGTCCTGTCTCATTATCTCGAGCACCTCCTGGTTGAGCGAGTTATAGTATGTGCGTCCCGTCTTTACGGGATACCACGCGTCGCCGCGCTTCACCTTCCGTTTTATGCCGAAGGCTTCGGTCTGCTTGCGGAAGTTCTCCTTCTCGCAGGCATATTCCATCTGCAGCAGCATGCGTTGGCGTGTGAGTGCCAGTATGGGTGATGAGTTGTCCATGCTTACTTGTCGTTGCGTTTTTCCGACTGACGTTTGGAGAACACGCAGCCGCAATAGTTTTGACGATAGAGTCCGTATTCGCGCGACAGCTCTATGGAGCGCAGATATCCGCCACGCTTCTTGAAGTCGGACGGCAGAAACTTCACTCCGGTCTGCGCAGCTATCTCTTCGCCTATCTCGTTTATCTTGTCCGCACGCTTCAGCGGGCTTATTGTGAGCGTCGTGGTGAAGTAGTCGAGTCCGAGCTTGGCAGCCATCTTCGCCGCGCGTTCGAGCCGCATGCGGTAGCACACCATACATCTCGCTCCGCCCTCCGGCTCGTTCTCCAGTCCGCGCACGGCGTTGTAGAACGTCTGTGGGTCGTACTCGCCTGCCACGAAGCTCACGGGGTTCACCGTCTTCAGTTCGCTGATGAACCTCTGTTGCTCCTCTATGCGGTGGTCATACTCCGATTCGGGCGATATATTCGGGTTGTAATAGAGCACCGTGATGCGGAAATACTGCGACAGATACTCTATGGTATAGCTGCTGCACGGCGCGCAACAACTGTGCAGGAGTAGCGTCGGCGTCTCCCCGGCTGCCGTGTGGCGCTTTATTATCTCGTCAAGTCTGAGCTGATAGTTTATCTTGTTCATAATTATAAGAGGTGTCTTAACGACATTGCAAACTTACGGATTTTATTCTAAATAAATGATGATATATTCTGTTTCACCTTTATGCTATGAAAGGAAAGTTTTCTTATTTAACATTGTTTTACGTTTTATTGATGTCCCATTTATAGATATTAACTATCTTTGTATTTGTTTTAAAATCGATGGAGATTGAATTTTTGAGACTATAAAAACCTTTTATGAGATGAATTAAAAACAAGTTTAGTTTTATGAGAAAATTTACTTATTTATTATCAATTGTCTGCATCTCGATGTGGTCAATGGCAGTCAGCGGTCAGAATTTTTACATAGACGGATTCCGCTATGAAGTGAACGATGCCGAAAAGCATACCGTAACATTGCTGGCAACCCCTGGTGATGTGGAAAATCTGGCTCTCCCGAGTGAGACGAGTTATGAAGGCACAGTCTATACTGTCACAAAAGTGGACTGCGACGCCGTGAGTTACAAAACGAAACTCAAGACAGTTTCCTTTCCGGCTACGATAACCGAGATTCTTTATCAGTCGTATGCTTTTGAACATTGCGACCTGTTGGAGAGCATCACGGTTGATGAAGGCAATACTGCTTTCTTTGCTCAGGACGGTGCGCTTTATGAGAAGAGCACTATCAACATGATATGCTTGCCTCGTAGTGTGCGTGGAAAGGTGACTCTGGCTGACGGAGCGAAAGACAGATGGGGAGGTTCGTCCATAGATCTTTCGGATATGCCTAATGTGGAGGAGATTGTCTTTGGAAAGGGAATTGAGGGTATATCTTTGGACAATATGCCTTCTCTCACCACAGCTTCTTTCCCTTCATCCATGACATCTCTTGGCATTGAGAACTGTCCTTCTCTCGACAATGTGAGCGTGGCAGAAGGCGGTGTATATTCTTCAGTGAACAATGTTATTTACGAAAACATGGAGGTATTCAATAATGAAACAGTGGAAGGCCGTGGAATAAATTTCATGCCTTACAGCATGACAGAGTATGTTGTGCCGGCTGACGTGGTTTACATTCCTGATATGTTCTTCGTGAACCACGAAAATCTGGTATCCCTTTCGGTATCGGAAAATAATAACATCTTTTATTCGGACGGAAACGCCATCTATACGGCAAACGAATACACGGGTGGAAGCACTCTCGTTGACGTGGCGGGAGGAATGACCGAGATTGCTCTCCGGTCAGATCTTTCGTATATCAAGGCTGTTGAAGTACCGGTGGATGATGAGGCATTCGAGCCTCACCAGAATACACCGTTCTTGTTTGGCATGAAGAAGCTCGCGTCCATCACCATGCCTACGCCGAACGAAACGTATATGGCTGCCGCCGGAGTGTTGATGCGCATGCTCCCTGAGTATGATACGTTCTTCGGCAAAAGCGGATGGAGTGTAGAATGTGTTCCTCCTGCCATCACCGGCAAGGTTGTACTGCCTGAGGGTACGGTTGATGTCTCTCCGTCGGCTTTTTATGGCACGGCAATAACATCGGTGACAATACCTGACGGCTGCTTTCTCTCTTATGCGTCGTTCGCACACTGCAAGAATCTCTCAGAGGTGATTTTCACCGGCAATGCTTCTGCCGAGAGCACAGCCTTCTTTGGCACTCCGTGGCTTCTCAACCATGAGCCGGGTGTCATCTATGCCGGAACGACGGCGATAGGTCTTGCTGGTAATCCCAAGGAGATAGTAATAAAGGAGGGTACAAAATCCATAGGCAAGGAAGCCTTTACTCCGTTCTCTGCCGGTAATCAGACTGTAGGAGGCTTGTCGCTCGAGAAGGTGACACTGCCCGAAGGACTTGAAAAGATGGAGAGTATGGCTTTCTATTATTGTACCCGTCTCAAGTCTGTCAACATTCCTGCATCATTGAAGGAAATGGGAAACAACGTCTTCGGCTATTGCTTATCGCTTAGCGATGTCAAGCTCGGTGAAGGACTGACTTTCCTGCCCGATATTTATGAAGATCTGCCTGTACCGACTATCTATGTTCCGGCATCTGTCGAGAGATGGGATGCTCTCAGATACAGCGACGTTATAGCAAGTTTTGAGGTGTCGCCAGACAATCAGGTGTTCGCTTCGCAGGGCGGAATACTCTACGACAAGCAGAAAACCGCTGTGCTGGCTGCTCCGCCTGCTCTGGTAAATGCCGTGATACCCGAAGGCTGCGTGTCGATAGGTGTGGCCCGCGACGATTATGCCAAGTCGGCTGCAAAGGCTTCGGCATACGAGAATATGGCTGAGGTGACTTTCGGAGAAAAGCTCGAGACGGTTTCGCTGCCGTCAACTTTACAGAATATATACTCCGGCAGTGTGTTCTATGAGTCAAGAAATCTGAAGGAATGTCGCGTGTTCAACAGCACTCCAATAGAGCTGTATTATTACGCATTCCCGGATGACCTGCAGGATGCAACGCTGTATGTGCCGCAGGGCAGTGAGAATGCTTATCGTAATGCTGACGTTTGGAACCGCTTCAACACAATCGAAGGTTTCGACGTTACGGGCATAAACAATGCAACCGTTGCGGGTGAGCTGCGCGAGATAGGACGCTATTCGCTCGACGGACGCCGGTTGGAATCGCCTGAGAAGGGCATCAACATTGTACGCATGAGCGACGGTTCGGTGCGTAAGGTTATGGTGAAATAGTTTTTCTTACATGCATATTCAGTCGGGACGCGCGTTTCAGGACGTGTGTCCCGACTTGTTTTTTATCCGGACCTACAGTCAGAAATTCTGCGGGCTCAGCTCCGTTATGGGGCAGACGATGGTTGTGACGCACACCGATTTGCCACCCGCCCGATGCATTTTTATGTGTTGTGTGCTGTCGCGTCTTTTGCCTCATTATTGTTCCCGAAGCGACGCCGGAAACATATAATATGCTGTCTCACAGCGTCATTATGCTATATGTTCTTTGTTATTTGCTGTAAAATAAGTAATTTTGCACACATTTTATAAACTCTGCTGAATAATAACAAATCAACAATGAAAGATATTTGCTGCTTAGGCCACATCACAAAAGACAAAATCATCACACCGCGCAAGACCGTTTACATGTCGGGAGGCACGTCGTTCTATTTTTCCTACGCCTTCAACAGTCTGCCGGACAAGGTGTCGTTCCAGCTCGTAACTAAGCTGGGCGAGGAAGATATGCAGGCCGTCAGACTGATGCGCGATGCCGGTATCGATGTGGAAGTGAGGCCGAGCCGCCATACTGTCTATTTCGAGAACAAATACGGAGAGAATCAGAACGAGCGCACACAGCGTGTTCTGGAGAAGGCCGACCCGTTCACCATCGACGATGTGAGCGGACTGGACGCCGGAATATACCATCTGGGCTCGCTCCTTGCCGACGATTTCTCACCTGAGGTGGTGAAGTATCTTTCGCAGCGCGGACGCATATCCATCGACGCACAGGGCTATCTGCGCGACGTGCGCGGCCACGATGTGCACGCCGTTGACTGGGAGGGCAAGCTCGAAATACTTGCCATGACTGATATAATAAAGGTGAACGAACACGAGATGCAGGTCATAACAGGTATGACCGACGCCCGCGAGGCTGCTCTGCGCCTTGCCGGATGGGGCGTGAAAGAAGTGGTGGTGACGCTTGGCAGCGAGGGTTCGCTGATATATGCAGAGGGACGTTTCCACGAGATTCCGGCCTATGCGCCGCGCGATATTGTGGATGCCACGGGCTGCGGCGACACTTACTCGGCCGGCTATCTGTACTGCCGTGCGCTTGGTGCCGGCTATTCGGAGGCGGGACGCTTTGCCGCCGCCATGTGCACACTGAAGCTCGAGCACAACGGACCGTTCGACCGCACTGCCTCAGAGGCTGAGGCTCTCATCCGCGGAGAGCGTGTCGTGGAGGATTGAAAGAAGATAAAATAGGGCGGAAATTTATTTGGTTGTAAGTTTTTTATTATATTTGCATTATAATACATAATAATATATGATGCGGCCCGGCAGTGTCAGATTGGAGGAAATCCGGTCCCGGACATCAGCCGCAATCCCTGCCTTTCGCAATACATGTATGGTCAGACCGGTTCTGACATAAATTCATGCGGAACGAATTTAAACTTAAACAACCAATAAAAACTTAATCGAAATGGAAAAGACATTGATTCTTCTCAAGCCCTGCACTGTGCAAAGGGGACTCATCGGTGAGATCATACACCGTTTTGAGAGAAAAGGCCTCCGCATAATGGGCCTTAAGATGATGCAGCTCGACGAAAACCTTCTCAATGAACACTACGCTCATCTGGCTGACCGCCCGTTCTTCCAGTGGGTGAAAAACTCGATGATGGCGGCACCGGTAGTTGCCATGTGCGTTGAAGGAAAGGACGCTGTGGAGGTGGTTCGCAACATCACGGGTGCTACAAACGGACGCAAGGCCGCTCCGGGCACAATCAGAGGCGACTATTCCATGAGCGGACAGGAGAACATAGTGCACGCTTCGGACAGCCCCGAGAATGCGGAGATAGAGCTCCGTCGTTTCTTCAAGGACGAGGAGATATTCGACTATCCTAACCCGCTGCGCGACTTCTTCTACAGCCCTGACGGTGTGTAAAGGCACTTTAGGCGGCATACACAGAATGGAATTAAAAACATATAATCAAAATATACAAATCCAATGGATAAATTAGTAATAAGCAATTATGATGAGTTTGCCGCTTACCTGGGCAAGAACTTGGGTGTCTCCGACTATGTGGAGCTGACACAGGAGCGCATAAACATGTTCGCCGACGCTACGCTCGACCATCAGTGGATACACGTCGATACTGAGCGTGCGGCTCGCGAAAGCCAGTTCGGCACGACGATAGCACACGGCTATCTCACGCTTTCTATGCTTCCTTATCTGTGGAACCAGATAATAGAGGTGAGGAATCTGAAGATGATGGTAAACTATGGCATGGACAAGATGAAGTTCGGTCAGGCAGTGAAGTCGGGCCAGGCTATTCGTCTGTCGGCAGATCTTTATTCGATAGAGAATCTGCGTGGCGTGACAAAGGCACAGATAAAGTTCGCCATAGAGATAAAGGACTGCCCGAAGAAGGCACTCACCGGAATCGCCACATTCCTGTATTATTTCGAATAATACGGCGCGACGGCAACACGTTATATAACAGAAAGCCCGGCCCGCAGCATCATGACACGCTGCAGGCCGGGCCTTCTTTTTATGTCGTCGGGGCGGGTTGTGTCCGCCGCGCGCTTTACAGTTCCATCTTTTCCAGTTTCATTGTGGCAGCCTTCTCTATTGCGCTGACGTGCTCCTTGAAGTGCGGAGCGTTGGAGTGTACTTCGAGCGAAGCCTCGTCTTCCCATGTCTCGCAGAACATGAATACATCCTCGCGTGTCTCGCTTGCAAAGAAGTCGTAAGCCACGCAGCCCTTGTCGTTGGCCAGTGTTGCGGCCACGAGAGCCTTGGCATGTTCCATCACTTCGTCGCGCAGTGCGGCGTCATTCAGTTTCACAAAGCAGTTGAGTCTTATCATAGCTGTTCTTTTCTTGTGTTTTATTTTGTTGTTATGCCGGCCACAGGGGCCGGCGGGGTTGTTGTTACTTGTTGAGTGTCCAGGTGGC
>ULRG01016597.1_pt1 | contig 17901 bp, 12 predicted proteins | sample 1955211 | NCBI WGS metagenome assembly ULRG01 (sample SAMEA4835676, study PRJEB28245) | human gut metagenome | biome: gut microbiome; material: fecal sample | place: Denmark | collected 2008
TTCACAGATCGACACCCTTAGGGCAGAAAAATCAAATGGCAAATTTTGGTAACGTGCAAAATTTGCCATTTGCCTTTTTTCTGCCCCCACTGTCAGCGGAGATTATGCGTTTTTAACATCTGGTCGCTTCGACAAGCTCAGCGACCAGAGCACATACTATTCAGTCAGTCCCCTGGCACGGAGAAGAGCACCCGAGTCCGGCTGCGCGCCACGGAAAGAGAGGTAGAGGGTCATCGGTTCCTCGCTGCCACCCTTCTCAAGGAAGGTCTGGCGGAACTTCAGAGCCACCTCAGGATTGTAGATGCCCTGCTGCTCGAAGTACTCGAAAGCATCCTTGTCCAGAACCTCAGCCCAGAGGTAGCTGTAGTAGCCGGCGCTGTAGCCGCTGTTGAATATGTGGTTGAAGTAGGTCGTGCGGTAGCGCGGGATGATCTCGTCGATAAGACCCATCTCACGGCAGACCTTCTTCTCGAATTCAGCCACATTGGCAGCCTGGTCTCCTTCGGAAAGCTTCGCGAGATCCTCCTCGTCAAGCTCGTGCCACTTCATGTCGAGGATGGACGCGGCGCAAAGCTCGGAGGTCATGAAGCCCTGGTTGAACTTGCCGGCATTGTTGATCTTCTCGACAAGGTAGTCAGGAATAACCTCGCCGGTCTGGTAGTGTCTGGCATATTCAGCGAGAATCTCCGGCTGGAAGGCCCAGTTCTCATTGAACTGCGAGAACGTCTCCACGAAGTCACGGGCGACATTGGTTCCGCTGACGGAAGGATAGTGGCACTTTGTGAGAAGTCCGTGGAGGGCGTGGCCGAACTCGTGGAACACAGTCTCGACCTCATCAATGGTGAAGAGGGCCGGGAGAGAGTCGGTCGGAGCCGTCATGTTGCAGACATTGATGACGATAGGGCGAACGTCATTGCCCTGGGCGTCAACATACTGCTCACGGAAGTTCGTCATCCACGCGCCGCCTCTCTTCGAAGAGCGAGGGAAATAGTCGGTCGAGAATATTCCAAGAAGACTTCCGTCCGCGTCAATGACCTTGAAGGCCTCGACGGCAGGGTTGTAGAGCGGAACGTCCTTCAGCGGCTCGACGGAGATGCCGTAAAGCTTGTTGGCGGCGAAGAATATGCCGTTGCGGACATTCTCCATCCGGAAATATGGCTTCGTCAGATTCTCGTCCAAAGAATATTTCCGCTGACGTACCTTCTCGGCGTAGTAGAACCAGTCCCAAGGCTCGATCCTCGAACCTGCAGCCACCTTACCGGCCTGGATGTCCTCATCCATAATCACCTGCATGTCAGCCACCTCTTCCTTAGCCTTGGCCACTGCCGGGCCGATGATCCTGTCAAGGAAAGCGTCCACGGTCGCTGGGTCGTGAGCCATCTTGTTGTCCAGCTGATAGGCTGCGAAATTGTCGAAGCCAAGGAGTCTGGCCTTCTCGGCGCGGAGTTTCAGGATCTCAAGGCAGAGAGCCTTGTTGTCATATTCATTGCCATTGTTTCCTCTTGAGGAATATGCCTTGAACATCTCCTCGCGGCGGTTCCTGTCCTCGCAGGATGTCATCTCGGAGGTGTAGGATGAGACAGGGAGTCCGAATTGCTCCTTGAACGCGTTGTTCTCGGCCAGAAGGTTCGTGCCGAACTTCTGCTGCGCGGCGGCGATCTTCTGGTTGATCTCCTTAAGCCTTGCCTGGGCGGCCTCCTCCAGATCCACACCGTTGCGGGTGAAACTCTGGTAAAGTTTCTTGAGCACCATCTGCTGCTCTCTCGTAAGTCCGCTCTGGTCAGCGTCATAGACAGCCTTGACACGCTCGAAGAACGCCTTGTTCATCGAGATGTTGTCCTCGTGCTCGGTCATCAGCGCGGTGGCCTCCTCGACCACCTTGCTCATCTCGTCGTTTCCCTCTGTCTCCTGAAGATTGAAGAGGACAGCCGTGGTCTTTGCCAAAGTCCTGCCGGACAGCTCGTAAGCCGCCACGGTGTTCTCGAAGGTAGGAGCCTCCTGATTGCCCAGGATGGCCTCAAGTTCCTTGTTCTGCTCCTCAATCCCGGCCTTGACGGCAGGAATGTAATCGGTAAGCTGAATCTTCTCGAACGGCGGAATGCCGTAAGGTGTGTTCCATTCCTCCAGGAACGGATTGTTCTTTGTCTGTGCGCATGCTGCCATCATAGCGATCGCTCCTAATGCTAAGATTGTTTTTTTCATAATGTGGTTTAATTATTTAACGATTTCCACTCCTGTAAGATCAATGAGGGTGAACTGAGCCTTACCCTGATAGATAGTGAGGATTCCTTTGACGTTGATCGGGGCGCCACCGAGGATGGCCTCGTCAATCTGGGTGTCTGCGAAGCGGGAATAGCCGCTGGTGCGGATCTGCACGGACTGACTGCCCATATTGAAGTACTGGCTGACGGAATATGCCGACGCGTTCTTCAGCAGGGTGGCCTTGAGTTCGGGATCCGAGATCTTCCTCGAATAGTCAGCCACATCCCCGTCATCGAACTTTCCGGAATTCAGGTAGCCGATGAAACCCTGCTTGGACATCGCCCAGGTCGTTATGCCCCACGTCGGATCCGCGACCGGCTTGTAGTCCTTGCCTGTGCCGGAAAGGAATATCCTGTTGGACGAGGACTTCTTGTCCTTGTAGGAGTCTATGTAGATCAGGCAGAAGATCTCGTTGGCGTAGGTCAGGCCGTCAAGCTCGACATAGCAGCCGATGTTCTCCTCTTTCAGAAGATCGGCGGCGGAGACTTTCTTAGGCTGCAGCGGAGTGTCAATCTTACCTCTGAATATGTGAGTGTCAATGATGTACTGAACCTCGATGTAGGAGGTCTCATATTCACCGGTAGGATCGGCGTAGCCCAGCTGGATCATTCCGTTGTAGGCGCCGAGCGTAAGGCCGCCGCACTTGACATAGACCCACTGGCCGAGCTTGTAGTCGTTGTAGAGGGCGTTCTTGCCGATCTTCAACTCTATGCCGCCCGTGGCGTCCTGGATGTAGATGCTCTTGTAAACATTGCCGCTGCGGTCCTCGGAGACCACCTGTCCTCCGATGACGATGTCCTTCTCGATCTTCACCGGACCGGACTTGTACAGAGCCTTGAGCTGGGCGATGGTCGTGTTGGGGGTCATCGTCACAGGCTCGTAGACATCAGCCTTGCCGTAGTCCGTGGTGAAGACCTGGTCCCACTCCTCGCAGGAGGCGAGGGCGAAAATGGCGGCGATCAGCGCGAAATATATTCTTTTCATACCTTGGAATCCTTAGAATCTGAAATAAATGTTCAACATGTAGTTGATTCCGCTCATGTAGAAGTACTTGGAATCAAACCTGTAGAATCTCTCCTTGCTGACGGTGTTGTCCACAAGGCGGGTCTGCTCGTAGCCGCCGGTGCGTACATCCCTGTTGTTCAGGAGGTTCTTCACCTGCATCGAGAAGCCGAGCTGGTACTTTCTCTGAATATACCAGGACTTGCCCACGCTGGCGTTCACGAGCATGAAGTTCTTGAACTTCTCCTGCGCGGCCATGTACTCGATCTCCTGGGCGGTCACCTGACCGTCAGGCCCGGCTGTGGCCATGTCCGTCCTGTAGAGAGGATTCATGTCCAGATAGGAGTTCCCGAAGAAATCCACATCCGCGTCGATGAACCAGTAGTTCTTGTTCCACGCGAGGCCAAGGCTGGTCGCAAGCTGCGGGGTACTAGGCACATAGTGCTGCACGGTCTTTCCGTCCACGGTAGGATGGCTCTTCCAGTAAGGAATCGTCACTCCGTAGGTTCCGGCGACATATTCAGCGCTGTTGTCGAAGGTCTGGTACATCGTAGGGTTGGAGGTATAGATGTACTGGCCGTAGGTGAACACTCCCTGAAGGGAAAGGTTAGGCACCGGAGTCGGCACCTTGAAGCCGAGTTCGACTCCGACGTGCCTCTCGTCGATTCCGGACATCGCGAAGTTGGTGAACGAGTTCTGCGAGTCATCGTAGAAGCTCATCACGTCCGTCTGATCCTTGATGGAGGTGTAGAATCCGGTGACGCGCACATCGTAGCCGGAATTGCTGTAGGCGTAGTTGATGTCCGCCGTCAATGTCTTGATGGTCTTGAGGTCAGGCATCACGGTGTTCCTCGTCCTCGGGGAGATGAACGCCTGGTTGAATGTCGGGGCCTCGGTGATGTAGGCTGCGTCGGCGTAGATCCTGTGGCCTCCGCTGATGAAGTAGCCGAGGTTGATCTTTCCGGATCCCGTCAGGAAGTCCTTCTTGTCGGACTCACCCTTCGAGGTGATCGGCCTGCCGTCGATCTGGTCGTACTTGGTGATGATTTCCCCATTGTAGGTGAACGGGTTGCCGTTGTCGTCAAGTCCCGGGAAAAGACCCTTCCTCAAAAGACCTTCCCTCCAGAATTTCGAATATCCGAGCCTTCCGGCCACCGTCGCCTCGAAGCCGCCGAACGTGAAACGTCCAGAGGCCCAGGCCTCCGCGCGGCGGACGTGGGCATAGTAGTCGTAGCCGTACTTGTCGCCCTGGGCAAGAGTCTGGGCGGCTCCGTTCCTGAGATAGTAGTCCAGATCGTTCTGGATCATCGTCGGATAGGCGGCGAAATCCCTCTCGGCGAACTGGTCGATGTTGACATAGTAGTCTCCGCCGAGCAGGTCGTCCAGAATCTTGTAGTACTCCGTGCGGTTCCACTTGTAGGAGAGTCCTCCGTTGACTGTCAAGAACTTGACAGGATTCCACTTGGCGTTGACAGCGAAGTTGAGGTCGTTCTGGTCCACACGCCTCTCCTCGATCACGTACTTCGAGCGGTTACCTGAGGCGGTGGAGTTCAAGGAGTTCACGGCATAGAGACGATCCCAGTTGATGTGGGTGGTCGATGGGAGGTCGGTCTCCCAAGCCTCCTTCGCCCATGCGTACTTGGCGAAGTTACGACGGTTGTAGTCCGTGTTGTCCATGTAGAAATAGCTCGGAAGGTTCCTGTAGTAGTCAGGACGAGGATCCGGGGCATCATACCAGTCAAGAGCCGTGTAGCCGTTCTTGCCGAATCTGTAAAGCACTGTGGCCGAGGCCGAGAACTTCTGGGACTCCGGTGTGAAGTCGTACTTGAGGATGGCGATCGGCTCGTGGGTCTTGCGGACGCGGGCGTTGCGCACCTTGCCGTCATAGTAGCCCCAGTTGGAGTTGTACATGTTGTCGCCCATCAGATCGTAGACCTCCTGGGTAGAACCGTTCTGCGCTCCACGCTCGCCAGGGGCGGCCATGAATGTGAATCCCAGCTTATGCTCCTCGCCGAACCTCTTCTCCACGGCTCCGTAGTAGCCGAACGAGCGGTAGAAAACACCTTTTATCCAGTCATTTCCGCCAAGCCTCGCCGATGCGCTGAAAGCGTAGGACCAGCCGTTGTCCAACTGTCCGGAAGCGTAGGTCAGCATCAGGCGGAGCCTGTACAGAGCGCTGTTGGTCAGCACGCTTCCTCTCCAGCCTGTGCGGACGGAAGAGGCCATCGGCATGATGTTCGTGAGGCCGTTGTAGCCGCCGAATCCGAAATCGGAGACCTCGGCGCCGTTCACGGACTCCTTGCTTCTGGTGGCCTCGTTGAGACCGCTCCAGAGGGAGTACGGCGTGTAGCCCGTGATAGCGTCGTTCATCCTCACGCCAGCAAGATAGACATCCTGTGACTCACTGGAATAGCCGCGGACACGGAAGCGCACGGAACTGAAATTGTAGCCGGCCATGTTGTTGAACACATCGTTCTGGCCGAAAAGGATGGTAGGGCTGTCCTGATAGCCGGAATCGTCCATGTCGAACTCGGAGAAACTGGCGTCATCCACCTCGGCGACCTTCGTCACCGGAGTCAGGGAGAGGTTGAACATATTCTTGACATAGCCGTCATTGACGGTCACGTTCACTCTGGACTGGAGATAGTCCGGGCTTTCGATGACAAGGTCGTACATTCCGTCCTTCAGGTTCCCGATCTGGAATGTTCCGTCCTGTCCGGCCTTCACACGGGCGACTTCCTTTCCTTCTGAATACAGGATCAGATCCGCTCCGTCAATGGTCGCCTTGCTCAAGCGGCTGACGACCGTACCTTTCACGCCACCGGTGTAGTTCTGGGCCGATAAAGTCAGAGCCAGAAACAGAGCCGATGCGGCAAGGAATATTCTTTTGTTCATATTTATTGAATATTAACTATTTATCCATTTGGAGGGTCACTTCGACAAGCTCAGTGACCGAGCCTCTGCGGTCACTGCACTTTCAGTCACCGAGCTTGTCGAAGTGCCGAAGCGACTGAAGTAACTACTTGTTACTAATGACAATATAGGTCGGGTAGTGGTCGCTGTAGCCGCCGACGTAGGAGCCGGATGAATATGTCCGGAACGGCGTACCCTTGTACTGTCCTGTCTGCTGAACCATGAACGGCTGCTTGAAGACGCGTCCGTAGTACTTGCCCTTCACGATTGGAACAATCCTGAGCGTCCCCTTCGGAGCGTTCACAAGCGCCTCGTTCGCAAGGATGATGTCGTAGATGTTCCACTCGCCACGATAGGCCAAAGAGCCGTAACCGGCTTTCAACATTGAGGTAAACGGAGAGAAGAAGTCCATCTTGCCGACTTCGGAGACATTCTCCTTGCCGTGCATATAGACGGCCATGCTCTCGTCCGTAGGGTTGTCGTTCATGTCACCCATCACCACGATCTTGATCCCGGGATATTCATTCATCAGTTTGGCGGAGTTCTCGTAGATGATTTCCGCGCCACGGCTCCTAAGGTCGCTCCCCTTGCCTCCGATCCTGGATGGAAGGTGGGCGACGAAGAACGCGAACATCTCGCCCTTGATCTCGCCCCTGACCATCAGCACATCACGGGTGCGGAAGTGTCCCTGAGACTCCTCGTCCATGTCGAACTTTATGTCCTTACTGTTGAAATCAAACGGAATGGATTTGCTTTCAATCAGTTTGAACTGCTCCGGCCTGTAAAGCAGGGCCACATCGACGCCTCGCCTGTCCGGACCGTCATAGTGCACGATCTGGTAATTGGCGTCGGCGATCTCCTTCTGGCTCACAAGATCCTCAAGCACATGGCGGTTCTCGACCTCGCTCAGGCCCAGAACCGTGTGGAAAGCCTTGTTCTCATCAGCCATCGCCTTGATCACCGTGGCGATGTTGCGGAGCTTGCGGTTGTACCGCGCGTCAGTCCAGCGGTTTGCCCCGTCGGGGAGATATTCATAGTCATTCTTGCCCTCGTCGTGGTAGGTGTCGAAGAGGTTCTCGACATTGTAGAAGCCGATGACATACCCCCTCGCGCCCTTGTCCCCCTTGGCACAGGCCGTGGCGGCCACAACCAGAAGCAGCAGAGCGGAATAAAGTATTTTTCTCAAACGCATATCAGTTTAGTATTGTATTAATTCATGGTATCTTACCACCACTAGGAAACCTTGGACGGGTTCTCGGATTCAATCTTGGCGGCCATTTCCTCGCCGACAACGGCAGGCAGGTTCACAAAGAAATCCATGCCGACTTTCTTCTCAAGATCCTTGACGGACATCGAGTACTTCGAGTCTATGTTCTTCGTGCTGTAGACTTTGTGGTCCAGCCACACGGCGCAGGCCGAATAGCCCGAATAGCCAACCGTGGAATTCTTCATGTAGCGGAGGACGACCTTGTAGTAGGCTGTCGGAACGGTAACCTTCTTGCCGTAGTTGTCCACGGCATACTTGACAGTCTCGCCTTCCTTGTAGTCTATGACGCACCCGGTCACAACATAGAGGGTATCGGAACTGTTGGCCCAGGAGCGAACTTTGCCTTCGAGGGTAGCCCAGATGTCACCGTTGAAACCATCCTGTATCTGAGGAGTCATATTCGTGCCGTAGAATGTCATAGAGTTTGACTCGTACGAGGTGAGCCTGTCCGCCGAAGGGATCTGGTGACCTCTGGCATACCATCCGTTATTACCTTTGCTGAACCCTCTGTACAGCACCGGTTGCTTGCCTTCCGGAAGCAGAGGATCCAGCCCCCAAGCATTGGTTCTCTTGATGTTGTTGCCAATGTTCCATTTGCACAGAGGATAAGCCACCCACGGAGCTACCAGATTGTCGTAATCCCAAAGGAATGAATAATTTCGCGTGCTCACCGACCCGACAGTCATCGAATGCGTGAACGCATCCATCCCCTCCGGAATAGCCGGAAGTTCCATCCACCCTGTCTTCGGAGAGAGATTGCCGCCGGATGGTGTCGGATCAGGCTTCACTTCTGACCCTTTAGCCTTCTGACTGATAGTCTTCGAAGCCTTGCCCGCACTGTTCTCCACCGTGATCACAGCCGAGCGCTCCTTCTCCGATTTGTTCTCCTCCACCTTCAGGGTGACATCCATGTCGCCGCTGCCACAGCTCGGATCAGCAATAATCCAATCCACAGGCTCGCCGCCGTCCACCGAAGTTATAGTGATCCTCCAGGATGACGAGGCCTTCACATAAATGAACTGTGAATATCCTCCCGCCTCTACCACCGCGGTCTTAACCTCGACTGTCGGCGGAAGCACATCCTCCTTACCACCTGAGCCACAAGATGATAGCGCCAGCATTACAACCCCGGCGCAAATCATCCAAAACCTGCTCAACGTTATCTTCATGTGTTCGTATTATTAGAGAGCAAAAGGGCTGCCCGCTTTTCCGGGCATCCCTTAGTCTTTGTTAATCAAGATTCTATGACTACACTATCATTCCGCCACTATTCCAAACAGAATCACACGCACGTTCTCCTTAGTGGTGATCTCTATATTTGATTCTGAAGCCTGAGGCGACAGGGACATAGTGTAATGATCGGAGTCAGAAACCGAGATTGTATACTCTGGATTTCCCGTAGCACCGACATTACCTGCCACCGCCTGCGTTCCGACTTCGGTTCCAGCAGAAGAAGCGACCAAAGTGGCTGTCTTACCTTTCCACGCAACCGCATAGAAGGACAACTTGGAGGTGTTCGCAGGGATTGTCAATGTGGCCTTTCCCGGTTTTTTCGATGTTCCAAGTTTGAGGATGGTCACCACCTTCACACCATTAATCGTGGCTGTCTGCCTTGTTTTGTCTGGAGAAGTACCATCATAGGCATTCTCTCCCAATGTCCATTTTACATTGCTGGCAAATTTCCCTTCGTCCGGAGTCTCTCCGCCAGGATTGTCGCCGCCGCCAGGATTGCCTCCGCCGTTTTCTACGGCCTCGGTGATGTCCTTACCGTCAACATTGACCGCCACAATCTGGTAGTGGGTTCCACCTCCCACGAAGTAGCCCTTGACGGTAATTTCCTTGTCCACAAAAGATTCCATGTCACCAGGGAAGTAAGACAACGACAAATCCTTGTCCGTAACCCCTCCTATGAATATGTTGTAGTAAACATCGTTCTTTTTCACCTTACCCTTGAATGTGACGAATTCAACCACATCACTCTTATAGGAAGACACATTGCTTTCGTCAATAGCCTTAGGATCAGGATAGGTCACGGTGTTGCCTGACGATGCGATCTGGAATTTCGGCTCAGTAATCTGCATAAGTCCGTTGTGCTTGCCCGTGGTACCGGTCACAGTGACTTTGTCTCCAACCTTTACTCCCGGAGTAGCGTTGACAAAGACAAGGATGCTACCAGTAGCGTCGGTGACAACAGCACTCTTATTCGTCACGCCTGTGACAAGGACATCCTTCAGAGTCACGGACGCATCGGTTTTGCCCGAAACGATAGAAGCCACGGTACCCTCGGTCGGAGTGGTCGTTCCACCACCGCCACCGCCGGTGCCGAGGTCAACGCCCTTGGAGAAGTCGATGACGGTGCCTGCTGAGGAAGCGACGGCAAGGCAAAGGTCATCAAGGCGATAAGAGCTAGCCACATCGACCTTTACATAGATGCCAAGCGTCGTTGTTCCTGACGGAACCGTGAAATTAGAGGTCGCAAGATCCCAGCGACCTTCCTTGTCGCCATTAGGAAATGAATACTCAAGCTCGACCCACTTAGCTCCGTCATTGCTGACATAGACATGGAACTCGTTATGCTTGAACAGGCTACCATTATCCTGGCTATATTTCTCCGCTCCGAAAGTCAAAGAATAGTCAGTGGCTGACTGAAGTTTGATGCCGGTCACGGAGAAATAGGCGCTCGAACCAAAGAACAGGTTGTTGCTTCCGGATCCGGCATAGTCGGAATAGTTGCTGTTGGAAGTGGAGTTCGCCCTGGCCGACATCGCCTTAAACGAATATTCCTCACTTCCCGCTCCCGTTCCAGTCGCGTTCTTCCAACCGTCAAACTGATCGAGATATGGCCAGCTTGTGCCTGTTCCATAGGTCTTTGTTGCTTCCGCCTTGTCAAAATCGTTCTTGTAGACGGTCATGTCAGCCACGGAACCTGTTCCTTTCTGCTTAACGGTCAAAGTCTTGGAATCAAAGCCGATGTCGAACTTCACAGATCCTTCACGATCAACCCCGGTGTTCTCCATCACCTTGATCTCGACAGTCACAGCCTTCGAGGAGGCCTCTCCTCCTTTCGGCCCGATGGAGATCCAGTCCTGCTCGGTAGTGGCCTTCCAGTCCCTGGTGGCCGTCACCTGAACGGTCTCGGTTCCGCCGGTCTTCTCAAATGAAATCTCGGACTTTTCGACCTCCACCGACGGAGCACCCAAGTCCTCTTTCTTGTCATCACAAGCCGTGGCCGCGAAAGCAAGGGCCGCCACAGACATGATGAAGCCTAAAAATCTATTTGTTTTCATATTCATTAGTGTTAATAAATGTTCCACTCATTATGCAGCTCCGGCACTTCCCCGCTCCAGTCCTTCCTTTACCGGCACTTCTATCGATACTTCGACACCATCCACCCCCGCAAACTCAGCTGTCGCATCCAGGCGACCGGCTATTCTTCCCCACAAATTCTTTGCCTGTCAAGCAGTCCGCTAAGTTACGACTAAATATTCAATTAAAAAACACGTCCGGAGAGCCACTTGGCGAAGAAGCGGTCTGACACATAGTAACCTTGGGGTGTCTTGCTGATCAATTGTTTGTCAACAAGGGATTTCAAGGCCGCTTTAACGCTGCTGACAGCGGGAAGGTTATAGGATCTGACAAATTTTTGGCCTAACGGCGAAGCGACCAGACGTTCTCTGGCGATCGCCGTCAGAAGACGCTGCTGGTTTTCGGTGAGCCATGCGCAATAATTTTGGTAAGCCGTGGATTGGCTTTCAATTATCTCACGCACGACATCATCAACCAATTGTCTGTCTATCACATCCTTGGAATGCTCGTAAATGCCATGAAGAATCGCCTGGACATACCAAGTGACTTTATCAGAGACATCGTAAATATATTCAAAAGTATCTTCGTCCATAGCCCTTGACTGTCCTTTGAAGAAGTTGTTGGCGAAATCAAGGTACTTCTCCTTGTCTATGCAGGAAAGTGTCATCATGGAAGAACTCTGGAAGAACGGGCGGTCCGCCGAAAGGAACATCTCCTCCATCATGTGTTGCTGGCTGCCGGAAAACACAAAATACACGTCAGGCAAGAATTGAATATATGAACGGATGAGAGCCTCGACCCCGGATTCCGGAAAATCCAGTATCTGCTGAAACTCGTCTATGGCGATATAGCACCTCCTCCCTGACTGTCCAAGATATTCGAATATCTGCTTCAAGGTCTCACGTCCTTCCGAAGGCCGAATGTCAAGGGAGAATGTAGGGCGGCCCGTTACTTCATCTATTGTAAGAGTCGGCCTCCATTTACTGAAAAATTCCTGGACACGGCGCATGGCCGTCTGGGAGACAGAATCCAATTTCCCGATGATCTCACTTCCCAACATCCCGACCATCTGATCCAGATTCTTCGCCGGATAGATGTCCAGATAGAAACACTTGATGTCCTTGTCCTGCTTCTCCATCTTGGCGAACACATGCTTGATGAGTCCGGTCTTTCCCATCCGACGAGGAGCCACAAGAGTGACATTGCGTTCATTATGAAGGGCGGAGATCATCTTTTCGGTCTCCTCCTCACGGTCACAAAAATACTCAGACCCTTTGTAACCATAGATGACAAAAGGGTTGTTCAATGTAGCCATATTTGTTATTACGTAATTGTCGTTGCGTAATTATCGCAGCGCAATTTACGCAATAACATTCAGACTTCCAAAACAGCTTTGAATTCGTGAGCGAAGACACCCTCTTCGCGCACGAGACCAATGAATATAGCGGCCTCGTGAGCAGATGGCCTGTTCCCGCGCACGACCTTGTCTTACAGATTGAGGTCGAGCTCAACGGGGCAGTGGTCTGAGCCGAGGATCTCGGTGTGGATCTCGGTGGCTGCGATCTTGTCCCTGAGTGAGTCGGAGACGAGGAAATAGTCCAGCCGCCACCCGACATTCTTCTCGCGGGCGTGGAATCGGTACGACCACCAGGAATATTTCACCTCGTCCGGGTGCTGTAAGCGCCAGGAGTCAGTGAAACCAGAGTCCAGAAGCCCGGAGAACTTGCCGCGCTCCTCATCGGTGAACCCAGCGTTGCGGCGGTTCGTGTCCGGATTCTTTATGTCTATCTCATTGTGGGCCACGTTCATGTCACCGCAGACCACCACACCCTTCCGGGCGGCGAGGCCGGCAAGATATTCCCGGAAATCATCCTCCCACCGCATCCGGTAGTCGAGCCTCCGAAGACCGTCCTGCGAGTTCGGCACATAGACGCAGACGAGGTAGAACTCAGGCATCTCCAGAGTGATTACGCGTCCTTCGTGGTCGTGCTCCTCAACGCCGATGCCGTAAGTCACCGAGAGCGGCGTGTGCCTTGAATATATCGCCGTCCCTGAATATCCCTTCTTCTCCGCCGAGTTCCAGTACGACGTGTACCCCAGGAACTCCAGATCCAGCTGCCCCGGCTGCATCTTCGTCTCCTGCAGACAGAAAAAATCCGCGTCAAGCGTGTTGAACACCTCACCAAAGCCTTTCCCCGCGCAGGCGCGAAGCCCGTTCACATTCCAACTTATGAATTTCATACCATTTCTCATTTTACGAATAGCCATAACCTCCGGCGACCGGCCCACCCTTCCAGGCCGACACCGACGCAAAAGCTTGCGGCAACAAATTTAACACATTATCAATGAATATCCCAACGAACTTCTCCGCCGCCACGCGGATGTTGCTCTTCCAAACTTGGATCTTCAACTATTTTGCTGCTGTTTTGCCGTTTTGTCGTTATGTTGTTTTGCTGTTTTGCTGTTTTGCGACAATGTCGAAACCGCAGATCTGATTTATCGTGGAACCGTACTGAGTCAAGGTCTGAAGCTCGACCTCAGCGACGTATCGTTCCGCTGGCATTGACAGAATTGCATAGCGGACACGTCTGCAAAGCCCTTCAGTCACTCTTCCGCTGCAATTCTGGCGGCCTTTTCGCCCGAAAAGCCTAATTTTCAACACAGAATTGCGACTTAGGAACATGAAAAAAATAAGTTGCTTCAGATTAAGAGAAGATTTTCGAGGATAGATCTTTTTTTGAAGAAGGAGTGTGCCGGTGGCACATGACTGATGAGAAAAGAGATCTAGACCGAAAAGATTCCTTAAGATGATGCAGGTTATTTTTTGAATGTTACTTAACAGCCCCCAGGCCCTTTTTCGTGCAATTCCGAAGAGTGACATTCCCACCTGGCAGTGAAGCGGGCACCGGGCAGTGAGGGGTAGCTCCCCCAGACTGTCTGAAAGGTATCGACGAAAATAGAAAAGTATTGCCCGCATGCAGAGTAACAACGAATATTCAATCCTAACTGGGGGTGATTATACTTTTAGACAGTCCCCCATGGCAGTGATGTTTGACGGAATGGGTAAACGCTCACTGCCGCCTGACAGTCAGGCGCATCCCGCAGCACGGGAATATTCATCAACTTGCAGAGCCTCTGCAGCTCCTTCAGCATACAATTAACTAATTGTTGTATCTTAACAGAAATTTACATCCACTGGCCAAAAAGAAAAAGGCCAAGAAAAAGCAGACGCTCCTATACCAGGAACAGTAAAAAGAAGACAAGGACTCTTGAGATTGGCGACTGCCACATCAATAAGAATTAAAAGGAACATGGCCAGAGAGTGGAGGACACGTTTTGCCCCGCTGCGCAGACTCGTTTAATAACGCCTTCAAAATGTGTCAGGCAACTTCAAAGAAAGCATCCGCAAGCTCCTTCCCGGACTTGCGGATCGCCATCCATTATGCTACTCGGGATGAGCGAACGATGCGATTGTTCCATCATCAACTCCAGTGCAGTTGACAATCACATCAACCGGTGTCCCGGCCTCGAAAAGCTTTCTTGCGATAGAAAGTCTTGTCTCCTCACGTCCTTGCTCCAAACCCTCCTCACGGCCTTCCCGCAGCCCCTTCTGCAACCCTTCCTCCAAGCCCTTGCGCACAGCATATTCCTTCTGCGCTTGAATGTCCCACTCGTTCATCTTGTCAATCTCGTATTTAAGTTTCTTCTCCTTGTCGAACGCCGCCACCTCACACGCCTCGGCGAGCCGTCTTGAGATCCCGCCTGCCTCCTCAATCCATTCGGGGATCCTTTGGAAGCCATCACTGTTCTTGAATATGTAGAACAGCCTGTCGAACTCCGTCACGCACTCCTCCAGCGTCTTGGTGAACAGCGTCATCTCCACAAAGATAATACTAATTGTCTGATTCGCAACCATTCCGGTGCGTCTTTCTGTGAACTGCCAGTACGAGATGAAGTGGTCGGTGTCCCAGAGGGACTCGTCGTCGTGCCTCAGGCGGTAGTTCAGGAACGACACCACGTAGACCGGCCGCAGTCCCTTGTACCGCACTCCGTCCGAGAGCTCGAGATGGTAGAGTCCCGACGCGTAGTAGACGCACCTCTCGAAGAAGAAGTCCTCCTCCGAGGCCTGCATCTCCACGACGAACGTCCTGTCGTCCCTGTCCACGCAGACCAGATCCAGCACCGTCTTCTTCCCGTAGGGGACATCCCTCCGCTGCTCCCTGTCGGAGTACTCCTTGATGTCCTCGATCCTCGCCTCCGGAGGCAGGATCTGGTTCAGCACCCCGATGAGGATGTCCTTGTTGTTTCTGTCCGCGAACACTGCCTTGAATCCCACATCGCTCCGCAGATTCACGAACGGAGCGAGTCCTTGTCTCTTTTCATTGAAATACATAGTTCAAATTTTAAATGAATATTTGAACCGCAATAATATGCACTAAAAACGTAAATAATGAAAAGAAACGTATGCGGATTATAAAAAACAGAAATATTTTCGGATGATACCCCCTAAGTAATCCTTAAATAATAACCAACTTATTGTTTATCGCTTACCAAGTAATCCTTCGCCAATCAATTTGGTCGCAGCCGAAAACCATTCTTCACCGGCCTGCAGGACATCACGAAATGAAGCCGGGCTCCGTCTTTGATGTCGGAGTAGCGGATGACGGGGGAGTCCAGCCTCTTGCCGTTGAGGTAGGCGGCCTTGATGTAGACGGCATCCTTGCTCCAGCCTTCCGTGGTCATCTCCAGAGTGCCGCCGTCCGAGAGCCTGACCTTCAGGCCGAGAACGCACGGAGAACCGATGTAGTACTCATCGGATCCGGGGCAGAACGGATAGAATCCAAGGCAGTTGAAAATGTACCAGGCGGACATCTGGCCGCAGTCGTCGTTGCCGCTCAGCGAGCCGGGTTCGTTGCCGTAGAAGTTGTCGGCGATGTAGCGCACCCATTTCTGGCACTTCCAAGGCTCGCCGAACCAGTCGTACAGATAGGTGACGTGGTGGCAAGGCTCGTTGCCGTGCCAGTAGCCGCCGATGCGGCCCCAGATGTCGTGCGCTCCGGGAATATCCTCGGGCAGCTCGATGGTGAAGAGGCTGTCCAGGCGGCTCTGGAGCAATTTCCGGCCGGCTTTCTCGACATAGCCTCCGAAATCGTGCGGCACTGTCCATGTGTACTGCATCGTGAACCCTTCCGTGATGTCTCCCCAGCCGTGGACCGAGTTCGGACCCTGGTAGGCGACAGGGGCGAACGGGTCGCGCCAGTTGCCGGCGGAATCCTTTCCGCGCATGTAGCCGGTCTCGGGATCGATGAGATTCCGGTAGTTCATCGACCGGTTGAGGAAGAACTCGTAGTCCTCCCGGTGACCCAGAAGCTTGGCCGCCTGGGCAATGCACCAATCATCGTAGGCATATTCAAGAGTCTTGGAGACCGATTCCTTCTCCTTGTCGAAAGGCACGTAGCCGAGGGAGGTATATTCAGGAATGCAGTCGTAGTGAGGGTTGGTGGCGGTGGTCTTCATCGCCTGGAAGGCGCGCTCGTAGTCGAATCCACGCACGCCTTTGAGCATCATGTCTGCCAGTACAGAGCAGGCGTGATAGCCGATCATGCACCAGGTCTCGCCGCCGTAGAACGACCAGATCGGGAGCATCTTCTCGGTACTTTTGTCGAAATGGGCTAGCATCGAGTTGGCGATGTCTGCCTGAAGTGGCTTGTTGACGAGGTTGAGAAGCGGGTGGAAAGCCCTGTAAGTGTCCCATAGCGAGAATGTCGTGACGTTGGTGAAGTCTTCCGCATTCCCGATCGTGCCGTCGTGCTCGCGGAAGCGTCCGTCCGCGTCCTCGAATAGGAACGGGTGGAGGGCTGTGCGATAGACGCTGGTGTAGAATGTCTCCCGGAGCGTCTTGTCGTCGGAATCCAGATCGTACTTCCCGAGTTCCTTTTCCCAGAGATCCTCGGCCTCGGTCCTTACAGCGGCGAAGTCCTTGCCTTCCAGCTCCTTGAGGTTGTTCATAGCACCATCAGTGCCTACAGCCGACACGGCGACATCTATGAATATGCTTTCGTCGGCTCCGGTCTTGAACCTTGCGACAGCCTTCAGTTTCTGCCCCCAGGCCTCAAGCGAGCTGCGGAACCGCTTGGTGTTGTAGATCACCGGCTGCCCGTCCTGGAATATGTTGAATTCCTCGATCGGCCTTGAGAATCTGGCCACGAAATAGACATAACGTCCCGGGTTCCAGCCGTTGACGACCTTGCTGCCGATGATCGTGCGCTCGTCCAACAGACGGACCGTGGACCAGAGGCAATCCCATTTGAGGGTGTGGTCAAGGTCGATCATCACAAACGAACTGTCCGACTGCGGGAATGTGAACTTGAATATTCCGCTTCGCGGGGCTGCCGTCATCTCGGCCTTGACTCCGTAGTCCTTCAGGATCACTCCGTAGTAACCCGGCTCGCCCCATTCCTGGTTGTGGTCGTAGGTTGACGGATCCATCTTCGATCCGGTTCCCGGCAGGAAGAGGAAATCGCCCATGTCCGGGATTCCGGTTCCGCTCAGATGCGTGAGGCTGAAACCCTGGATGAGCGGCTTGGAGTACTTGTACCCCGCCGCGCAGTCATAGTCCTTGTCGTCGCAGTCCGGGCTGATCTGGATCCCGCCGAACGGCACCTGCGGCCCCAGGTACACGTTCCCGAACCCGTCCGTCCCCACGAACACGTTCACGTCATCGATCAGTTTCCCTTTGCCGGATCCTTCCTGTCGAACCACGGTTCCTTCGACGACAGGCTCAGGGACCTCCTTAACGCGGTCGCTGAGCTTGTCGAAGCGCCCTTCCGCGGCCGCCGAAACCGAAAACCCACACAGCACCGCCATGCCCAAAAACATTCTCCGAATATTCATAACAACAATCATTTTCATTTCCCCCGTAAAGTTACCGAATATTTCTGTAAATCATAACTACATGTCTTTGAATATATTCGCAAATCCTGCCAGTCAAATTCAGAGGGCAGCGTTCCGTAACTCACTGCTGCTTAATCAGTGGGGCGCCATCCTTTGATATTCATCAATTTATGGAATCGTGCCGATCCTTCGGCCATAAATCGGCCATAAAATTAGGTAACTATATAGCAGTTGACTAACGTGGTATGCAAGCGGTC
>ULRG01045388.1_pt1 | contig 17734 bp, 12 predicted proteins | sample 1955211 | NCBI WGS metagenome assembly ULRG01 (sample SAMEA4835676, study PRJEB28245) | human gut metagenome | biome: gut microbiome; material: fecal sample | place: Denmark | collected 2008
GAGTTAAATATGCACTAATTTAATTCCGCCAACGGGTTACTGACTGTTTTTCCTAAAGTACTGACTGTGGAACGGTCGGGTTGTATCGGCGTTTTTGCGCGATGTCCCGTGAAATAAGAACCGGATGAATGCCGCGTTCATCCGGTTTTCTGATTCCGTCGTTGCTGGGTAACGTCTGTCAAGCCTGTATTTCCGTGGCGGAAGCATAGAAAATGGCAGATTTACTTTGTATATTATGGGGCATGCATTATCTTTGCCTTAAAGAATGTTTGTGAGAAATATAAATGTGTGGCGTCCTTGATGCCTGACAGATTTTTATTGTATAAAGGTGGGCTCGTGCCGGATTTGAATATGCGCAGGGGTTCCCCGATTTAAGCGAGTAATGTTATGAAAGGAATTGTTTTGGCCGGCGGAAGCGGAACACGGCTTTATCCGATTACCAAGGGAGTCAGCAAGCAGCTTATTCCGATTTTTGACAAACCGATGGTCTATTATCCAATTTCGGTGCTGATGCTGGCCGGGATTCGTGACATACTGATTATTTCCACTCCTCAGGATTTGCCCAGTTTCCGTCGTTTGTTGGGCGACGGAGCGGACTATGGCGTCAATTTCACTTATGCGGAGCAACCTTCACCCGATGGGTTGGCGCAAGCTTTTATTATCGGTGAGGAATTCATCGGACAGGATAGTGTATGTCTGGTGCTGGGTGACAACATATTTCACGGCAGCGGCATGGGAAGCATGTTGCGGGCTGCTGTGGAAACGGCGGAAACGGAGGGAAAGGCCACGGTATTTGGCTATCGGGTGAATGATCCGGAACGATATGGAGTCGTGGAGTTTGACGGCGAAGGAAACTGTGTGAGCATTGAGGAGAAACCGAAACGTCCGAAGTCCAATTATGCCGTGGTGGGACTCTACTTTTATCCGAACCGTGTGGTGGAAGTGGCTAAAAACATCAAGCCCTCACAGCGTGGTGAACTGGAGATTACGACCGTCAACCAGCATTTCCTTGCCGACGGTGAGTTGAAAGTGCAGACGCTGGGCCGGGGATTTGCCTGGCTGGATACCGGGACGCACGACAGTTTGAGTGAGGCCTCCACGTTCATTGAGGTGATAGAAAAACGGACCGGGCTGAAAGTGGGATGCCTGGAGGGCATTGCCTTGAAGCAAGGATGGATTACGGCCGAAAAGGTTCGGGAACTGGCTCAACCCATGCTGAAAAATCAGTATGGGCAGTATCTGATGAAACTGGCAGACGATATGGAACGCTTATGAGGCGGACAGGGGCATGTGTCTGCGGCCTGTCGCAAAGGCTGCTGTTGGTGATAGGGGCTTTCTGGCTTCTGTCTTGGATGGCATGGGCCCAGTCGGTTTCGGAGTTGTTACCGGCACAGTTCCAGCAAATAAATAGCCTGGCAGAAATTACGGATGACGGGTATTATTTGATTGGTACTGATTATGAAGTGCGTGCCGATGGAAAATGGAACAAAGGCTTTTGTCTGTTGACGGCCCAGCAGGGCCCTAGTACCTTGCGAGGGGTAGAGGCGGCATATCCTGCGCCGGCGCTGTTGGAAGAGACAGAGCCCATCCGTTTATGGCAGTTTAAAAAGTCGGCGAAGGGATACAAACTTTATTCACCGGCTGCGGGAAAGGAAGTTGGGTTAAAACAAAGTACCTCATCGGCGCTACAGTTGGAAAACAGTAGTAAAACAGAGTGGAATCTGTCAGAGGAAGATGGAGGTACTTTCCTGCTTACGGCATTGCCGCAGGGGGACCGGGCTTTAGGCTTGAACTGGAATCCGAAAGGACTCATATATTTCGGTGCATATAAGGTCAATGACACTTATCCGATACATTTGCGGATATATCGTAAGCAGAAAAATTTCGTGGATATACCCGGAAATGCGAAACTGCCGGATAACGAAGCCCGCGTCGCTTTGGCGGGAGGGCAGTCTTTGGCCGTGTGGAGAGAAGGGCGGCTGCAGTGTGTGCCAGCGGCCCCTTATGTTCTGCAGGATGCATCTCTGGCTGCGGAAACCGATGCACCGCAATGGATATGCAGGCATGTGGAGGACGGAAAATTCTGTTTGGAAGCCGTTAACGGACATGACTTGAGTGAGATGCTTTCCGACGGGACCGTGCCAGACCTGTGGGAAATCATAAACGGGTATGTTGCAACGGTGGATGCTCCCAAAAGGTATATGTGTTATAATCAGCAAACAGGATTCACACTGCTGCCGGAGGAGGAAGTGGTTGCCGGCGCGGCTGAAGCCGCTGTCCTCTTGCCGATGGGAGAGCGTCCCGATTCGGTCTGCCTGGAGGGTGGCGTGAAAATACTTTCTGGCAGCTGGAGTGCGAACGCATTGGCTGCTGTGGACTGGACCGGGATTTCGGAACTGGATCTTACAGGCATATTGTTGCCGGCAGCTCCGCAGGCTTTTTCTTCGCGTCCGGAAGGCAACGCGTTGACGGTGGTGGCCGGGAAGAGTGAGGATTTTGTGCCGGCTAGTTGGAGCCATGTGATAAAGACGGAACCCGAAGGGGACTGTTGTTGGCTGACGGAAACGGTTCTTTGTGACCGCAGTGACTGGATGACGCCGAGAACAATCAAGGTGCCTGCGGGAATGTTGACGTATCATAGGGATGCGTTTGCCGACGGAAAATGGGAGACCCTGGTGCTGCCTTTTGCTGCTGCCGTTCCAAAAGATTTCGTAGCTGAAGTGTGGAATGGAGAAGTACGGGAAAATGGTGCTTTGGTCTTTGAACCGACAGAAAGGGTTCAGCCTCACCGTCCGATGTTGATTCGTTATGTCGGTGCCCGGACGGAAGGAACGGTTGCTTTTGAAGTGACGGCGGATGAAGGGATGATGGAACCGCAGATCGCCTGGCGTGATAGGTTTTCTGGCACTTATCGCAATTTTGAGGTGGCTGCCGGTGAAAGTATGTATTTGTTGAATGCCGCGGGGGATGCTTTTGTCAGAGCCTCAGCCGGAAGTCATCTTTCTGCGTTCAGAGCCTATCTGAAGATGGATGCCGGTTCACGCGTTGCTGTGTTGCATGGAAATACCGTTTCGAAAATTGAGGATGTTGTTTTGGAGAATGGTAAGGTATCCTGTTATTCTCCCGACGGCCGTTTAATATACCGGAATCTGAATGCGCAGCAATTGCGGCTTTTGCCTCGCGGGCTGTATATTATAGGTGGCCGGAAATATTTGAAATAAAAAGCATTTGTATATATGATAATAGCAGTAGACTTTGACGGAACGATTGTGGAACACCGTTATCCGGAGATTGGAAAAGAAATCCCTTTTGCTACGGAAACCTTGCGCCGGTTAATGGATGATGGACACAAACTGATTCTTTGGTCCGTGCGTGAAGGAAAACTCCTGCAGGATGCGGTTGACTGGTGTGAGAAGCGCGGCGTACGCTTTTACGCAGTGAATAAGGACTATGAGGACCATGAACTTGAGGAAAGGCATTACAGCCGCAAGATAAAGGCACATGTCTTCATTGATGACCGGAATATTGGCGGCTTGCCTGATTGGGGAACAATATATCAGTTGATTTCGAAAAGAGTGTCTTATGAGGATTATCTGCGTAACCAGTTGGACATGCCGCTGGAAAAGAAGAAGCCCTGGTGGAAGTTTTGAGCAGGATATGCGGTAGCGGGCTTTATGTAAGAGCAGAAAAGAATGTATATATAGTCGGTGTTGTCCGCTTTTAGGCAGGATGCACAGCGAAAAAGAAAACGACCATGATTAAAATACCTTCGGCGCAGCAAATTAGAGAACTGGATGCTTTGACCATTGCAGAAGAGCCGGTTTCGTCGATTGACCTGATGGAGCGGGCGGCCCGTGCAGTTGCAGCAGAAGTTATGTTGCGTTGGGATGCTACTGTTCCGGTCTTTGTTTTTGCGGGGCCGGGCAATAACGGCGGGGATGCATTGGCAGTTGCCCGCATGCTGAGCGAGGCACAATATCAGGTGACGGCTTTTCTCTTCAATACGGGAGGAAGGCTGAGTCAGGATTGTGCAATCAATAAAGAGCGGTTGCTAAATGGTTCTGCTGTCCACTTTACAGAGGTGACTTCTACTTTTGAACCTCCAGCCATTCCGGCCGATGCCCTTATATTGGACGGACTTTTTGGGACGGGACTGAACAAGACACTCAATGGCGGTTTTGCTTCCTTGGTGAAGTTTATCAACAGTTGCCATGTTCCTGTTGTTTCTATAGATATGCCCTCCGGACTGATGTGTGAGGAAAATACCTACAATGTACGGGCACATATCGTGCGGGCTACCTTGACACTGACGTTTCAACTGCCGAAGCTGGCTTTGTTGCTGGTGGACAACCAGGTGTTTGTCGGTGAATTGAAGGTCCTTGATATCGGCCTCCTGGCCAGGGGCATTGAAGAAATGCACACGGAGATGGAGATGCTGGAAATGCAGGATGTGTGTGCTATGCTGAAGCCGCGTCCTCCTTTCGGGCATAAGGGGATATTCGGGCATGCACTGTTGGTGGCCGGAAAGTATGGAATGGCCGGGGCCGCTATTCTGGCTGCGAAGGCTTGTCTGCGCAGCGGAGTCGGAAAAGTTACAGTGCATACACCCTTTGGCAACAATGACATTCTGCAGGTGGCAGTGCCTGAAGCCATATTGAGTCATGACAAGGATAACCGGGTGTTTACCGAACCTGTGCCGACGGACATGTATGCAGCCGTAGGTGTCGGTCCTGGCATCGGAGTGTTGCCTGAAACGTCACTGGCTTTTATTGAGCAGGTGAGGCGGACGAGAGTGCCGTTGGTTATAGATGCAGACGGATTGAATATTCTGGCGGAGCACAAAGGATGGATGCAGCAGGTGCCCAAGCATAGCATTATGACTCCCCATCCGGCGGAATTCCGGCGTTTGGGAAATAAGAGCATTGACTCTTATTCAACTTTGGCTGAAGCCAGAGATATGGCGGAACGGCAACAATTATACATTGTATTAAAAGGTCATCCAACCGCTATCTGTACCCCCGAAGGGAGGGTATTCTTCAATCCGACGGGGAATTCCGGGATGGCGACAGCGGGTTCCGGAGATGTGCTGACGGGTATTATTGTAGCTTTGCTTGCACAGAAATATAGCGCAGAGAAAGCATGTTGTCTTGGAGTTTACCTGCATGGGCTTGCCGGAGACCTGGCTGCCGGCGAATTGGGGGAATATGGAATGACAGCTTCTGATTTGATTGCGTTTCTTCCGGCAGCCTTTGAACATTTGAGAAAGAATACACATGAACGAAAAGGAAAATAAGTAAAGAAATCAAAGAAAATATGAAGAAAATCTTGATGCCTGTATTTGCGCTGTTTATGCTGACAGCGCATGCACAAACAGAGGTGGAAGCCTATCAGCCGGGGCTGACTGCGGAAGGGATTACCTATTTCCTGCCCAAAACAGGACTGCACCTGACCGTTAAGGCCAAGCGCGTGGCTTATGTTCCGGGTGAGTATTGCCAGTATGCCGAGCGGTATTTACGTTTGAAAAATGTAACCATGTCTCCTTATGAAACATGGCAGATTACTGACGTGACGGTGACGCCTTATGGGGTTGCCGACAAACAGAAGGCATATAGCGTAAAGTTGAAGACCAAAACCTCTGCTCCATTGGTGGGATTGGCTCCCGATGGCCGTTTGCTGAGTGTAAATTCGGAAGCTCCTGAGTTGCCAAGACTTTCAGTTGCATCAGTCGGCGAGAAGGTTTCGAGCCGCGTTGCCGGTTCTGATTTCAAAACAGAGGAAATCCTTCTGGCTGGAAGTACGGCCAAAATGGCGGAGCTGGCTGCTGAGGAAATTTTCGACATTCGTGACAATCGCGGCTTGCTGGCTAAGGGACAGGCCGATTTTATGCCTAAGGACGGTGAGCAGTTGCGCTTGATGCTGGAGAGTCTGGATAAACAGGAGAAGGCTTTGCTTCAATTGTTCAAGGGCTATACGACGACAGAGGAACACGTCTTTACCTTCGATTATGTTCCGGCTGGTGAGGTGAAGAATGATTTGATTTTCCGTTTCTCCACCCATTTAGGTATGGTGGATGCCGATGATTTGGCTGGAGCCCCTGTAACGATTACGGTAAAGGATCTTCAGTCGCTTCCTCCTGTGATGACGGACGGGAAAAAGAAAAAGGAAGTGGAAGGACTTCGGTATATGCTGCCCGGACGTGCCGGTATTAAGGTGTTCTGGGATGGCAAGGAAGTGGCTGCTGCCACTTTGCCGATGGCGCAGTTCGGACGCGTAGAAAATTTAGGTGGTGATTTGTTCAATAAGAAATATACGACACGTGTCGTGCTTTCTCCGGAAACAGGCGGCATCGTGAAAATTGATGCAGATGAACCGGAATAAATAACGCGGTTTGCTGTCGGGTGGCATGGCCTTTTACCCTGCCACTTGCAAGAAAGAATCCCTTGTTTCGCATTGATGTGGGAATGCGAGGCAAGGGATTATTCTTTTATGTGTCAGCGCCAATGTCGGGAAGCGTGTATGTGTGCCGACGCTCGGTATTTTCGGAAAAACAGTCAGTACTTTAGAAAAAACTCTTAGTACTTTAGAAAAATCTATCGGTACTTTAGAAAAAACAGTCAGTACTTTCGGTGGTGAAGGGTTTTCGTTGTCAAACAATGGGCCTCTACTGCTGGCTCATTGATGTTTGAAACGGGTACGCAATGGCGGTGGTTGGGCTTTTGGGCATTTCCCTTCTGCCTGATTGCAGTTCCGTCAGAAAAACATGCGGTGCCCTTGGAGTTTGTTCCATTGACCACGGGTGAAATCTGGAATTTCTATAGGTCGACTGCCGTTTTGTGCACTGAGTTGACTGAGTTCTGCCAGGCATGACCATTCGGCTGCATCATATACATCGATGTCGAGTGGCAGGCCGTGGCGCAGACAGTAGATGAGACGGCTGTCCATCGTGAAATTCATTTCATTGGGTACCCCTAGAGCCTTTCCCTTTTTCCAGAGGGCCGACACTCTGTCGGTGGTGTATTTCTCCATTTCCGTTAAGGCTGCTTCCTGTGTAAGCGCTTGGGGAAATTGTTCGGTTTGTAAGGTGGGGACGGGATATTTCTGCACGAATCCGTGTGTCGCGCAGACGGTCTGCAACCGGCTGTAGGGACGGGGTGTGGTTACATCCAGCTGGAGGAGAATGCTGACACCGCGGTGGGTACGAATCAGCGTGGAATTGACTTTTCCCAGCAAGTCGTCGGGGCCGTTTCCTTGTGCAGTCATGGATACAAGATATTCCATGCGGTCGCCGCGGTGCAGGTCGAGCAGCCACCCGATTGGACCTATGCCGTGTGTGGGGTAGGGGTTTCCGTCGTGTTCGGCACAATTTTTTTCCATCCAGATGCGTGTGGATTTATTCAGGCTCTTTTCTTTTTTCAGTCCGAAAACGTCGCGCAAGTCGTGAATGTAGGCACCTTCGCAGTGGGTGATTCTGCCCAGGAGATGTTGGCGCTTCATCTCCAGAGTGGCGAGCGCAAACCAGTCGTAGCAGCAGTTTTCCGTCATGAAGCAGTGGCGTTGGGTTTGCTCGGCGGTTGCAATCAGTTGCCAGCATTCTTCCACGGTTCGGGCAGCCGGCACCTCAACGGCTACGCGTTTGCCCTTGCGCATGGCTTCCACCGCCATTTCGCAATGGGTGCTCCAGTCGGTACAGATATACACCAGGTCAATGTCCGGATGGTTACAGATGTCGTGCCACGCATCTGGTCCGATGAAGGTTGCTGCTTCCTGCCGGCCGCTTTCCCTCAACTTTTGGTTGGCTTCTTGCAGTTTTGTTTCTTCGCAGTCGGCGATGCAACGGATTTCCGCCCCTTCGATGAAGGCATAGCGTTCCAGGGTTTTCATGCCCCGTTGTCCCAGTCCGACAAGTCCAATGCGCACAAGTGGAATAGGAGGGCAACGGAGTTCCAGTAGGTCTTTCATGGGTTAGCTCTTGTTTATACTACTGATTAGTATATATTATTTCTTACGAGACTGTCCGTAGCGGTTCATGAACTTATCAACGCGGCCGGCAGTATCGACAAGCTTAGACTTACCAGTGTAGAACGGGTGAGAAGTGCTTGAGATTTCAAGTTTGATTACGGGATAAGTCTCACCTTCAAACTCGATGGTCTCATTGGATTTGCAAGTTGAACGTGAGAGAAACATGTCACCGTTGCTCATGTCCTTGAATACTACGGGACGATAGTTCTCGGGATGAATACCTTTTTTCATTTTGCTATAGCTTTTGTTTTGTTTATCGTTTACTTAATCGTTTGGTAACAATTAGTGTAATGGTCTGTTTCGGGTGCAAATATACAACCTTTTTATTTTATAGACAAAGGTTTGTCTTGTTTTTTGGCAACTGCGAATAATCTTTTATCTTTGCAGTCATGAAAAGAAGTATTTTGATGTTAATGCTTTGCGGTTGCAGTGTTGTATCCGCTTCTGCACAGTCGATGGACAGTCTTTTTGTGCATATCCCCAATGAGGTCCTGCCGATGTTGGTGCGGAATACCCGTCTGGATATGCTGGATTTATATAATTGTGGAATGAAGGCCGAAGTGGAGAACGACTTTGGCGGCCGTGCTTGTCTGCTGCAGAAGGATAGCGTCCATCTGCTGGTGCAGACGAGCAATGTCAGCCGTTTGGAGTTGCGCGTTCTGCCTTCTGACGGAGATACCCTGCTGGGCTGTGTCCGGACGGTAGAGACGCCGGCAGCCTATAGCCAGGTACAGTTTTTTACCCGCAATTGGAAGCCTGTTCGCAGTCCTTTGTCGGATGAGGTCGCGTTCAGTGCATGCTGGAAACCCGCTGAGGATTTTTCCGATGACCGGAAAGAGGAACTGCGCAGGGCTTTGCTTCCGGCGCGTTACCTGGTTTCATGGCAGCAGAGTGCGGAAGGGCTGCCGGTGCTTTGTTATGAAGTGTCTGTAACGGGACTGATGTCCAAGGATGCGGAGGACGCGCGTCGTTGTCTGAAGCCCGCCAAGTGGGTGTGGCAGAAGAAGAAACTGGTGCGGTTGGAGGACTGATAAGTCCTTGAGTCGGGTTGTGTATGCCTTTATCTTTTTATGGTTGGGGGCTTGTTTTGCGGGTTCACGACGCTGGGGGTGTGGAGCCGGAGTATTCTATATCCTGCTGAAAGATTTAAGGTCCCTTCGCAGGGGACTTTAGTGCACCATTATTGGTGCTGGACCGGAAGTTTTTTTATTGGAAATGTTGCGGAGTAATTTTCGGTGCAAAGAGCAAGTATTTGTTTTTTGCGCAGAAGGAAGGGCGGGTTGGATTCGGGCCGTACCGGAGGTGCGAATCCTTTTGAAAATGTGATGCAGCCGGGCGGCATCTGGAGTAGGGTTGCGCAAGAAAACGAAACAAGCGGTTTTCTTTCTTTTCGTCCAGTGGGTTTTATTTATATGTATAGTGAAGGAGATGGGGACAGCAGGAGTGAAATGAACAGACTGGGCCCTATGGGTAAATGCTGTGCGTAATCGCACGTGGAATGTGCGGTTCTGCACATTTTCATAGGTCGTAGATAATTCTTATTTTCCTGATTAATAATAGCTTGTGCTTGTGGCATACTTTTTGAGAGAAAAACGGTATGATGCGGAAGGAAAAAGCGGCAGTCCGCCTTTCTTTGGGGCAAGTTTGAAGGTTGCGGCCTGTTTTGAATAAGGGCGGGCTGTTCCGATGAAGGCTATGCCGGGAAATGAGGCTGGGGATAAAAATTAAAACTATACAGGAAAATATGGATATACAACTAAAAAAGAAACCTTGGTTCGTGCGTTATCGTTACGCATTGGCGGGAGGCGTTGCGCTGGTGGGCTTGTTGGCATATGTACTCATTCAGACTGCTGGGCCGCGCCGCTTACGTGTGCAGCTCGACGAGCTACAGACAGCGCAGGCTGTTGAAGCCGATTTTCTGGAGTATGTGGATGTGGAAGGCGTGGTACAGCCGATCATGACCCTGATGGTGAACGCACGTGAAGGGGGTAACGTGGAACGTATTGTGGCCGAGGACGGACGGCAAATGAAAAAGGGCGATACGATTCTGGTCCTGACCAATGCAACACTGATGTACGACATAGAAGACCAGCGTAATGAATGGGAGAAGCAGTGTATGACTTACCGCGAGCAGGAACTGGAAATGGAGCAGAAAAGTCTGACTCTGAAACAGCAAACGCTGAATGCAGAGTATGACTTGAAGAAAATCCGTAAGAGTTATGCACTGGAAAAGGAGGAGTATGATATGGGCATTCGCAGTAAGGCGCAGCTGGAGGTGGCAGAGGACGAATATCACTATAAGATGCAGTCCACCCGGTTGCAGCTTGAGAGCTTACGCAGCGATTCGGCGATGAATGTTATCCGCCGGGATTTGTTGAGTACCGACCGTGCCCGTGGGCAAAAGGCGCTGGAGCGCAGTTTGCAGCGTATGGAGGATTTGGTGGTACGTGCACCAGCCGACGGACAATTAAGTTTTGTCAGTGTAACCCTCGGACAGCAGGTAGGAGTCGGGCAGCAAATTGCAGCCATCAAAGTGACCGACCGATTCAAAGTGCACGCATCGTTGAACGAATACTATGTTGATCGCATTACAACCGGTCTTCCGGCTACGATATCCTATCAGGGGAAAAAATATGCATTGCGTGTCAGCAATGTTGTTCCCGAAGTCAAAGAACGTTCTTTCGAAGTTGATTTTGTTTTTATGGGTGAGATGCCGGACAATGTCCGTTTGGGAAAAAGTTTCCGCGTACAGATAGAACTGGGGCAGCCGGAGAAGGCTTTGGTTCTTGCCCGGGGTAATTTTTATCAACAGACCGGCGGCCGTTGGATTTACAAACTTAACGCCGAAAAGACGCGAGCTGTGAAAGTGCCCGTCAGCATAGGTCGGCAAAATCCGGAGCAATATGAAATTCTGGAGGGATTGCAGCCCGGCGACTGGGTCATTATAACGGGATACGACCAGTTCGGCGATGTGGAGGAACTGGTCTTCTGAATTTGGTAAATAATTTTTAAGCGATAAAAACGATGATTTTACATTATCTTAAAATGGCTTTCCGCAACCTGATGAAGCATCGGGTGCAGAGTGTTCTGAGTGTCATTGGACTGGCCGTGGGCTTTGTCTGTTTTGCCTGCTCATTGATCTGGCTCCGTTATGAACGGTCCTTTGACAGTTTCCATCCGGACGCCGACCGCATTTATATGATGTATCAGAAGAATTCTATTAGAGGTAATTTGGAGAATCATATTGCTCCTTATCCTTTTGCTGCCACCATGAAAGAGCAGTTTCCGGAAGTGGAAGCAGCAACGGCTTTTTTTCCACAGGCTGTTTATTATAAAAAGGATGGATCTTCGGGACATCTAAAGGCTATTTCTGTTGATACGGCTTTTCTGAACCTCTTCGACGTGCGCATTCTGGCCGGTAGCCGAAGTTTTCTGAATTCCGACCGGGAAATAGCCTTGACTCCGACGGCTGCCCGCCGGCTTTTCGGTACGGATCAGGTATTGGGACGCACATTGGACCTGCGCAATGGCGAAGAAAAAACGGTTACTGCTCTCGTATCGGAATGGAAAGGACATTCCAGCATTCCTTATGAATCGCTTATTGGTATAGAACCCTATCGGAGGACGGATTGGAAGGCAGATATCTTTATGGTTTGTTTTCGGTTGCGCCAGGATGCCGATATAGCGGATTTCACCCGTAAATTACGGGCGGCTGATTCGGAAGAGCCTGTGCGAAAAACGTTGGAGTATGATGTTCGGCTCGTCATGTTCTCAGCGGAGCATCTGAACTTTTGTCCGATTGCGGAAAGCTATGAACTTCTTTTTAAGGATGAAGCTCAGATCCGGCAGACCTATATCCGTATGTTCGTGTGGATTGGCGTGCTGGTTATGGTGATTGCGCTGGCAAATTATTTTTCTTTACTGGTGAATCAGATGATGAACCGTTCGAAAGAACTGGCACTGCGTCTGATCAACGGTTCGTCGCGCCGGGGTCTGTTTGCCTTATTCGCAACCGAACTGATGCTGGTGCTTTCGGGCGGCGGTTTTATCAGTTTTCTGCTCATGGAATGGGCCGAAAAGCTGTTTCTGGAAATCTCTTACGTAAAGACAGCCTGGCTGCCCGAGGCCCTGGTCTACTTTTTCGGGGTGCTGCTTTGTTCCTTGCTTGTAGCTGGAACGATAATCGGTTATTATAGTCACAGGTCGCTGACCTTAGCCTTGCAGAGCCGTAAGGTTCCGGCCGGTTGGCGGATGAGTTTCGGGCGGGTGAGCATGGCTTTCCAGTTGCTGGTTTCGCTACTGGTGCTCTTTTGTTTTGCCGTATTGTTCCGTCAGCTGACTTATCTGAGTCAGACTACGGATATCGGTTTTGAACGTAGCGAACGTGCTACGATACAAGTTCCGGAAGAGTTTATCGGTAATTTTCTGCACGATTTGCGTGCGCAGCCCTATATTCGGGAAGCCTGTGTGAGTGTCAGTACTTTGCTTCCTCAATCCAGTTATGGTACATCTACTCAAATGGATGGTCAAGGAAAGAGTGTCACATTCAACTCGTTTGTCGTAGATGAACCTTTCCTGCGTTTTTATAATATTCCATTAAAGGATAGTTTGCAGTCGGACGATGAGAAACAATGTTTACTGACCGAGTCCGCCGCACATGAATTGGGCGGGCCGGATCTTGTCGGACAGTCATTTGGCGGTTATACCATTGTCGGCATTGTTCCCGATCTTTATACGAAGGCTCCCACCGTACCCGTAAAACCAACTGAGTTGCGGATTGTACGGCAGGAAGATAGTTCTTATTCCAAAGATAAAGTTTTAATCCATTATGATGAGCGTTATACCGAAGAATTAAAACGTTTTGTTGCATCGTGGTTCCATGAGCGAAAAACTTATGCCAGACTGGATATAGCGACAGAAGTTTACGACACTTATTTGGCTTCCGAACGTATGCTGATGCGCCTGTTGGGCGTGATGGCGGGCGTCTGTGTGCTGATTGCGCTGTTTGGTGTGTATGCGCATGTTGTTCTGGCTTGTGAGCACCGCCGTAAGGAAATTGCTATCCGCAAGGTGAACGGAGCAACGGCCGGGCTGATTGTCCGTTCTTTCCTGAAGGAATATTTTCTGTTGCTTCTGGCTGCTTCGGCTTTTGCCTTTCCGTTGGGTACGATTGTCATGCAGCGCTGGTTGGAACAATATGTGCTTCGTGTTGGTTTGTCGTGGGCACTTTATGCCGGCATCTTCCTGCTTGTCTGGATTGTTATTATGGGTTGCATCGGGCGCAGCGTATGGCGTGCAGCCCGTGAAAATCCCGCCGAGGTGATCAAGAACGAATGAGGATGGCGATAAAATAAGCACGAATCAGTCTTGATTCGCTCTTGTTGTTCAAGACAAAATCCGATTTGTTATAAACAGGATTCTAAATGGATATTAAATAGAAAACAACGATGATTTTACATTATATTAAAATAGCTTACCGTAGCCTGATGAAATATCGGTTGCAGAGCGTTCTGAGCATTGTCGGATTGGCGTTGGGCTTTGTCTGCTTTGCCTTGTCGGTGTTTTGGGTACGTTACGAACAGACGTATGACAGTTTTCATCGTGATGCCGGCCGCATGTTTTTGTTAGGGCATACCAGCCTTTGGAAGGACAACCAGATTGACTGGGTGCATCATAGCTCTTTGGCTGAAGATTTGCGCCAGACATTTCCGGAGGTAGAGGAGGCCGTTGCGTTCGAATTCTGGAGAATTACTCTGAAGCGGTCGGAACACGATGCCGAGCTGGTATCCATGGGCCGTATCCGTACCGATTCCTTGTTTGTCCGTTTTTTTGATTTGAAACTTCTGGATGGCAGTTGGAGTTTTCTGAATGTGTCGGACGAGGTGGCTTTGACCGAGAGCGGAGCGCGCCGGCTGTTCGGGACGACGAAGGTCCTGGGGCGCGAGGTGTATTATGGTGGCAAGGCTTACCGGGTTTCGGCGATTCTGCCAGACTGGGGTTCACATACCAATTTCCCCTTCTCTGTCGTGATGGGGATTGACCCGGCCGAGCGGGACAACCCTTTTTGGGGATCGAATTTTTATGTTTGTCTGCGCTTACGTTCCGGGACAGACGGGTCCGCTTTTGCCACACAGTTGAACCGTAAGCGTGATGCACTCCGCCATGTACCCAAAGGAGTGGATGGCCAGACACCTGTTTACAGTCTTGAACCCTTGACGGATTGCCGTTACACCGTGTTTCAGAAGGAACATCGTGTTTCCGTGTTCTATATCCGCCTGTTTGCCGTCCTGGGCTTGTTGCTGATTGTGTTGGCTTTGGTGAACTTTCTTTCCTTGTTGGTGTCGCGGATGCATTTGCGCCGGCGTGAGCTGGCTTTGCGTGTGGTTTTCGGCTCTGCCCGTAGCGGACTGGCGGGCCTGTTCCTTTCCGAACTGCTGTGGGTGCTGTTGGGGGCCGGTCTGTTGGGAATGCTTCTGGTGGTGCTGGTTGAGCGCCCCTTCTGCACTTTGGCGGAAATTGATGAGGGCATACGTAATCCCGTGGCAGGCTGGTTTTTGCTCCTGATTGCAGGGACGCTCCTGGTGGCCTGGGGCTTAATCGCATACTATTGTCGCCGCATAGCAGCCCGACAGTTACAGCCGGCCGCTCTGGTCAGTTCAGGCCGGTTCACTTTTCAGCAGATGAGTCTGACCGTGCAATTTTTCATCAGCGCGCTGGTACTCTTCTGCATGTCGTTCCTGTTGCTTCAGTTGCTTTATCTGACTTATTCGGATTTTGGGTTTGAACGCGAAGGGCGTGCCACTGTGAAATGTCACGGTTCGAAAACGCTGGAAGCGCATTTGGTGCATGAACTGCAGCGGCAGCCTTTCGTGTTTGAAGTGAAGCAACTGTTTTCATTGCTTCCACAAGTAAATACTGGCGGGATTTCTACGGATTCCTGGGAGGGAAAGGCGGCTGATGCTCCACCGCTACACATGACAGCCATTCCCGGTGGGCAGGAGTTCATGGATTTCTACGGACTTCGGCTGTTGTCGGGGAATTATCTGTCCGAGCAAGGGGACAGTCTGGGGGTGATAGTCAATGAGACGGCAGTGCGGCGTTTGGGGATGGCTCAGCCTTTGGGAAAGAAAATTGATAAATGGACCATAGTGGGAGTTGTCCGCGATTTTCACGTGTCTGCTCCGACGGTTCCGGTGGAGCCGGTCATCTTCTTCGGGGACAAAGGTCCGGTTCAGTTGGGGACGAGCATCCTGGTACGTTTTGATGAATCCCGTACAGACCGGTTGAAGCATTTTGTCGATTCGGTGGTTCATGCAGAAGACCCGGGGACTTTCTGGGAAACGGTGACCGTGCGGGAAGCGTATGACAAGTATCTTTATTCCGAGCGGTCCATGCTGCGATTGTTGTCGGTCGTAGCCTTGGTCAGTGTCCTGATTACGCTGATTGGAGTCTTTGCTCATGTGTCCCTGGCGTGTGAACGCCACCGTCGGGAAATCGCCATCCGTAAGGTCAATGGCGCTACGGCCGGCAGCATCTTCTGCTTATTCCTGAAGCACTATTTCGCTTTGCTTCTCTTGGCTTGTCTTGTGGCATTTCCGTTGGGGAGCATCGTCATGTGGCGTTGGATGGAGCGCTATGTGGAGCGTATGGCATGGCCCTGTTGGCTGTATGCCGTTATCTTTCTGGGACTTGGAATTCTCATCGTGCTGTGCATCTGGCGCAGCGTGTGGCGGGCAGCCAGCGAGAATCCGGCGGAGGTCATCAAGCGTGAGTGAGGCCTCTGTGTGGAGGGTAATTTTCACTTGGTAGTTTTGAAAAATCTAAAGTACTGACAGAAAAAACTGTCAGTACTTTAGATTTTTCTGTCGGTACTTTTGTTTCCGGCCTTGTTTGTGACGCAAAAAGGCAGCGGTGAACAGACAAAAGACGGGGCCTGCCGCATGGAGCCGATTGGGGGAGGAGGAGGTTCCGAAACGGGATTTATGTGGAGCCGTTTCGTCTCATCTGTGCCATGACGGCTCTGATTTCTTCAAAGGAGTATTCCGGTGCGAGGCGATTGCGGAGTTCGGTCAGACCGAGCAGCGGGTCCCATGCTTCTGACGTGATGATGCGCCGGATGTCCTCGACTTTTTGTGGGGTGACAACTTCCTGAATATCGAGGTCGCCCTTCTCTATGCTTTCAAGGAGATGCTTCCAGATGGTCGACGGACTGTATTGGCGCAGGGCGCTGATTTCTTCAACGCTGTGGCCTTTGCGGAGCAGGTCGCAGGTCAGGTGCATGGACTTTTCTTTGGAAAGGCGTTTGGTCTTGCCGGTTTCGGGTTCTTCGGGCTGGTCCGGCATATGGGGAAACAGGGAAGGAAGTGTTGCAGTCTCGCTGGCTGCCAACTGTTCTTCACTTAGATGGGCGTGGACGATTTCCAGGATCTCTTCTCCGTATTTTTCCAATCCTTTGTTGCCAAAGTAAGGCACGGCTTTCAGCATTTCCGCGTTTCGTGGTTGCAGGTTGGCAATGCCAATCAGCGCTTTGTTTTGCATGATGAGGTAGGCGGGCACCTGCTCCTTTGCGGCCCGCTGGGTTCGCCATTGGTGCAGGGCGTTGTAGAGTTCCGGGTGCCTGATTTCGGCCGGCACTGTCAGTTTTTCACGCTGGCGGGCAGACGGGGAATTGTCTTTGCCGGCTTTCTTGCTTTCCTTGGTCTCCGATGCTGTCAGGCCGGCGGAAACAAGTGTCCTTTGTTTCTGGTAGTCGGCTGTGTGGAAGCCAGTTTCTGCCACGTGGGCCAGCAGGTGTTGCTTTTGGTGGAGCGATTGCTGGAGTTGTTCGAACAGGGAAGCTGTGCGTTTCTTGATTTCTTTGTTGTCCGTGGGCAAGAGGGTGTTGTCGGTAAGGTTGACCAGCGGTTGGAGCTGCTCGCGAAAATAGGCGGCACCGCCTTCGATTCTTTTCAGGAGCGGCGCGGGGATATTGGCATCCACCACATTGTCCTGTTCCATCGCCTGGTGGCACTGTGCCTGGAACTTCCGGGCAATCGCGATTATTTTTTCGTTGAGGATGGGCATGAATGCGCTGTATTGGGCCAGCGTTTGCGGATAAAGCAGCCGGAAGCATTCTTCCAGTAGCATGATGAATGCCTGCAGATGATGACGGACGGGAGAGAAGTCGAAGAGGTCGTCGATGAGGTGAAGATTGTGCTGCCGGCACAGGCGCTCGATGCTGTCGGGAGTGATGTGCTGTTGTTCGATTTGTTCGTTGAACAGACGGATGGCCTGGTCCTGTATGATGGCGGAAGGCGGAATTGGTGAACTCAGCACCAGTCCCTCCAGCGTTTTGCAACGGCTGAGTGCCACATAGGTCTGTCCGTGTGCAAAAGCCGAATGGGCATCGATAATCGCGTGTTCGAAAGTAAGGCCCTGACTTTTATGGATGGTTATGGCCCAGGCCAGTTTTACGGGATACTGACGGAAGGTTCCTTCCACCACTTCTTCGATTTCCCGTGTGTTTTCGTTGAGTGCATAATGGGTGTTTTGCCAGATTTCCGGTTCAAGCTGGATTTCAATGTGGCGGTCGGCAGTGCGCACAACGCATTGGTTGTCACTGATGCCTACTACTTCTCCCAGTGTGCCGTTGAAGTAGCGTTTTTCCATGTCGTTCTTGACGAACATGACCTGAGCTCCCCGTTTCAGCGTCAGCACTTCTTCGGTCGGGAAAGAG
>ULRG01027808.1_pt1 | contig 17695 bp, 13 predicted proteins | sample 1955211 | NCBI WGS metagenome assembly ULRG01 (sample SAMEA4835676, study PRJEB28245) | human gut metagenome | biome: gut microbiome; material: fecal sample | place: Denmark | collected 2008
AAGGCTGTTATTCTGCAGCCTGGTTAGAAGTTCGACCTGCTCTATTGGGGAAATCTTCAAGGAAGATTCCATCCAATAAGTGGAGAAATCACCACTTATATTTTCGTTTCCATACCCAATTTCCTCAATATAGTTGGAAATGTTAGCGGCTCCAAGCTGTTCGTCCACAGATTCAAAATACCAATTCACGGAGGAATTCATTGCAGACTGTAAAGTCTGATCCGCATTCCATGCTTCAAATGGATAGGTTTCGCCATTCCATGCAATAAACGAATTTTCCGGTGTAATGATCTCTTCTTCCAATCCGAACAGGGCATCATATATCTTGTAGGTGGAGTTTGGAGCAACTCGTAAGGTGGCATGCTCCATGTCGTGTATGCTCCATGCATCATTTTCTAAATCGTATAACACAAAGCTGCCTTCGTATTCTCCGAAGTATGTGGAGAGGTCTACATAGGAAACATTCTCAGAAGAGGAATCCCATTGGTAGTGGCTTCCGTCTGCTGCGTATGTGGAAATAAAAGGTGCGAATCCAAGGAGAAGAACAGCAGTCAACATGAATGTAGTCATACCTTTTATTCTTTTCATAAATGTCGGTTTCTCATAAGAGGCAATGTTGATGATTCTTCGTTTCATCTGTTTCATGTTTCCACCAAGGCCGGCAGCAAATGGAAAAGGAGTAAGTGAAACCTTCTCTGCAAAGTTAATCAGTGTATTGCCATAATCTTCGTAAGCATCCTCTTCAAGCATTTTCAAAACGGAAGTGTCACAGGCAACCTCTCTGTCATTACGCATTTCTTTCAGTGCATACCAGACAAGAGGATTGAACCAATATATTACCCCGGCAAGGTTCATCAGATAACTGGCAACAGCATCTTTGTGTTTATAATGCTGCAGTTCGTGCAACAGCATATAACGCATATCGGATTCGTCATAATCAGAGATCAGATGAATCGGAAGATAAATACACGGTTTCAAAAGTCCGACAATAATGGGGGATTTCAAAAATGCGGTGCTGTAAACAGGAATATCTCTGTGAATCCCCATTTCCTCCAGACATCGATGATACAGTCTGCGGACTTCCTGATTTTGAAGTGGAAGCGCAGATTTCTCCAACGAGCGTAAACGGAGAGAGGATTTGATTACCAATATTATCATGGCGAGAATACCGACAATCCATATCCCTAATAGTATGTATCCTGCGATGGATGGAGTCTCACTATTTACCGAAAGAGTAAAGTTGTTCATCCAATTTGTATTTCCGGTTGTAACTGCTTCTGCGGTGCCTGTAATATTGGTGCCAGCACCGGAAGAAGGAGAACTTCTCAGGCTGCCAAGCCAGGAGAAGATTTGTGGTAGACCGATGAAACGGAACGGTATAAATGGAACTGCTAAAAGTCCGAGCAGCAGAAACCACAGATTATACTGCATCCGGCTGGACAGGCTGTTTTTGAATATCCGTTTGACAAGCAAAAGGATTCCAATGATACCGCTGATAAACACATTGCATAGGAAAAAGCGTATCATAAAATTAGCCACGTTAATTGCCTCCTTTTTTTGACCTCTTGGAAAGAAGGGAGCGGAGTGTGTCTATTTCTGTTTCAGACAGTCTGTCATTTTCGATGTATGCAGACAGCATGGCAGTGATATCTCCATCATAGTAGCGTTCCAGAAAAGAGTTGCTTTCCTGGCCGATATATTCATTTTCTTTTACAACTGGGGTGTAAACAAATACTCGGCTCTGTTTCTCATAAGTCAGAGCCCCTTTGGTTACAAGGCGTTTGATTAAAGTCTGTATCGTTTTCGGACTCCAGTTTGTAGTCTGTAATAATTTGTCTGTTATTTCATTTGTGCTGATCGGAGCATGTTTCCATACGATTTTCATAACTTCAAATTCAGCTTCTGAAATCTGTGGCAGATCGCTCATTTTAAATCCCTCCTCAAATCTTACAAGTGTAATAAATATATTATAGACGTTATTTATGCAATTGTCAATTTCAGAAAAAAGATATTGACTTGAAATCTTACTTGTGTAATAATTGAAATATTGCATAAGTAAGATTTAGAGATGGCAACAAAAAGAAAAGAACCAGAATCACAACGGATTAGCTGGTTCCTTTACTCGTTTGAATTGCCTCTTTTATGTGTATGGGTGATAAGAGGTATTCAATTGCTGGAAGAATCTCGGCTGCCTCTTGTTCATTGCATTCCTGTAGCATCAATAACAGTTTTTGTTTTTTCAACCCGTCCGTGGCTGCGTCGGGGTGGAACATCTGGTATGCAGGGAATGCGGTGACCGCTACTGTGGCATTTGAGGTGGCAATGTCACTGCCGGAATCACGGGAAAATTAGTGAATAAATAACTTGCTATTTCCTCCATTCAGAGTGATATATGTAGTACCAAATTGAATGGAGGAAAGCTGGTAATCAACAGAATGCAGGAACCGGTTGTAGTGCGATTGTATCAGGAATTTTTGGATGGAAAAACAACGGATTACATAAAGAGATTTTTTGAAAAAGAGGGAGTTCTGAATTGGGATGGCGGTACGAAGTGGCAGGCTACAACCTTAATGAGTATGTTGGAGAATGAAAAATACAAAGGTGATGCATTGCTGCAGAAAAGCTATACGGTGGATTTCCTTACCAAGAAGCGGACGCAGAACAAAGGGGAAATCCAGATGTTTTATGTGGAGGATGACCATGATGCCATCATTTCAAAGCGGATATGGGAATGTGTACAGCTTGAAATAAAACGCAGGAAAAAGTATCTGGAGGAGCATGGGACAAACTCCTATTCTCGCCGGCCGGAAAGCAATCCATTCGCATCCAAGATAATTTGCGGAGACTGTAATAAGGTGTTTGCACGGAAAGGCTGGCGGAGCAGCACGGGCGTTGACCGTAAGGTATGGCAGTGCAGTGAACGGTACAAGGTAAAAGGAGTCATGGGATGTGCCAACCGCCATGTGGAGGAAGAAACGCTGATAAAGGCATATCTGATGGCTTGGAATGCGTTGGTGGAGAATCGAGAGGATTTCATGGAGCAGTGGACGGAACAGCTACAGAGCGAGAACCTCTTGAAAGGTTATCGGGCAGAGAAGTTCATAGAATACACCGATGTGGCAGAGCCTTTGACGGAGATGGACACGGACTTCATGCTGAAAACGCTGGACCATATCAAGGTCTTTGAGGACGGAACATTGTTGGTAGTGTTCCTGGATGGAACGGAGATTGAATGTAAAAATGAAGAGGAGTAAGAAAAGATGTCGATTGGGAGTTTGATTCCTGATCGGCTTTTTTCTTGCTCTTTTGCAGATGGTAAAAGTTGAACTGGTATGGTAAAATAAGATTATTGCTCAAAGAAGGAGTTGCAAAATAATATGGATAATTATGAAGTATTAGAAGTAATTCATGCGTCTAGGACTAGTGAAACGATTATTTTGAAAGTTAAAGAAAAAAACAAAAGAATATGCGATAAAGTTTATGCATTAAAATTAATCGGTTCGTTAAATAATAGATTTCAAAAATTAATATTTAAGAGGGAGGTTGATGCCCTTAAAACATTAAATTCTTGCGATAATATTGTAAAAATCAGAGACTATATGTTAAATGCAGAGTTTAGAGGTAAAAATGACTGGGGTTTAATTTTATTAGATTATGTTGATGGAACAAATCTTGAAGAATTGGACTTAAGCAATTTTTCACAGGTAGAAAAGTATGAACTTTCCATTACTGGACGAAATAGTATTACGTTTAATAAATGAAGGAATTCAAGAAATAGATGAATTAGTAAATATATTGGGAATTGATAGAAAGCTACTAGAAGTAACACTTGCAGATTTAAGCGTAAAAGATGTAATTTATTGTACGACAAATCGATGTAGCTTGTTGGCTAAAGGGAAACAAGCATTACGAGAATTGAGGACCGTACAAAGGAAGAAAGATACAGTTAAAAATGTTTATTTAGATCCTATTAATCGGAAAATCATTCTTGAACACGAAAATTATCAGTTTGTTGATAGAGTTAATGTTAATGACAAAAAACTAGATGCTGACTTCGAAGTAAATGATATAGAAATATTTAAAGAAAATATCGATAGTGTTAATAAAGTTTTCCTTGATGAAATGAATATCTATAATGACAAAACTAAAAGTGAGCCGGATGAACTCCTAAGCATAGACAGTATAGAAAATGTTTATGTTAAATTTGTTCGAATTCCTATATATATTTATGTCAGTTCAGAAGGAATTGATATAGATATTATGGCTGTTAATAAAAGGAATGATCCTTTGCTTGTCTTATTTAAGAGCGAAATAATAGAGCAAATTAGAAAAAAGAAAGTTTTGAAGAATATTTTCGTGAAATATGGTCTAAGAAAAACATTTTTAGGAGTTGATTTAGAAGAAAATGAAAATTTAAAAAATGACTTGCAGAAATATAGAAAAAATAAGGGTGATAGAGATGAATTAGAACCGATAATTGAAAAGGAAGTTCTTTCTGACAGAAAATTATCAGATGAAGAATTTGAGGTTCTATTAAAATATCTTGCTGATAAATGTGAGAATTGTAAAATTAATGTTTATCATCTGGATGATTGGGCGAAAAGTGAATGGTGTAGTAAAGTTCTGTCAGTCCTTAATGGTAAAAAGCTATCTGAGATAGGGTATGCGGAGTGTTATGATTTTAGAAAGGCACTTTCTATTATTCAAAGAACTATGCCAGAATGCTCAAGAGATAAGGTTGTTCAAGTAAAGACAGAATATTATCTTTCGTTAGTATTTGATGAAAAATACATAATAACCGGAGTACCTAAAGACATAGTAATTATGGATAGCAATACACATATTCATAAGGTCGAATTTTATTTGCAAGTAATGTAAGACATATGTGGATTTTGAAGGTGGGGTGAAAGGTATCCCCCTAAGTGGGGGATAAACCTTTTCGCAAAAGGTGACGGTTTCGCTATTTAGTATAAGAAGAAACTTTCACCGCATGTTGAAACAGTGGCTCTGCTGACGAGAAAAGCCCCGTAAATCAAAGGTTTCCGCCGATTTGGGGCAAAAATGGATGTGTGTTTCAGTTTCCGCAGAATGGGTATGAGGGAATTGATTTACCCCAGGGATAAGATTTTCGGAATTATCAGTATACATTTTGGCAAAAGGAATACTTTTTCGCAAAAGAGAAGGAAGATGACGATATGAGAAGAAGAAAAGAAGAGTATAAGCAAAATAATTTCAATGGAAATGTGAATTTTACAGGAAAAACTCAAATTGCAGCAGGAGATATTATCAATAATATCTCGGAAGAGAAGCAAAAGACGGCAAATTATGATCCAGAACCAAAATGGCGTAGTCCATTTACTTTAGCTGTTTTAACATGGATTAGCACTATTATTGCAATTGTAGGAATATTTCCGTTTGCCAAAATAGTAAAAAGTATAGTTTGCTTTTTTAGAGGGATGAATGGAAATACAATAAGTTTAGATATGCAGAAATATTCTATTATTTTTATAATATTTGTATTTTTATTTTTAATCTTTTTTACACTTAGAAGAATTGCTAAAAAGCAAACGAGACATCCTTTGTTTTTCAATTTTGCAATTAGTGGTTATGGGAATAGATTGACCATAGAGAAAATACATATTGAAGGATGCCCTCAATGTGGGGGCAAAATGAAATATTATAATAAACCAGTGGAATGGAGAGAAATTCTTCGTAGTGATGGAAGCACGAAACGTGAAGTGACAAAAAGAATACCTGTGTTAGAATGTAAGCGAAATGCAGAACATTGGTATGCAGTTGATCCTGCCGAGGACAGGGTAAAGTAGTAACATTAAAAGGAATTTTCAAATGGTTAAGGTATTTACCCCACCCTTAAGTTAATAGTGTCACTTTCGCTATGCAGTATAAAATCAAAGTTCAGGGGAATATTGAGACTGTGTGCATGTTGTCGAAGAAGGAGTGATTTTCAAACATCCGTAAGGAACTATGAGGTTAGTGGTAGTTCACATAGGCAGATAAATAGTTAGTCCATCTAAAAGTAGAAAAATATGATTTCCTGTCAATTAATGACAATTTAATTAAAATATTCGTGCTTTATAATGTGAAAATAACAACAAAATCCGTTGATTTATGCATGAATATACGATATACTTTATTTAGTACCTTTAGGGAGGGCTGATTATGTATAGAAAAATTATGGACTTTTTAGAAACATGGAAAGAAAATGAACACCGTAAACCTCTTATTCTGCAGGGCGCAAGACAGGTTGGAAAGACTTATTCCATACTGGAGTTTGGGCGTACTCATTATGAAAATGTGGTATATTTTAATTTTGAAACAAATCCAAAACTGAATGAAACATTTGAGGAAGATATAAGTCCTGATTATCTGATACCGATTTTATCGCATATTGCAGGTCAGACGATTGTAAAAGAAAAGACGCTGATAGTGTTTGATGAAGTACAGCTTTGTGAAAGAGCTCTGACTTCTTTAAAATACTTTTGTGAAGATGCGCCGGATTATCATATCATTGTTGCAGGCAGTTTGCTGGGAGTTGCGGTCAATAGAGCCAAGTTCTCTTTTCCTGTGGGAAAAGTCGATATGAAAACACTTTATCCTATGGATATGGAAGAATTTTTATTGGCTCTTGGTGAAGATGATTTGGTGGAGCGGATAAAAAAGTGTTTTAATACGGATACACCTTTGCCATCTGCCTTACACGATGCTGCTATGAAACGCTACCGTCAATATCTTGTTGTAGGTGGAATGCCGGAATGTGTGATGCAATTTGCGGAGACGAAGGATTATATTCTTGTCCGCCACACGCAGGATACAATACTGGCAAGTTATCTTAATGATATGAGCAAGTATAATAACCTAAATGAAATCAAGAAAACCAGACTTGCCTATGACAATATAACTGTTCAACTTTCGAAAAAGAATACCCGTTTTCAGTATAAGCTGATTAAGAAAGGTGGCCGGGCTTCTGAATTTGAAAATGCGATTGAATGGCTTTGCTTATCAGGTATTGTGGCGCAGGTTTACAAGGTGGAGCAGATTAGAAAGCCTTTGGAAAACTATCGTGATATTGATGCGTTCAAGATTTATGTATCAGATTTGGGACTTCTTTGCGCTAAGAAAGATTTAGCTGCCAATGATATTCTTTATATGGTTGAAGAAATCGATGATTTTAAAGGGGGTATGGTGGAAAACTATGTCAACGTTCAACTTTCCATTAGTGGCTATAATACTTACTATTGGCAGTCTGAGCGCGGAGCAGAAATTGACTTTGTTATTCAGCGTGATGGACAGCTTATTCCAATTGAGGTCAAATCGGCTGATAATACCAAAGCTAAGAGCTTAAAAGTTTATATGGATACCTATAAACCTGCTTATGCAATAAAGATATCTGCTAAAAACTTTGGCTTTGAAGATAACAAAAAGATTGTTCCACTCTATGCAGCATTTTGTATTTAAAAATATTGCAATAATAATGATGAAAACACAGAACCTACAGGAATGCCACTGGCAGCTTCTTAGGAATATTTGTAAAATATAGCAGACGTATCCTCCCCCTAGGTCTTACGTCTGTTTTTTCTTGCCAAATGTATTATAATAGAAAAGAAATTTTAAGAAAAACGGAGGAGTTAGGAAAATGAAATCGAAATCCGGAAACAAGAAATTATGGATTGCAGTTATTATTTTCGTACTGATGATAGCCGGAGCAATCGGCAATCATTCGGATAATAAGAAAGAAAAGCCTGACAGGGAAAGTTCCGTTGCCACGGAAACACAGATTGAAACAGAGACAGAAAGCAATACAGAGTTTGGTGGTGATACGGAGGATTTTGTTACCGAGGGAGTCATCAGTAATACCTATAAGACAGATGGCAGTTCCGCCGGACAGATGCAGGTGCATTTCATAGATGTAGGGCAGGGCGATGCTGCCTTGATAGCTTGTGATGGTCATTACATGCTGATAGATGCCGGCAATAATGACAAAGGAACAACGGTACAGTCCTATCTTATGAGCCAGGGCGTAGAGAAACTGGATTATGTCATAGGAACGCACCCGGATGCAGACCATATTGGCGGACTGGATGTAGTAATTTATAAATTTGACTGCGATACAATTATCATGCCGGATGTGGCAAATGACACCAGAACCTATGATGATGTGGTGCAGGCAATGAAGTCCAAGGGCTATCAGACTACTTATCCGGTAGTTGGAGAGACTTATACTTTGGGAGGAGCAACCTTTACCATTGTGGCGCCAAATGCAGACTATGGAAATGACATGAATGACTGGTCGGTGGGTGTGCTGGTGCAGAACGGCAACAACCGTTTCCTCTTTACCGGAGATGCAGAAGAAAAAGCGGAAGAGGACATTTTAAATAATGGAATTGATATTTCCGCAGATGTTTATGCGGCGGCGCATCATGGAAGCAAGACAGCCACAAGTCAGGCTTTTTTGGATAAGGTATCACCGACTTATGTGGTAATCAGTGCCGGTGAAGGCAATAAATACGGACATCCTCATGCAGAGGTGCTGAACCGTCTGCGGGCAGCCGGCATATCCGTGTTCCGTACCGATGAGCAGGGTACGATTGTAGCAACATCGGATGGAAATGATATCACCTGGAACTGCTCCCCGTCAGAAAGCTGGAAAGCAGGAGAACCGACCGGAAGTAGTGATAGTACAGCAAATAATTCCACAGCAGACAGCACTACATCATCAGGCAGCAGTGATGCAGGTATAGCTGCAGATGCATCCGGCAGTTCAAATAGTGACAGCAGTTCCGTTATGGTACATATTACAGACACCGGTTCAAAATATCATTCGGCAGGCTGCTCGTATTTGAAAAAGAGTGACCATGAGGTGACTCTGTCAGAGGCGAAGAACATGGGTTTGACACCATGCTCAAGATGTAACCCGCCACAGTAAAATTTTAATGAGAAAAACGAATCGCCAAGCACCTTGCACTTTTTGTTTTGTTAGTATACAATAAACGAGGTTAGTAACAACTAACTTCGTGCGAATCATAGGGACTCCTTTGGAATATGGAGACGGCAATATCCATATTCACCGGAAGAAATATTCTTCCGGGTGGAAGAGTGAAAAAGGAAAAGGATACTATAAGCTTCCAAAGGCTGGTACAGAATATACCGCAATCAGTTACTCCGCATTGAAGAGGAATTAGGTGACAGCGCGGTATATCCTGGAATGAAAGCATTTAATGTGAAATAATCGTACTCCTATAGAAAAAAGATATTCATTAACAAACCAGAAAGGAAGCTGCAGAGATGCGGCTTCCTTTCAAGTTCAAGTCCTTTCCAGTTTGTCAGAAAGTGTATACGACAGCCCCGGAATGTTATATAATATAGAAGATATTATTTATAGAAGAAACAGGATCAACCGGCAGGGAGAAACAAATGTCAGAAATAAAGGAAATCTTAGAAGCACAGCATAAATATTTTTATACAGGAGAGACAAAGAAGCTCGCCTTCCGCATTGCCATGCTAAAGCGGCTGGAAGAAGCAGTAATCAGGCATGAAAAGGAACTGTTACTGGCGTTGCAGAAGGATTTGGCGAAAGCACCATTTGAAGGCTATGAGACAGAGGTTGGAATTGTGCGAAGGGAATTAGCTGATACGATAGCTCATTTGAAACAGTGGGACAAACCGAAGCGGGTAGGCACGCCAATCGTGCATTTTCCGTCTGTCAGCACAATTTACAGAGAACCTTATGGCAGCGTACTTATTATGTCACCGTGGAATTATCCGGTGCAGCTAACGTTAATTCCATTGATTGGTGCTATAGCAGCAGGTAACTGTACTGTAGTAAAGCCTTCGGAATATGCTGTGCATTCGGCGAAAGTGCTGGCTAAGCTGTTATGGGAAATCTTTGATGAGAAATATGTGGCAGTGCTTCTTGGAGGAAGAGCAGTAAATGAAGCTGTTTTAAAAGAACGTTTTGATTACATCTTTTTCACCGGAAGTCCTGCGGTGGGAAGCGTAGTCATGGAAGCGGCAGCAAAACATCTGACACCGGTTACACTGGAACTGGGCGGCAAGAGTCCCTGCATTGTGGATAAAACTGCGGACATTAAGCGGGCGGCAAGAAGAATTGTCTGGGGCAAATTTCTAAATGCCGGACAGACCTGCGTGGCGCCGGATTATGTGCTGGTACAGGAGGAAGTAAAAGAACCATTGCTTCGCAAAATGAAGCACTACATCCGGAAAATGTATCGTGATGAGCCGCTTTTGAATCCAGAATATCCAAAGATTATCAATGAAAAACATTTCAATCGTCTTAAGAAAATGCTTTTAGAGCAGGATGGTGAAATCATAACCGGTGGCAGAATGGATGCGGATACGCTGAAAATAGAGCCGACGCTTCTTGCCGGACTTACAGAAAGAAGTAAGGTAATGCAGGAAGAAATTTTTGGACCGGTTCTTCCGGTATTTGCATATTCAGATTTGGCAGAAGTAATCCGGATATTGCAGAAGAAAGAGAAGCCGCTGGCACTGTATCTTTTTACAAGAAACAGCAGGGTAAAGAAAACGGTGATTTCCAAGGTGAGCTTTGGCGGCGGCTGTATCAATGATACCATTATTCATTTGTCCAATGAGAAGCTTCCCTTTGGCGGAGTAGGAAACAGCGGCATGGGAGTGTACCACGGAAAGCATAGCTATGAGACCTTCAGCCGGGAAAAGAGCATCATGGAAAAGGGCAACTGGCTGGACCTTCCATTCCGCTATCCACCTTATGGGAAACGTCTGCCACTCCTGAAAAAGTTATTGAAATAGTATTCTCAGAAAATATATTTATGTAAACTCAAATAAAAGAAAAAGAAAAAATGCATAAAAAATGGATAAATATGCATCAAACTTAGTGACTATTTGTTTTGCGAAAAAGGTTGAAAAAACCTTCCCGATATGGTAGAATTTTTACAATTTAGGTAGCCTGTGCAGGTTTGGTGCATTTTTTATGCAAAAGGAAGGAAAAAGAGATGACTGACTCTTTTTTTTTGCGCAGGTATCGGAAGAATAGAAAGGACAGGGTGAACAAATGAAAGCTTTTCTTATATTGGAAGATGGCAATGTATTTACCGGAACCAGCATCGGTTCAACACGGGAAGTCATCAGTGAAATCGTATTTAATACGTCGATGACAGGGTATTTAGAGGTACTGACAGATCCATCTTATGCAGGACAGGCGGTAGTAATGACATATCCTTTGATTGGAAATTATGGAATTACACCGGATATGGAGTCAGGACGTCCATGGGTAGATGGATATATCGTAAGAGAATTATCCAGAATGCCAAGTAATTTCCGTTGTGAAGGAACCATTCAGGATTTCCTGAAAAAATACGATATACCTGGAATTGCAGGAATTGATACCAGAGCATTAACCAAGCTCTTACGTGAAAAGGGAACAATGAATGGAATGATTACAACAGATGAGAATTACAATCTGGATGAGATTATTCCAAAATTAAAGGCTTACACCACAGGAAATGTGGTAGATAAAGTAACCTGTGAAGAGAAAAGCGTATTGCCTGGAAAGGGCAAAAAAGTAGCACTGTTAGACCTTGGTGCTAAGAGAAACATCGCCCAGTCATTAAATAAAAGAGGCTGTGAAGTTACCGTTTATCCGGCACATACCACAGCAGAAGAAATTTTAGGCACGAATCCGGACGGAATCATGTTAAGTAATGGACCTGGAGACCCGAAGGAGTGCAAGGAGATTATTGCAGAGATTCGTAAATTATATGAATCCGACACACCGATTTTTGCAATCTGCTTGGGACATCAGCTGATGGCACTTGCAACCGGTGCAGACACATATCATTTGAAATATGGTCATCGTGGAGGAAATCATCCGGTTAAGGATTTAAAGACCAACCGTGTATACATTTCCAGCCAGAACCATGGTTATGCAGTAGATACCAATACCCTGGATGAGAAAATTGCAAAACCGGCATTTGTAAATGTAAACGATGGAACCAACGAAGGATTAGAGTATGTCGGAAAGAACATTTTTACCGTACAGTTCCATCCGGAAGCATGTCCGGGACCACAGGATTCTGCTTACCTTTTTGACCGTTTTATTGAGATGATGGGAGGAACGAAATAATGCCTAAGAATAAAGATATTAAAAAAGTATTAGTAATTGGTTCAGGTCCGATTGTCATTGGACAGGCTGCAGAGTTTGACTATGCAGGAACACAGGCATGTCGTTCTTTAAAAGAAGAAGGAATCGAAGTTGTTCTGGTAAACTCCAATCCTGCTACCATTATGACAGATAAGGATATTGCAGATGAAGTTTATATCGAGCCATTAACTGCAAAAGTATTAGAGCAGATTATCATAAAAGAAAAACCGGACAGCGTCCTTCCTACCTTAGGTGGACAGGCAGGTCTTAACCTTGGTATGGAGTTAGCAGAATCCGGATTCTTAGAGAAACATGGTGTCAAACTGATTGGTACAACTGCTGAGACAATTTTTAAGGCTGAGGATCGTCAGGCATTTAAAGATACCATGGAAAAAATCGGTGAGCCATGTGCACCATCCCAGGTAGTACACAATGTAGAAGATGGTATCAAATTTACCAATACCATCGGATATCCGGTTGTACTTCGTCCTGCTTATACCTTAGGAGGAAGCGGCGGCGGAATCGCACATAATGAGACAGAGCTTATCGACATCTTATCCAACGGACTTCGTCTGAGCCGTGTCGGAGAAGTGCTGGTAGAACGTTGTATCGCAGGCTGGAAGGAAATCGAGTACGAAGTAATGCGTGATGCCAATGGAAACTGTATTACTGTATGTAATATGGAAAACATTGACCCGGTTGGTGTACATACCGGAGACTCTATCGTAGTAGCACCTTCCCAGACATTAGGTGATAAAGAGTACCAGATGCTGCGTACTTCTGCACTTAATATCATTTCCGAATTAAATATTACCGGTGGATGTAACGTACAGTACGCACTGCATCCGGAAACCTTCGAATATTGTGTTATCGAGGTTAATCCTCGTGTATCCCGTTCTTCTGCATTAGCATCCAAAGCAACCGGATATCCGATTGCAAAAGTTGCTGCAAAGATTGCACTGGGCTATACCTTAGATGAAATCAAGAATGCAATTACCGGAAAGACATATGCAAGTTTTGAGCCGATGTTAGACTACTGCGTAGTAAAAATCCCAAGACTTCCATTTGATAAATTCATCACTGCAAAACGTACGTTAACAACACAGATGAAAGCAACCGGAGAAGTTATGAGTATCTGCAATAACTTTGAAGGTGCCCTGATGAAAGCAATCCGTTCCTTAGAGCAGCATGTAGACAGTCTTTTATCCTATGACTTCAGCAAGCTTTCTGATGAGGAATTACAGGAGCAGTTACATGTAGTAGATGACCGCAGAATCTGGGTTATTGCAGAAGCACTGCGCCGTGGCGTATCTTATGATAAAATTCATGAGATTACAAAGATTGATAAATGGTTTATTGACAAACTGGCTATCTTAGTTGAGATGGAGCAGGATTTAAAGACAAAACCACTTACCGTAGAGCTTTTAAAAGAAGCAAAACGTATGGAATTCCCGGATAAAGTCATTGCAGATCTTACCGGGAAGAGTGAAAAAGAAATTCATGACATGCGTTACGAAAATGGTATCGTAGCAGCCTTTAAGATGGTTGATACCTGTGCCGCAGAGTTTGAAGCATCCACTCCATATTACTATTCCGTATTTGGCAGTGAAAACGAAGCAGCAGAGACAACACCGAAGAAGAAAGTACTGGTATTAGGTTCCGGTCCAATCCGTATCGGACAGGGTATCGAGTTCGACTACTGTTCCGTACACAGCACCTGGGCATTTGCCAAGGAAGGCTGGGAGACAGTTATCGTAAATAACAACCCGGAGACTGTATCAACAGACTTTGATATTGCAGATAAACTGTATTTTGAGCCGTTGACACCGGAAGATGTTGAGGCAATTGTAAAATTAGAAAAACCGGACGGAGCTGTTGTTCAGTTCGGTGGACAGACCGCAATCAAGCTGACCGAAAGCTTAATGAAGATGGGTGTCAAGATTCTTGGAACCAAGGCAGAAGATGTAGATGCTGCCGAGGACAGAGAGCTCTTTGATGAAATCTTAGAGAAGACCGGAATCCCAAGAGCAGCAGGCGGAACTGTATTTACCGCAGAAGAAGCCAAAGAAGTTGCACACCGTCTGGGTTACCCGGTACTGGTTCGTCCTTCCTATGTATTGGGCGGACAGGGTATGAAGATTGCATACAATGATGAAGAGATTGAAGAATTTATCGGAATCATCAACCGTATTGCGCAGGATCACCCGATTCTGGTTGATAAATACCTGATGGGTAAGGAAATCGAAGTAGATGCCGTATGCGATGGTACAGATATTTTAATTCCTGGTATCATGGAGCATATCGAGCGTACTGGAGTACATTCCGGAGACAGTATTTCCGTATATCCGGCACCGACCATCAGTGATGAAGTAAGAGAAATGCTGGTAGAATATACCAAGCGTTTGGCTCAGGCATTACATGTAGTAGGACTGATTAATATCCAGTTTATCGTAATGGACGAGCAGGTATATGTTATCGAAGTAAATCCACGTTCTTCAAGAACGGTACCATATATCAGTAAAGTTACCGGTATCCCAATCGTAGACCTGGCAACCAAGGTTATCATTGGAAATACCATCAAAGGAATGGGCTACACACCGGGACTTGCACCAACCGCAGATTATATCGCAATCAAGATGCCGGTATTCTCCTTCGAGAAACTGCGTGGAGCAGAAATCAGCCTTGGACCGGAAATGAAGTCCACCGGAGAATGCTTAGGAATTGCCAAGACCTTTGATGAAGCTTTATATAAAGCTTTCTTAGGAGCAGGTGTTCAGCTTCCGAAATATAAGCAGATGATTATGACTGTAAAAGATGCGGACAAGCCGGAAGCAGTCGGCGTAGCAAAACGTTTTGCAGCCTTAGGCTACAAGATTTATGCAACCAGAAGTACTGCAAAATATTTACAGGAGCATGGCGTAGATGCACTGCGTGTCAATAAGATTACCCAGGAGTCACCAAACGTTATGGACTTAATCTTAGGCCATAAGATTGACCTTGTCATCGACACACCGACCCAGGGAAATGGTGATAAGAACCGTGACGGATTCCTGATTCGTCGTAATGCAATTGAGACCGGCGTATACTGTATCACGGCAATGGATACAGCCAACGCACTGGCAACCAGCTTGGAAAATGCCCAGTCAGAGCTTACTCTGGTAGATATTGCAACCGTGAAGAATATTTAAGAGCAAAGAAACAGCCTCATGTGTTTCAAGTGGAACACATGGGGCTGAAATTTTTGTTGCCGGGTATCTGTAAGAAGCTGCCGGTAGCAGGCGCTACAGGTGCAGGCAGCGTTTATATAATATATACAAAAACGGAAACATAATTTGAATAAAAATGACAATTGACAAAGAAATGTAAAATGGTTAATCTGATAGGTAGTTGCTGAAGAATCAGCGGGAGTACTGAGCTATGAAAAAATGAGATGAAATGATTAGATAGTACAATTCATAGATTCCGGAATTCTCTGGTGATAATCCCAAATGATATAAGGCAATAAAAATAGAATAAGTATGCATATGAGGTGGCAAAATGGAAGAGAGAGTGGACTATCTGCCGTTAGGAAGTGTTGTTATTGTGCATGGAGGTGTAAAAAAGTATGTAATCGTAGCAAGAGGACTACAGCTAAAGATAAATGGAGATTACAAACTTTTTGATTATGGAGCATGTACTTATCCGGAAGGAATGATGGGAGACCGGTTAATGTATTTTCAGGCATCTGATATTAACAAGGTAGTATTTAAGGGGTATACGGATGATGATGAGAGAATAATGGTTGATAATATTCAAAAAGCAATGGAGAGTCTTGATGTAGAGCGGGCAGATGTTCGAAGACTGAAGCAGAGTATGAGGAATTAATATGGCTAAAAAATATGACAATTCCAAATATCAAAGTTTAAAATCACAGAAAAGTGCAAATGAGAAAAAACAGGAATCATACAAGAGCGAAATTAATGATATAGAAGCTGAGATTGAGAGACTTCGGGTCGCTTATAATACCCTGGATGATGCAAAGGAAGCGTTGGAGGATATAAAGAATATTCATAGTAATATGCCGACTTTCTATGAATCATTATGGACGGGAAATAAGGCACAGTATTTTTATGAAATCTGTGAGAGTGGCGGATTGAAAATAGACTATGATGGATATATTTCCGGTATTGATAGTGTAGAAGATGAGATCAACTGGGAGATTAATGCTTTAAAGGAAAAACAGAATGAGAAATATGGAGCACTTTCAAAACTGGTAAATGCATGGGATGATTTATGTACAAAAATTCGAAACTTTTTTAATTAGCAGGAATGTTTAAAACAGGAGTGGAACAGATGATAACTATTTTAGATGAGATAGCCACGGAATCAGATATCGGAAAAATGTATATGGATGCATGTGGTCTTTCGCTGGAGGCAACAACAACAGATATTAGTGGAAAATCAGAAGCATTGGAGAAGTTTTTAAGCAGTTATGAGAGTTTTGCAAATATAGTAAGTGCTTATGAACAGATATTGATTTTGGATATATGCAATATATCTGAAATATCAAATTCCTGGATAGAACGGGACAGAGAGCAGAGTAATCAGTTAAAGGAAAGTAATACATTGTTAGATTTACTGGAACATCCATAGAAGGATGGGGGAGAAGAATGGAAGGGTTTGTAATCAAATATACAGATATAAATAATCTGTTATGGGAGTATAAGTCAAAGCTGGAAGGCTTGATAAGTAAGTTGGAAACGTGTGAAAGAAGTATAAATCAGTTTATTCAGAGTGACCAGTTTATAGGAGAGACGGCAACAGCAGCAAAAAATTATTTATATGATGTACATATTACTATGATATCCTGTTTAAAGGTGGCAACGCAAAATATTCTAGATGATATTGCTCATCATAAGGCATGTTATAATGAGATAGATGGTTCGACGAACTTTAGACTGGATGAGGAAGCAATCCGGGAGTTCCGCACAAAACTGGCTACGAATTCAGCGGATACGGAATCTTATGCTCAGAGTGTACAGCAGGCGGTATCCAATATCTCAGATATTTCAGACGTGAATACACCGGGAACAAATGGTATAATAGAACTGCATGAACAACTGGATCAGGAACTTTTGAATTTTATTGAGACAATTCAGACACAGGAAAGTACTACGGTAACAATTATTGAAAATACAGTAGATCTCATGGTTGACAGTATAAAAAACTGCCTTGGGAAAATAGGAACCAGTAAAACAGCAATTACTACTTATACAAGCAATAGTTTTTATACTGACATCGATGTGTATACACTGGCATATTTGAGTGAATATTTTTATCAGCAGCATACAGTTAATCAGGAAACTTATGATGCAATATGGGATGTAGAACAGCAGTTAAAAGATGCGGCAGAAGAACGGGAAGTGCAAGGTGTTATAAAAGCAATCGGCGGAATTGTACTGGTTGTAGTTGGTGTAGCATGTATTGCAGCATCGCTTGGAGCAGCAACTCCGGCAGTGGTAGCCGCAGGGACAATGATTGGAAGCGGAACAACCG
>ULRG01032601.1_pt1 | contig 17693 bp, 16 predicted proteins | sample 1955211 | NCBI WGS metagenome assembly ULRG01 (sample SAMEA4835676, study PRJEB28245) | human gut metagenome | biome: gut microbiome; material: fecal sample | place: Denmark | collected 2008
GTAGAAGAGCAAAGCAATGCGAGCCGAACGGTTAGGATCGTACTCGATTGACTTCACTACAGCTGGAACACCATCCTTCTCTCGCTTGAAGTCGACCAGACGGAACTTCTTCTTGTGACCACCGCCGATGTAGCGGACAGTCATCTTACCGGTGTTGTTTCGACCACCGGTAGAACGTTTGCCGTAAACGAGAGACTTCTCTGGCACGGATGCAGTAATATCCTCGAACGTGCCAATAACTTTGTGTCTTTGACCCGGAGTGACCGGGTTTAACTTACGTACTGCCATTTTTTATTTAATGTTGCTGTAAAAATCAATAGCATCACCGTTCTTGAGGGTGACGATTGCCTTCTTGAAGGCATTGCGCTGGCCTTTCACAAGACCCTGCTTCGTGTAGCGCGACATGCGCTTGCCTGCATAGCACATTGTGTTGACGCCAACACTTTGACGCCGTACAGAGCCTCGACCTCTTTCTTGATGTCTGCCTTGTCGGCCTCGGGCTTGACGATGAAGCCATACTTCGGCTGTGCCGGAATAGTGTACTTCTCGCCCTTCTTCGTGCGGGTCTTGTCCAAAGAAGACTTGTCCGTCAGCTTCGACATCTTCTCAGTGACGATTGGCTTAATGATATATCCCATGTTTTATGTCTCCTTTTTTGTTTTACTTGTTCAAGATACCCTCAACTGCCTTCAGCGAATTCTCCGTGACGATGAGCACGTCAGCATCCAAAATCTTGTACGTATTGACGTCTTTTGCTACCATCACATGAGCCTTTTGGAGGTTGCGAGCAGACAAAAATACATTTTTATTTGCTTCCGGCAAAAGAAGAAGGAGCTTCTTGCCGTCTACTTTAAGATTTTTAGCAATATTTACGAAATCTTTCGTCTTCGGAGCCTCAAAGTTGAAATCTTCTACCACGAGGATAGCCTGCTCCTGAGCCTTGTAGGAGAGTGCAGATCTACGAGCAAGATTCTTTACTTTTTTGTTGAGCTTGAAACGATAATCGCGGGGCTTCGGTCCAAAGACACGACCACCACCTACGAGGACCGGTGAGTTGATGTCGCCACGGCGAGCACCACCGCCACCCTTCTGACGTCCGAGCTTGCGGGTTGAACCAGAAACCTCGCTTCTCTCCTTGCTCTTGTGCGTACCCTGGCGTTGGTCAGCCATGTACTGCTTCACATCAAGGTAGATAACGTGATCGTTTGGTTCGATACCGAAGATGCTCTCGCTGAGAGTCACCTTACGGCCGGTCTCCTGACCTTTGATATCCAATACGTTAATATCCATTACTTGTTGATGATTACGGTTGAACCAATGCATCCAGCCACGCTGCCCTTTACGAGGAGCAGATTGTGCTCTGGAATTACCTTTAACACTTTGAGGTTCTGGGTAGTAACCCGGTCGCCTCCCATCTGGCCGCCCATGCGCATACCCTTGAACACCTTAGCGGGGTAGGAGCAGGCACCGATAGATCCCGGCTTGCGAGCACGGTCATCCTGACCGTGGGTAGACTGACCGACGCCACCGAATCCGTGACGCTTCATAACACCCTGGAAACCCTTACCCTTGGAGGTACCGACGACATCTACAAACTGAGCGTCGTTGAACAGCTCCACCGTAATGGTATCACCGAGGTTGTAGTCCTCATCAAACTTGAACTCGGCCAAGTGCTTCTTGGGCGTTGTGCCGGCCTTCTTGTAGTGTCCCAGCATCGGCTTGGAGGTATTCTTCTCCTTAGCCTCGCCGAAACCCAACTGAACAGCCTTGTAACCATCCTTCTCAACGGTCTTAATCTGGGTTACAACACAAGGACCAGCTTCGATAACAGTGCACGGCACGTTCTTGCCGTCGGCACTGAAAACGGATGTCATTCCGATTTTCTTTCCTAATAATCCTGGCATTTCAATAATGTGTTTCTAAATGACTTGAATAGATAAAACGTAGGCATTAAACCTTAATCTCGACCTCAACACCCGACGGAAGCTCCAACTTCATCAGCGCGTCCACCGTCGTGGCGGTAGAGCTATAGATGTCGATGAGACGCTTGTAATCGGAGAGCTGGAACTGCTCGCGCGACTTCTTGTTTACGAAGGTCGAACGGTTGACCGTGTAGATACGCTTGTGCGTAGGCAATGGGATCGGGCCGCTGACGATAGCACCCGTAGCCTTGACAGCCTTGACAATCTTCTCGGTCGACTTGTCAACGAGCTGATGGTCGTAAGACTTCAGCTTGATGCGAATTTTTTGACTCATGTCGTTTTAAAATAATTAATTGAATAAAATAATTTTGTTCTTGAAAAAGACGGGGATACGCCCTCATAAGAGTCATTCGCTATGCTGGCGTCCGCCATCCTTTATATCTCATACCATCCCGGGAGAGAAAGCTCCCTCCCGGGACAGTTAAGATTCATTTTACTTCACCAACTCGGGATGGCCGTTGAGCTCCGTCAAGATCTCCTTGGCAAGAGCAGAGGAAACCGGTGAGTGGTGATCGTACTCCATAGAAGAAGTAGCACGACCAGAGGTGATGGTACGCAGGGCGGTCACATAGCCGAACATCTCCGACAACGGAACCATAGCCTTGACGATACGAGCACCGCTACGAGCCTCGTCCATACCCTGAACCAGACCACGACGCTTGTTCAAGTCGCCGATAACGTCACCCATGTTCTCCTCCGGCGTAACAACCTCTACACGCATGATCGGCTCCATGAGGACCGGACCAGCCATCGGGCAGAGCTTCTTGAAGGCCTGGTGAGCGACCAACTCGAAGGAGAGCTGATCGGAGTCGACCGGGTGGAAGCTACCATCGGTGAGCGTGACCTTCAGGCCCGTCATCGGGAAGCCACCGAGCACACCATTGGAGAGGCAGTCGCGGAAGCCCTTCTCAACAGAGGGGATAAACTCCTTAGGCACGTTACCACCCTTGACGACATTGACAAACTGCAAGTCGCCCTCCTTGAAGTCCTCATCCTTCGGCTCGATGGTGACGTCGATACAAGCGAACTTACCACGACCACCAGACTGCTTCTTGAAGGTCTCGCGGCTCTGAGCGGCACGTGAGATAGCCTCCTTATAGTTAACCTGCGGCTTACCCTGGTTGCACTCCACCTTGAACTCGCGCTTCAAGCGGTCGATGATGATATCGAGGTGAAGCTCACCCATACCAGAGATGATCGTCTGGCCGCTCTGCTCGTCCGTGCGGACGGTGAACGTCGGGTCCTCCTCGGCCAACTTGGCAAGACCGTTGTCGAGCTTGGCGATGTCTGCCTGGCTCTTCGGCTCCACGGCGATGGAAAGCACCGTGTCAGGGAAGCTCATAGACTCCAGCACGATCGGATGCTCCTCAGAGCAGAGGGTATCACCCGTGCGGATATCCTTGAAGCCCACACCAGCGCCGATGTCACCAGCGTCGATAGACTGCATGGGGATCTCCTTGTTGGAGTTCATCTGGAAGAGGCGGCTGATACGCTCCTTTTTGCCAGAGCGCGGGTTATAGACATAAGAACCAGCCTCGACCTTACCGGAATAAACGCGGAAGAAGACCAGACGACCCATGAACGGATCGGTAGCGATCTTGAAGGCCAAAGCTGCAGTCGGCTCACTCTCGCTCGGCTTGCGATCCTCTTCCTCCTCAGTATCGGGGTTCGTGCCCACGATAGCCTCCGTGTCGAGCGGAGAGGGAAGGAAGGCGCAAACATAGTCGAGAAGCGGCTGGACACCCTTGTTCTTGTAAGAAGAGCCGAGCAGCATCGGCGTGCACTCCATAGAGATACACCCCTTGCGGATAGCAGCGATGATCATCTCCTCGGGAATATCCTTACCATCAAGGTAGAGCTCCATCAGCTCATCGTCAAAGCTTGAGGCAGCATCGAGCAACTTCTCACGCCACTCCTCAGCCTCGTCAACGAGGTCAGCAGGAATATCCTCGATATCATACTCGGCACCCATCGTCTCGTCGTGCCACAGGATGGCCTTCATCTTGATGAGGTCCACGACACCCTTGAAGTTCTCCTCAGCACCGATAGGAATCTGGATAGCAACCGGATTGGCACCCAGGATATCCTTCATCTGCTGTACGGTCTCAAAGAAGTCGGCACCAGAACGGTCCATCTTGTTGACATAACCGATACGCGGCACGTTGTACTTGTCAGCCTGACGCCACACAGTCTCTGACTGCGGCTGAACGCCGTCAGCAGCGGAATAGGTAGCAACAGCTCCGTCGAGCACACGCAGCGAGCGCTCTACCTCGGCCGTGAAGTCGACGTGACCCGGAGTATCGATCAGGTTGATCTTATACTTATTCTTGTTATACTCCCAAGAGCATGTGGTGGCAGCGGAAGTAATAGTGATACCACGCTCCTGCTCCTGCGCCATCCAGTCCATTGTGGCCGCACCATCGTGTACCTCGCCAATCTTGTGCGTCTTACCTGTGTAGAACAGGATGCGCTCTGATGTGGTCGTCTTACCGGCATCGATGTGAGCCATGATACCGATGTTACGGGTCAAATGTAAATCGCGATTTGCCATTGTCTTATTACCTTGTCCTTAATGTGTGAAAAGATTAGAATCTGAAGTGTGCGAAAGCACGGTTGGCCTCAGCCATGCGGTGCATATCCTCCTTACGCTTGAACGCACCACCCTGGTTGTTGAAGGCGTCCATGATCTCAGCGGCCAACTTCTCAGCCATGCTCTTGCCACCGCGCTTGCGTGCGAAGGCGATCATATTCTTCATGGAGACACTCTCCTTGCGGTCGGGACGAATCTCAGTAGGAACCTGGAACGTAGCACCACCGATACGGCGGCTCTTCACCTCCACCTGCGGAGTGATGTTGTCGAGGGCCTGCTTCCAAACCTCAAGCGGGGTCTTCTCCTCGCTCTTCACCTTGGCGCCTACGAGCTCGAGGGCAGTATAGAAGATCTCATAAGAGGTATTCTTCTTACCGTCGTACATCAGGTGGTTGACAAACTTGGTGACCTTCTGGTCATTGAACTTCGGATCCGGGAGGATCACATGCTTCTTTGGTTTTGCTTTTCTCATTTTATTATTTGAAATTCTATTCTGCGGAGGCTGTCGTCTTTGCGTTCTTCAATACCCACACTTGGGCGTTTACTCAACCTTATTGATTTCCATTCTCCAGCAAAACGATGTTTCTTTCGATTTTTAGCTCTTACACCTTGATACCAGACATCTCCGCCTGTTATCTTCGGTTAGGGGTTGGGGTGGCTATTTATTCCGCGAGGGTCAAGTCCTTGTCTCTATCTGAAACTACTCGGCCCTCGCAGAACGGGAGAATTTTACTTCTTAGCCTTAGGACGCTTTGCACCGTACTTAGAGCGGCGCTGCGTACGGTTGGCTACACCAGCCGTATCGAGCGTACCACGGACGATGTGATAGCGAACACCAGGGAGATCCTTCACACGACCGCCACGAACCAGCACGATACTGTGCTCCTGAAGGTTGTGACCCTCTCCGGGGATGTAGGAGTTGACCTCCTTCTGATTGGTCAAACGCACACGGGCAACCTTACGCATTGCCGAGTTAGGCTTCTTAGGGGTCGTCGTATAGACACGAACACAAACACCACGACGCTGAGGACAGTTGTCCAGCGCGGGAGACTTGCTCTTGTCCACGATTACCTGTCTGCCTTTTCTTACTAATTGCGAAATAGTAGGCATTGTTTTACTTTTTTATTTATATTTATTTTGTTTATTATCAACGTTTTGCGAATCGCAGCGTATCGTCCCAAAAGGACATTTTACCACTATGCAATTTCGAGGTGCAAAGGTACGAAGATTTCCCGAAATGACCTAACTATATAGAGAGGAAAATTTTGAGGACCGGAAAATATTAGCAACAAATAATATCCATTTGTATTTTTTAACCAGCATAAACTCTGAGCGATCCTCTGTAGCAGAAGTGAAAATCCAGCAAACTACAACGAATAAGACGATGACGGCGTCTCACAAAACCACAATAACAAAAGGGATTATTAGCATGATGAAGGATCACCACGAGGTTCCGCCACTTTATATACTATATAATGTACGCGCGCAGGCAAATCGCCTATCTATAAGCACATGGCAGAAGAATAGAAGAAGGATAGCAAACTGAAACCGAGAAAAAAGCATGGACAAAGAGCAAGGACAAGGCCAGCTAACGGTATATTTGACAACTTTTCTTACTAATTTGGTGTTTACGCGCATTTTTTTATGCCAAAACTTGCACCGGAAAGAGAAAACACATACTTTTACAGTGTACTATTTAAGTAGTACACTATAACAAAAGAACAATAACGAATAAAAACCAAAAACAGACAAGGATATGATTGAAGTACAGAACCTCAGCTTTTCCTACCCAGGCGCCTCAAGCAAGGTGTTCGACGGGTTCCAGCTTAAGCTCGAATCGGGCCATACCTATGGCCTCTTGGGGCGCAACGGAACGGGCAAGAGTACCCTACTCTACCTCGCCTCGGGACTACTCCGCCCGAAGAAGGGCCATCTCTATATCGACGGCATGGAATCGGCCCAGCGCGATCCGTTGATGCTCAGCCGCATCTTCCTCGTGCCGGAAGAGTTTTCGCTGCCCGAGATGTCGCTTCAGAAATACGTCTCGCTCATCCGTCCCTTCTACCCCCGCTTCAACGAGCAGGTGCTCAACGACTGCCTCTCGGCCTTCGAGCTGCCCGACGTCCGCGACCTGCGCCAGCTCTCGATGGGTCAGAAGAAAAAGGTATTTATGAGCGTCGCCCTTGCCGCAGGCACAGAATGGCTGTTGATGGACGAGCCTACCAACGGCCTGGACATTCCCTCGAAAGCCACGTTTCGTCAAGTAGTGGCGAAGAACTTGTCGGACGACACGACACTCATCATCTCCACCCACCAGGTCCACGACGTAGAGCAGCTGATAGACCACGTCGTCATCCTCGACCAGTCGCGACTGCTTTGCGACGCAAGCGTGGGCGAGATCACGCAGCGCTACAGCTTTGAGACCAGACAGGCCAACGAAATGACCAACGAAGTCCTTTATGCCGAACCGTCGCTCCAAGGCAACAACGTGATCGTCCCCCATGCAGCCAACGAGCCAGAGACACAACTCAACTTGGAGATGTTCTTCTCGGCCGTCACCTTAGGCAAGATTCAAATGTAAATTGTAGAACCCAACAAAAGAAACAGTATGACCCAGTTCAATATACAGCGCATGAAGCAATACGCCCAATGGCAGCTTGCCACCCACCGTGCCACCCTGCTAAAGATTACGGGCGTAGCCACATCCGCATTCATCCTCATGTTCCTCTTCGTCAAGTATGTCTCCCATAGAGACCTCCAGACGCAGAGCGACGACCTCACCCTGTTGTGGATAGGCTGCTTCGCCTTCTGCGGCGTCCAAGTGTTCCCCAACCTGCTAAGCAAGCAAGAGCGCACGTCGCTCCTCATGCTGCCGGCCTCCAATGCCGAGAAATTCCTCACCAGCTATATCGGCGTTTTGCTCACAGCCTTTGTCGTTCCCCTCGTCTCCTTCTTTGTGGCCGACGTGGTGCAATGGCTCATCTCGCTCTTGACCGACCACAAGCAAGCATTGCTGCTCACCCCGCTCGCCTTCTCCGACGCCCTCGACCTATTAAGCAAGTTTTTTGGCGAGAACGCACAGATAGCATGGGCCGGACTTCCGAACATCCTCTGGCTCCACTCGTTCTTTCTTCTAAGCGGCCTATTCTTCAAAAAGCTGCGCTGGCTATCGGCCACCATCACCCTGGGCGCGCTTGCCACCTTGACGACGTTATCCATCGCCATCGGTGGCTTCCTATTCCTCGACACGCTGAAGGACAGCGATTACAGTATCGAGTTCTTGCCGTGGGCTGGAGACGCCCTCATGCACGGCACGTCCATCCTCTTCCTGCTGCTGACCGTGCTCAACTACTGGTTGTCGTTTCGCATCTTCACGCGCTTGCAGGTCATTAACAATCGCTTCTTCAATTGGTAAATATCATTAAAGACTAGGGGGCTTATGTCACAAAACTGCATTTTGCTGCGTATATAGGAAAGAGCGGCAGATGCAAGACATGCTATCCCCATAAAAGAAAGGGACAAGAATATGAAAACCATTTGCATCAAACTCATCGCCCTCGTCGCCATCCTGCTGACCAGTAGTTGTACGGTCTATTCCACAAAAGAGGAGTTTGGCCCCAGCCGCAAGCAGAACGTCGCCGTCACCGACTACGACGAAATAGACCTCTCAGGCGGTCTCCAGGTCGTCTATGCCGAAGGCACTACCCCCAAGGTGACGGTAGAAGGCCCGGAGAAACTGATCGGCTGCGTAAAGGTAGTACAAAAGGGCAAGCGACTCTACTTCAGTTGCAAGCCTTTGCCCAACAAGGGTCCGAGGATTGGCAAGAACCCGATCGACCTGATCACGATCACCATCCAGTCGAAGTCGCTTCGACGCGTAGAGGTGAGCGGCGCCTGCGACCTGAAGGCTAAGCACATCCAGACAGCCGACGACTTCAAGCTCAAGGCCAGTGGGGCAAGCGACCTGGAATTGGGCACGCTCCAATGCGCTAAAGCCCATATAGAGACAGGTGGCGCATCCGATATCGATATTGATCACATCGCTTGCGGCGAAGTCAATTTGCAATCATCCGGCGCCAGCGACATTCAGCTGAAGAACGTAGAAAGTCGCGAGCTCAACGCAAGGCTGGGCGGAGCGAGCGAACTGGAGGCTTCCCTCACGGGCGTGGAGACCATCAAGGCAGACCTTAGCGGCGCAAGCGAGGCCGACTTGAAGTTCAACAACTGCGGCACAGCCCTCCTCTCGGCCAGCGGGGCGAGCAACGTGGACCTCTCGGGCACGATCCGCTCGCTGACGAAGAACGTCGGCACGGGCAGCAACGTCAAGGAAGAAAAACTGACCATTGGTCGCTAATCTCAAGCAAGGAAAGGACTACAGTTATGAGTTTCACGAATAACAAGGCCATTTTCGAGCAGATAGCCGACCGTTTGGCCGACGAGATCATGGCGGAGAACTATCCGCCTGACGGACGGATACCCAGCGTCCGAGAGTATGCGGCTCTGCTACAAGTCAATACCAATACCGCCATCAAAGGCTACGAACTGCTCGCCCGCGAGGGAATCATCTTCAACAAGCGCGGCATGGGTTATTTTGTCGCCGAGGATGCACGCCACCACATCGCCCAAAGACGGCAGGAGGAATTTATGGAGACCACCCTGCCTGAACTGTTCCGCCAGATGCGGCTGCTCAACATCAGTATCGATGAAGTAGCCCAAAAGTGGGAAGAAAGCAAAGGGAATAATACCCGTCTCCTCCCCTCTCCTATCGGGAGGGGAGGAGACGCAACAAGAGATATTAAAGACAACAAACAACGATTTATCATTGGAAGAGACAACACCAAAGGCAAAATACAGAGGACAATCCTCCACCATTTGTCATGGAGAGGGATGGCTGCCAGCCTTGCCATGGCCGCCCTTCCAGCCGCAGCAGCTGAACCCGACTCGCTGGCCATCGACACGATGTCCTACGACCTGGGAGACGTCACGGTAACGGCCCAGCGCAAACTCGTCAAGAACGACATCGACAAGCTGACCTACGACGTGGCCAACGACGAGACGGCACGCACCAAGAACACGCTTGACATGCTCCGTTCCGTGCCCCTCGTGACCATAGACGGTCAGGAAAACATCAGCATCAAGGGATCGCCCTCGTTCAAGGTCTATCGCAACGGCCACCCCGACCCTACCCTCTCCTCACAAAACCTCAAGGACGTGCTCAAGTCGATCCCTGCCTCACAGATCAAAAAGGTGGAGGTCATCACCGACCCAGGCGCCAAAGAAGATGCCGAGGGCACACAATATATCCTCAACCTCGTCATGCAGAACAACTCCCACCTGGCAGGCGTGACGGGCACGGTGTCGGCCAACTACAACCCCTTGCGCCAAGGGCCGGGCATGGGTACTATGCTGACGATACAGAAAGGCAAGTTGGCCACGTCCATCAACTATGGATACCAGCACGACAAGAAAGACCAAGGCAACGACGCGACCCGCCAGTACCTGAAAACGGACCAGACGATGGAGTCGCGCTCACGCAATACCGTGATGACAAACGTCCATTACGGCAACATCAGCGCAAGCTACGAGGTCGATTCGCTCAACCTTCTGACTCTCAACTTTGGTGGCTACTACTACAATGCAGGCATCGGAAGCGTGAACGGATACGAGCGTATGACCAATGGCGACGGACAGTTGGCCTACTTCTACAACGTCAACGCCCAGCTCCCGACCTACTACGCCTACAACTTCGGAGGACGACTGGACTACCAACACAAGACCCGCAAGGAGGGAGAGGTGTTCACCGCATCCTATCAGTTGCAGACCACCCGCTCCCACCAGGACGAGACCGCGCAATACCTGAACATCTTCAACCTGCCCGTCAGCTACACAGGCTACGAAAACAACAGCCGCACGCAGTTTGACGAGCATACCTTCCAGCTCGACTACGTACGCCCGCTAGGGAAGTGGTTCAAGTGGAATGCGGGTGCGAAATACATCTTCCGCACGAGTGAGTCGGACGTATGGCTGACCTATACGGGGGCGGAGGAGATGAACCAGCACTCCCTCTTCCAGCACAACACCCAGATAGCAGCAGCCTACACGGAGTGGCTCTACTCGGGCCGCAAGATCCAGGCGCGAGTAGGCTTGCGCTATGAGTATAGTTTTCTGAAGGCAGAATACCCCGACGGATCGCAGTCTGACTTCCACAAGCGGCTCAACGACTGGGTGCCCTCGGCTTCCGTGCGCTACGCCCTGACGGACGCGCAGTCGCTGAAGCTCTCGTTCTCATCCAACATCAACCGCCCGGGCATCGACTACCTCAACCCCGCCGAGGAAAGAAACCCCAACTCCCTGAGCTATGGCAACCCGGGGCTGAACAGCTCGCGCAACTACAACCTGCAACTGGAGTACAACTACATCACGACCAAGGCTACCTGGATGGGTGGCGTCAGCCATACGTTCTGCAACAACCAGATCGGACAGTTGTGGTTTGACCAAAACGGCCTCTCCGTCACGACCTATGGCGACCTTCTCCACAGCCGTAGCTGGATGCTCTGGGCCTACGTGCAGACCGCCCTTTGGCGAGGCGCCAACCTGGGTGGAGGTCCCAACATTTTCTATCTCACCAAGAAGGACAGCCAGACGGGGCTTGAGCATAGCAGATGGAGCAGCTGGAACACCATCAACTTCACCCAGAAGCTGCCCTGGAAACTCACCTTCGGCCTCAACGGAGGTTTCAATATCGGCAACGAGGTGGAGAGCGTCTATTCCTACTCCGAACCTTCGTACCACTGGTATGCCTCGCTCAGCCGTTCCTTCCTCAAGGAAGACCGTCTGTCGGTACGCCTGTCGGCAGGCAACCTCTTTGGCCCAGACCTGCGCTCCTATCCCTCCCACACCGTCCAGGGCGACTTCCGTGGCACCCAGACATGGCTGAGCGAACAACGATATGTAGGCATCAGCATCTCGTGGCGCTTTGGTTCGCTCCGCGGAGGTGTGAAGTCCGTGGACCGCACCATCGAGAACGACGACATAGTGGGCGGCATCTCGACAGGAGGCGGCAACAAGCAATAGTTTAGTCGATTACCCCAACGACCGCGCACGCATTGGAATGGTCAAGCTATGACACGACATTCCGATGGGTGCGCTTTTTTATGCTCATTCGGCTGGGTGGTTTGCGTTCTTTCAGTACAAACTGCTTATGAAGCAAAACAACAAGTACAGTATATCCGCTCCGCAAGGATTGGAAATACTATCACGAAAAAGGCACCCTGCCCTCGATGAAGAGGACCGGATGCCAAAAACTTCACATTATGAAAATTTAAAACACTTAGCCTGGCTTAAGCCTCGCCCTTCGGCGTACCGAACGGGGCGACGGTGCGAGCACCACCCTGCTGCGGCAATTCAATTTTGCCAAACTCCTTCTCGTAGCGAGTGATGTTGTCGTTGAGGGCTGCGAGCAGACGCTTGGCGTGCTCCGGAGCGAGGATCACGCGCGAACCGACCTGTGCCTTCGGCATGCCGGGAAGCAACATGGCGAAATCAGCTACAAACTCGTTCTTCGAGTGAGAGATGATTGCGAAGTTAGAATATATGCCCTTGGATACCTCGGGGCTGAGGTCGATCTGCAAGCCTTGCTGCTGCGGCTTCTGGTTGTTGTCCATTGTCTTGTTATTTTTTCGTTAGTATTGATATGTTCTGGTATGCAAAGTTAAGGAAAAAAATGGGGAGTACCAAACAAAAAGGCAGAAAAAGCCCACAAAAATTTATGCTGGGCCAGCTTACCCCCTGCTCCAGGGCCACCCGAAAGAAACCAAGGCCGACGTGGCTCCCTCAAGGAAGTCCGTCGGCCTTGGCCTTTTCCTATATTGCTGCGCACCCCCATCCACCCCAGACGGGCAGCGATTTGAGCGGGTGCACATACCCTTCTACTCGATAGTTAGAACTCGGCGTTCTTCGGAGTGCGTGCGAAAGGTATGACGTCGCGGATGTTCTGCATACCCGTAACGAAGAGGATGAGACGCTCGAAGCCCAGTCCGAAACCGCCGTGGGGGCAAGAGCCATAGCGACGCGTGTCGAGATACCAGTTGTAGGAACTGGCCTTCATGCCGCGGGCCTCAATCTCAGCCACGAGCTTGTCGTAGTTCTCCTCACGCACGGATCCACCAATGATCTCGCCGATGCGCGGGAAGAGCACGTCCGTGCCCTGCATGGTCTTGTCGTCGGCATTCTTCTTCATATAGAAGGCCTTGATCTCCTTCGGATAATCGGTCATGATGACGGGGCGCTTGAAGTGCTCCTCCACGAGGTAGCGCTCGTGCTCGCTCGACAGGTCCATACCCCAACCCGTGATGGGGAACTCAAACTTGCGACCGTTCTTGACCGCCTCCTCCAGGATGTTGATACCCTCGGTGTAGGTCAGTCGGACGAAGTCCTCCTTGACTACCGACTCAAGCGTGGCGATAAGCTGCTTGTCGATCATCTTGTTGAGGAACTCCAGGTCGTCGCGGCAGTTGTCCAGGGCCCAGTTGACGCAATACTTGATGAAGTCCTCCTCGAGGTCCATCAGTCCCTCCTGGTCGAGGAAGGCCACTTCGGGCTCCACCATCCAGAACTCGGCCAGGTGGCGCGGCGTGTTGCTGTTCTCGGCACGGAAGGTCGGTCCGAAAGTATAGATAGCGCCGAGGGCCGTGGCTCCAAGCTCACCCTCGAGCTGGCCGCTCACGGTGAGGTTGGTCTTCGTTCCAAAGAAGTCCTTGGAGTAGTCCACCTCTCCCGCCTTGGCGACACGGTCAAGGTCGAGCGTCGTCACCTGAAACATGTTGCCCGCGCCCTCGCAGTCGCTGGCCGTCACGATCGGCGTGTGGAAATAGTAGAATCCATGATCGTGGAAGTACTTATGGATGGCGATAGCCATGTTGTGGCGGATGCGGAAGACGGCGCCAAAGGTGTTGGTGCGCAGGCGCAGATGGGCATACTTGCGCATGTACTCGAAGCTCTGACCCTTCTTCTGCATGGGGTAGTCGGCCGGGCAGAGACCATAGACCTCGATCTCCTTACATTGGATCTCGCTGGTCTGCCCCTTGCCCTGGCTCTCCACGAGCGTGCCGACCACGCTGAGGCAGGCTCCCGTAGTGATGCTCTTGAGCGTCTCGGCATCCACCGTGGCCGGATCTACCACCACCTGGATGTTGTTGATCGTCGAGCCATCGTTGAGGGCAATGAAATCTACGGCCTTGCTGCTGCGATGCGAGCGCACCCAGCCCTTCACATTTATGTCTTTTCCGAAGTCGGTACACTTGAGTGCATCGACCACTTTTGTTCTTTTCATCTCTTGTGTTGTTTGAAGATTGTTGCTCTCTACAAGCATCCCCATCCCCTATTCTCCACAGAGCGCTGGTAGTGTTCATGCGGAACTACAATCCGCACGGCTCCCCGAGGCCCTATATATATTAAGGAGAAGACGGGATGAGGGTGTTGTGAGATGAGTACTTATTCGAATGCGCCCATACGCAGCATCTCCACCTCCTTCTGGGTGAGGAAACGCCAGTCGCCGCGGCGCAGATTCTTCTTCGTCAAACCGGCAAACTGTACACGGTCGAGCTTCACCACACGATAGCCAAGGCTCTCGAAGATGCGGCGCACGATGCGGTTCTTGCCGCTATGGATCTCGATGCCGACCTGCTTCTCGTCCGTCGGGCTGGCATACTCGATGGCGTCAGCATGCACCTCGCCATCCTCCAGTTCGATGCCCTCGGCAATCTTCTGCAGGTCCGTGGCCGTGACAGGCTTGTCGAGATAGACGTGATAGACCTTCTTCTTGAGGAACTTCGGATGGGTCAGCTTGCTGGCCAAGTCGCCATCGTTGGTCAGAAGCAGCACACCCGTGGTGTTGCGGTCGAGACGTCCTACGGGGTAGATACGCTCCTCGCAAGCATTCTTCACCAGGTCCATGACGGTCTTGCGCTGCTGCGGATCGTCGCTCGTGGTGACATAGTCCTTCGGCTTGTTGAGCAGCACATAGACCTTCTTCTCCATCGTGACGGGCTGGTCGCGGAACTTCACCTCGTCGGAGCGCAAGACCTTCGTGCCAAGCTCTGTGACTACCGTGCCATTGACCAGCACGGCACCAGCCTGGATATATTCGTCGGCCTCACGGCGAGAGCAAACTCCGGCGTTGGCCAGATACTTGTTCAGGCGAATCGGCTCGTTGGGATCGATGTTCTCCTCCTTATATTCGATACGCTTCTTGAGCGAATACTTCGCGTTGGGATTGTAGCCTGGCGTATGCTGCCTGCGGGGCTGTCCGTAGCCGCCACGCTGCTGGTAGCCGCCCTGCTGGAAGCCCTCCTGCTGATAGCCGCCCTGCTGGTAGCCCCGCTGCTGATAGCCGCGCTGCTGATAGCCACCCTGCTGGCGCTGCTGGTAGCCGCCCTGCTGACGCTGCTGGTAGCCGCCCTGCTGACGCTGCTGGTAGCCACCCTGCTGACGCTGCTGATAGCCGCCCTGCTGCTGACGCGGCTGATAGCCATCCTGCTGCTGGCGCGGCTGATAGCCACCCTGCTGCTGGCGCTGCTGGTAGCCACCCTGCTGGCGCTGCTGATAGCCGCCCTGCTGACGCTGACGGGGCTGATAGCCACCCTGCTGACGCTGCTGGTAGCCACCCTGATAATTGTTTCTCGGGCGATAGCCGCCCTGATACTGTCCGCCCTGCGCGCCCTGGAGTCCTGCTCCGAAGCCTTCTGGACGGAAGCCGCCCTCGCCACCTTGGTTGCTGCGGTCGCTGCTATAAGCGCGCTGCGAGTGGATGCGCGGACGCTGAGGCCGCGATGAGCGATAATCCTTCTGCTCACTATTACCCTGACTCTCAGAAGAGTTGGCCTCGCGGCCACGCTCATCCTGTCCGTAAACGGGTTCCTGCTTGTTCTCTAATTCTTCTGCCATAACAGTATTGTTTTGAATGATAGATATGGCCTCACGGCCAAGTAATATATAAAATTGTCTTGATTAGATACCTGTGTAGTTGTGCGGCGTGATGGCGAGCAGTTCCTTGCGCACCTCGTCGCTGACGTTGAGCGTGGCGATGAAGTCGTGGATGGTCTGCTCCGTCACCTTCTCGTTGCCGCGGGTGAGCTGCTTCAGGGCCTCGTAGGGATGCGGGTAAGCCTCGCGGCGCAAGATGGTCTGGATGGCCTCAGCCACGACGGGCCACATATTGTCGAGGTCCTGTGCGATTTTCTCCTTATTTAATATAAGTTTGCGAAGTCCCTTGAGGGTGCTCTGGATGGCGATGATGCTGTGGGCCACGGGCACGCCTACGTTGCGCAGCACGGTACTGTCGGTCAGGTCGCGCTGCAGACGGCTCACGGGCAACTTGGCGGCGAGGAACTGCAGCACGGCGTTGGCCACGCCGAGGTTGCCCTCGCTGTTCTCGAAGTCGATGGGGTTGACCTTGTGGGGCATGGCGCTCGAGCCGACCTCACCCTTCTTGATCTTCTGGTGGAAATACTCCATCGAGATATACATCCAGACGTCGCGGTCGAGATCGATCATGATGGTGTTGATGCGGCGGATGGCATCGAAGATGCTGCCCAGGTGGTCGTAGTTGCTGATCTGCGTGGTCCATTGCTCGCGCTCCAGCCCGAGTTTCTCGGAGACGAAGCGGTTGGCGAAGGCGCGCCAGTCATACTCGGGGTAGGCGACGTGGTGGGCGTTGAAATTGCCCGTGGCGCCACCAAACTTTGCCGTGAACTTGCAGGCCTTGAGGGCGTCGAGCTGCTCGCGCAGGCGATAGACATAGACCTCGATCTCCTTGCCCAGGCGCGTCGGCGAGGCGGGCTGGCCATGGGTCTTGGCGAGCATCGGTACGTCCTTCCACTCCTCGGCATAAGCCTGGAGCTGGTCGATGAGCTCCTCGACCTGGGGATAATAGACCTCCAGGAGCGACTCCTTGATGGACAGGGGCACGCTCGTGTTGTTGATGTCCTGCGAGGTGAGTCCGAAATGGATAAACTCCTTGTAGGCATCCAGTCCGCCGATGGCGTCAAACTGCTCCTTGATGAAATACTCCACGGCCTTGACGTCATGGTTGGTCACCTTCTCGATGTCCTTCACGCGGGCGGCATCCTCCTCCGTGAAATCGCGGTAGATGCTGCGAAGACGGTCGAAGAGGGCCGTGTCGAAGCCCTTGAGCTGCGGCAGGGGGAGCTCCACGAGCGTGATAAAGTATTCGATTTCCACGCGGACGCGATAACGTATCAGCGCAAACTCTGAGTAATAGTCGGCCAGGGGCTCGGTCTTGCCTCTGTAGCGTCCGTCAATAGGAGAAATGGCGGTCAATGTATCCAGCTTCATCATTATATATATTAAACGCTGCAAAATTACGAAATTTATTCCGTTCCGCTGCCAAACGGGTGGCTAAAAGTCCTTAAAATCTCGCCTCTTTTCGTCAACGCCTCCTTTCTCCCCCAAAAAAATATTTAATTTTGCAAGCATCTGTACCAAGCTTCACCACGAGCCCAACACAGACGACAAAACAACAAAGCAAGATGAAGAAAACTACTCGCTTATTAAAATGGCATTTTAAACTTTTGTGGCAAAATATAAAATGCCATTTTAATAATACAGGATAGACAACGGCAATATAGCTTGTCATGAAAAGGAGGCTTGGAGAACCATCACGACCTCAATTGCATGATATCACAAAAAACACTTTGTTGGCTTTGTTTACCACTAAGACCCATCCAAAGCCACGTATTATGACAACACGCAGATGACGGACGAAGCGGCCTTCTCATTGACAGAAATGCGGGAAAGGGCGAAGAAGATGGGCGCAGCAAGGACTTTTTACCTGATTTTGATTTTGTTAAATGGATACGGAGAAATAGTTAATGGGGCGTTAATTCATGCTAATCGGCTTGCACTTGGCTGGACGGAAGGCTATTTTTGTATAGTGGCTGCGCCATGGCAATTTGCAAGCCAGCCATCAATCACATGAATTGCAGGGTGCGTCGAGTGGTTGAAATGTAAAATATAATCAAAAGAAACGATAATGAAAAAGTTAAATTTCTTATCAACATCTTCGGTTGGGAGTCGGAAAAGACCGTTCTCGTATCGGTCTC
>ULRG01036327.1_pt1 | contig 17161 bp, 10 predicted proteins | sample 1955211 | NCBI WGS metagenome assembly ULRG01 (sample SAMEA4835676, study PRJEB28245) | human gut metagenome | biome: gut microbiome; material: fecal sample | place: Denmark | collected 2008
ATTGACAAAAACTCAAAGGGGTGTTATTGCTGAATAGTTACATTGATAAAGTACATGTATATCTGCGACATCAAATAACTAGAATAGTCTCTAGTTACTATTTGAGGAGACAGACTTAACCCAAATTCAAACAATTCTAACATATTCTGAATAACAGGTTCTTCTTGTACTGACATAAAGCACCTAAACATTCGTGGATTTGCTCCCGAAATTTCTTGTTCTTCATCTGATACGAATCGTACATGATGACTTTCAAATTGTCTTGTAGAAACTATATTTTCATTTAAATAAGAGAATCTCCATGATATTGCATTTCCATCATGAAATTTTTCTATCATAATGACATTACACTGCATTTTCATCCCCTTAATTCCACATTTTTCAATAGAATCAAACAATTTTCTATAATCTTCAACACCCCATTTGACATAGTCTTTAGCTATCAACTCAAGTGCTTTTGAAGCGACATATGCATTCTCTTGGGATTGCTTCGTAATAAAAATATCCACATATTCTTCAAGTTTATAAGATAAAGACCCCATCCCATACTCAGTGATACAAGACATAATATCGTCTGGCGAAATATTTAAATAATCGTCATTTCTAGATTTCCACCAGTCAATGAGTATAGCATTTTCGTCTGTACTCAATTTGCCTATAATTTTCTTGTAGAAAGAACTAATAGTACGAGAATCAATATTACCAACGCGACTTATGAACGGAAGTGTTTTAGCTAATATCATCCTATATTGCATTAGTTTTTCTTCTTGTCCGAGTTCACAAACAGCATTTACAAAATGTGGTATATATATAAGATTCCATGACAGATTGTATGAATGCGGATCTTCTTTCTTGGTTTTGGTTTTATCGAGATCTACATTGTTAAAGAAATCACATATAACTGTAAAAACTATATTATAGTCAATAGATTTCAAATAATCAATGTTCTCACACAAAAAGAGAGCACAATAATACTTGTCTTTCGATTTAATGTTCTGATCCACAAGATATTTGTAGGCTTCTTCCAAGTTTTTGTCACTATTTGGAGTTTTTTCATCTCCCTCAGATTTATCCCAGCGTTCAAATTCATCAGAATAGCGAGCTATATAATTAGATAATAACTCCTGCTTATCTTTGTCGTGTCTAACTCTGCTTAAAAGCGTAAGAAGGCATCTGTCAATATTGTAATTTTCATTACATAATTTTGCCGGAATATTCTCAATCGCACAAATCAAGTCATAATCAATATACTCAGGTTCAATGTCCTTTAGATAATACCACAATCCTCTGTTTTGATCTAAACTTTGAATAAAGCGCAATGACACAGAATCATCTTGAATAATCTGTTTGAATAATCTACTTTCATCTCTGGAAAAATTATGATTATGACGAGTTTCTAAATAGACTGCAAACAACTGGACCAAATCATTCTTAGCCTCTTTGTCTTTATTAAAAACTGTAATGATTTGTTTGCTCAAGAGAAAGTAATTTACACTTAAATATCCTACTGGATCAAAGAACTTCTCAATTTTATTATTGTTGACGATCTGCTTGTATGTACTTATTATTAATTCTGTATCCTCTATACATAATATCGCATTTATAGCATGAGGATTACTTTGATAGCATTCATTAATCCAACATTGAATTACGTTCTTATCTGTGAACCTATTATACCCAGTAATATCACAGTATTTTCCTTTGAAATCTGAATTGAACGTATCGAATTTTTTAGCTAATTTGATTAAGTCCTCAATGTCATTTATCGCTTCGAATATCGACAACGAAACGTATTGAATATCAGAATTTTGATTTTCTATTAATTTTTTAGCAGCATTTGCCCAATACAAAACAACCTCTGTAGGCAAACAATTACCTTGAGCCAAAACTTCAAGAATTGCCGATGTATTTGAAAGTTGAATTTTATTCAAATGTTCTGTTGTAGGCATAAGCATTTTACAACAACCTGCAGAATAACATTGCTGCAAAATAGATAAAATAGGACTTCTCCATCTAATATAAACTGGTCTACTGAAATAATTATTCCAGATAATCTTAAACAATTCTGCTTTTTGCTCAATAGAAAGTATAGTAGGATCTACATATCTCAATAATGCATCCAACGAATCCAATTCTACATTAGACTCATAAGATAAAATTAATTTAAAAATATTGAAAAATGAAGAAGAGTGAGTGTATGATACATGAGGAATTACATCGAGCCAATTTGGATAAATATGTTTAACATCATGACTTACTGCAATATCATACAATACACTCTCAATGTTGTCTTGTCTACATAATTCTTTCGAAGCAAGATATTCTTGTATCTCAGTATCAGGAAACATCAAAACGTCATTTGTCTCTTTAAGAATGCGATTCTCAAAAAACAACAAACTTAAATTAGACAAAACCATTTGTGCCATATTACCGCTTATACCATCCAAAATTGTATATAGCTCATCTTTTGTAATTGAGTCAAGTCGACCAATTTCCATAACGAATGCTATTTTTTCAAGTACTCGTTGTGTCAGGATTGCCAAATTGTTTTTATCGCATTGTGTGTTATTATATTTTTCAATAGCATGAAGAATATTTTTCTCAACAAATAGCTCAAATATTTGTCCTATATTTTTACATTCAACATTCTCTTTTTGGTATTCTATAAAATATTCAAGATATCTTGGAACAGAAAGCAAGTCTAACATTTTCTTGCTTTTTCCTATATTAGAAATGACCTGCTTTGAACAACTGGAAAGTACATTTTTTACACTTTCATCATCTAATCTAAGTATCTCTATATACGAAAGATCTGTAAATAAAGAGAAAATATGAGCATAAGATGCCACATAATGTTTTCTGCAAGAAAAAACAACATTTGTATTCTTGTTATTCTCGCAAAAGTCCTTTATTTCTCTATATACTCTGATAAATTGATTTGATTCAACTTCATCAAGAGCATCAACTATGCAATATTTCACATCGGCACCAACCGATTTTGAAGTAAAATCTATAGCATTACATTTTAATACGTCCTTTGAAGAAAGAGTCGATCCCAACTCTTTCAAAAGTCTACTCTTCCCTATTCCAGGATCTCCTACGATACATAAACGATGTGTATTTCTTATTGTATCTAAGAAAGAAGACATATTAGTAACACATGTCATATTTGACTTATCAGTTGATTCTAATAAGTCATCTGTATTTTTATATTGCTTTATGTAAGGAAGAATATATCTTTCCATGTAAATTAGTTTTGATTATTATAATAAGCACACTTCGTATGCGAAGATAGTGCAAATCGAACGCAATGGAGCTTGCTCCGATTGCTGAGGTACAGCCTATCTTTTACAAAGATACAATATTATGTCGGACATCATGACGAAAACCTCAATTTATTTGCTTGGGGGAGTATTTTTTTTATAAAAAGCGTCCGTTTTCCGAAGAAAAACCCTTATTTTTGCATACTGATAATATAAGGACAAGAAATATGGTGAAACAACCTCTCAATCGAATAAAAGTGATGCTTGCAGAACGCATGCTAACCAACAAGCAGTTGGCTGAGATGCTCGGTAAAGATCCTGCTACCATATCAAAGTGGGTCACCAATACCACACAACCAACTTTAGAGAATATGATTGAGATAGCTCGCTGTCTCAAATGCGACATGAACGACCTTGTCAGACTGGACGATGTCGTTACTATAAAAACAGATATATAAACTCATTAAGAGAAGACTCTATGCCAACAAACAAGAATGCGCAGCTACGCTACCGAATATTGGACCGATGCTTTAGCGACTTTCATAGAACATACAGCATCGAGGACCTCCTTGACACGGTCAACAAGTCCCTCATGGATCTCTATGGCTCGCAGGTCAGCATCCGTCAGTTGCGCGAAGATATCAAATGCATGAGAGATAGAGTCACCTACAATGCTCCTATCGAAACATATCCTTTCGATGGAAGAAAGAGTTACTACCGTTATTCAGACCCAAGCTTCTCCATCTTTAATAATGAGTTGACAGCAGAAGAAGTAGCGTCTCTTCGCTCCACTATCGACCTACTAAGTCGTTTCCGTTGTGTGCCGAGTAACGCATGGTTGGAAGATGTCATCTCGAATCTTGAATTCCGTTTTGGTGTCAAGCCCAATACAGAGAATATCGTATCGTTTGAGCACAATGATCTGCTGAAGGGAACAGAGTTCTTGGGAGAACTGATAGAGTCCGCATTGAACCATCAGCCATTGAATTTGCTCTATCGCACTTTCGCTGGCAAAGAAAGAACTGCCATCCTCCACCCTTACCACATCAAGCAGTTCAACAACCGCTGGTTCCTCATCGGATTGCAGGAAGGCAGTCATGGCCATTACATCACCAATAAAGCGCTCGACCGTATCGTAAAGTTTTCACGTGCCAATGTGCCGTTTATTCCCAATAAGGACATAGACTTCAATGAGTATTTCAAGAACGTAGTAGGGGTGACATTACGCGAAGACCATCCAGTGGCAGAAGAAGTGCTGTTGAAGTTTGACGAAGTCCGTTTCCCTTACGTGGTCAACAAGCCCATCCATCCTTCACAGAAGGTGGAAGACGAAGAACAGCATATCATCAAGCTCATGGTTCGTCCCAACAAGGAATTGGAGGCACGCATCTTTTCATACGGAAATCAGGTAGAAGTGCTCAAACCAGAGTGGTTGAGACGGCAAATTGCTGAGAAAATAGAGCAGTTATTGAAAATGTATTCCATTGTGCAGAAAGACTGCAACAAGAAAAGATAATTTTGCAAAAACCAATAATGGCAGAAAAGAATACAACATATAGAATCTTTGAGCATATCAGTGATGTTGACATCTCTGAGCAAGACATCATGGACTACGATCCAGAGGTTCTTGACAAACTGCTCATTGACCATACCATGTCTGCAAGAGCCCGCGCAGAGGCTTCAGACCAGGAGAAGGTGGTTAACATCTTCTGGGCAACATCCGATTATGAAAACTCGGTGCTTGACGAACATGGAAATTTCATAGAAGAAGGTTACCGATATGACGATGAAATCAAGCCTGAGCATATTACCGGACGGTTCCGTTGCATCGTAATGCCTCGTGTACTGAAAGACAAGCAAGCTCAGCTCGACCGCACCAAAGACAAGGCCGAGGTGTTTACTCCATCATGGGTGTGTAATGCACAAAACAATCTCATCGACGAGAACTGGTTTGGACGCAAAGACGTCTTCAATCGTGAAGTCACAAACGAAGATGGTACGCATTCATGGATTCCTACAGAAGGAAAAATCCAGTTTCCGGAAGGCAACAAGCAAAAGACATGGAAGAAGTATGTTGTTGACAACTGCATGGAAATAACCTGTGGAGAAGCTCCCTATCTGGTCAGTCGTTATGATACCACAACAGGCCAGCCTATCCCTATCAGCCACCGTATTGGTATTCTCGACCGAAAGATGCGTGTCATCAACGAAAATGTCGAGACCGAAAAGGAATGGTACGATATGGCAGAAAAAGCCTTCAAGCATACTTATGGTTATGAATGGCAAGGTGATAATCTGCTCTTGGCTCGTGAAGCCCTACTCTATACATATATAGAATACTTCATGGATAAGTTCAATCCAAAGGATGCAGATGGTCATTACATCAAAGATGCAGATGGTAACCTCCGAGTTCCAACAAGAAACAAGATCATTAATGCTGCCCGATGGATTTCATGGAATCTGTGGCAGATGGATGGTATCAAGATGGTTATTCCTGATTCTTGCGACAAGGTATATGAAACCGATCTCTTTGGCGAAACTACCAAGAAGCAATGTCCAGCCTGCATGAAAGGCGAGACAAATGGTCACATCGGTGTTAAATGCATCATAAGAGACTGGAATCTGAAAAAGCCAAAAGACTGGCAACCATCGCTTGACGAAGACCCACGCTCGCAGCCATGGCAAAAGATAGAATTCCGTTCATTGTTCCGTAGCCATCAGAAAGAGACGGAAGATGACGAGATATAACGTTTTGATAATTATTCCTAAATCACGATAAATGAGATACACTATAACCCAATCACGCCTCCTGTACGTGCTCAGTATCAACGACAGGAAGCACCAAGGACTTCTCAAAATTGGTGAGGTCTTTGTCGATAATGAAATAGCCGATTCCAAAAACAGTCAGGAGTTGGGTAAGGCTGTTCGTGCTGTGCTCGATGCTCGTCCTTATATGCAGGGAGTTTCATACCATATAGAATATGTGGAATGTACCACATACGATCAGGACTCCAAATGCTATAAGGCTGATGATGTCTATCGCACCCTGCGTACCATGGACATTCCTTCAAAGACTCTTGGCAAGTATAAGGATCCGACTACCGGACAGACAGAGGATGCGGACATCTGGTTTGCCTGCACCATCTTTGACATACAGGATGTTATCAGCAAGATAAAGCAAGGCAAGGGAGCTGGACATGGTGCCATCAAGTTCCGCCCGGAGCAGGAAAAGGCAATTCATGACACCGTGGAATACTTTCAGAAGGAGTACAAAGACCCTAACAAGGGTAAGCACTATCTCTGGAATGCCAAAATGCGCTTTGGAAAGACCCTCTCTGGTCTTGAAGTGGCTAAGCGTTGTGGCTACCGCTCTACGCTCATCATCACCCATCGCCCTGTTGTAGATAAAGGATGGCATGATGACTTTGCGAAGATTTTCCGTACCCCGGAAGCCCTTGCTGACTATCATGCAAAAGGACTTGAACCTGCTTACGGTCGCCGAATGATGGACGACAACGACTCTCAGGGCGACTTCTATACGCTTACCCGCGAGGTGGATGCTGGCAAAAAGATACTCGTATTCTTTGTCAGCATGCAATATCTGCGCCTGTCACAATTTGTTGGTGGCAAGGAGCGCAATTTTGATCCATTGAAACGTGCTATTATGGAGTATGATTGGGACTTCGTAATGGTTGATGAGGCGCATGAAGGCATTGATGCTGCTGCCGGTGTGCGTGTGATGAACAAGTTGAAGAAGGAGAATACCCGAATTCTTTCACTTTCGGGAACACCTTTCAACCTGCTCGACAAATATGAAGAAAGTGAAATCTATACTTGGGACTACGTGATGGAACAGCGTGCCAAGTTGTTCTGGGATGAACATCATTATGGTGACCCTAACCCATACGCCGACCTGCCACGTATGCAGATACTTACCTTCACGCTGCCTAAAATGCTGCGCGACCAGGCCATCGAGAATAATGAGGTTTTCAAGTTTCACGAGTTCTTCAGAGTATATACTGAGGAAGATAAGCTTCAGCTTCAGAAGTTGATAAACAATGAGCCTAATGTGATAAAGAAGGCTGAATATCAGGCAGAATTGGCAAAAGTGAAAATTGACAAGTTCGTACATGAGAAGGCAATCAATCGCTTCCTCGATAAACTTGTAGAAGAATCTGACACCAGTCTCTATCCTTTCTCGTCAGATGTATTCCGTGAGCACTTCCGCCATACCTTCTGGCTCTTGCCTGGTGTGAAAGAAGCGGCTGCTCTCGAACAACTTTTGCGTAAGCATGATATATTTGGCGAAGAAAACGGAATGTTCCATATCATCAATGCTGCAGGTGATGGTAATATCGAAGATAAGAATGGTTGTGCTCTGGCTGATGTGCTGGACAACATCCGTGGTAATGCCAAGAAAAACATCACCAAGAAGGATTATACCATCACCCTCTCTTGTGGTAAGCTTACCACGGGTGTAAGTGTTCCTGAGTGGACTGCCGTACTCTGCATGAAAGGTTCAGAGAATACTCCTGCAGCCAACTACATGCAAACCATCTTCCGTGTGCAGACTCACGCCGTACTCGAAGGCCGTCAGAAGTCAGACTGCTATGTGTTTGACTTTGCACCAGATCGTGCCCTTACGGCTGTAGCGGAAACAGCAAAGATGGCTGTCTATGCACAGACCGAAAAAGGTAAGAAGCAGATGAAACTTACTCAGAAAAAGGAGGAAGAACATCTTGCAGCCTTCATCAAACTGTGTCCTGTTCTCTCTATGGACGAAGGCGAAATGGGCAAGCACTTCTCTGCTAATCAGATATTCGAGAAACTCTCTAATGTATATATTGAGCGTGCCGTGCGTAGTGGCTATGCCGACAACTCGCTTTATAATCCTGACCAGCTGATGAATCTCAGTCCTGAGCAGGAGAAGGCTCTTGGCGATGTACACGACCTTCTGGGTTCTATGCCAAATGCTTGGAAACCAGAGAAAATCAATATCAACAAGAATGGTTTGGGCGATGCAGATGCAGAACAGATCAAGTACATTTACTATCTCTCCGCAAGCGAAGCTCTACCTTCTCGCCCTTCTATGGCTGCCGAATTTGATGAGAATGGACAGCCTATGACAGAAGATGAGGGATGGGATGAAGTGATGTGTGCTCCTTCTGAGCTATTCCCATATCTTTTTGTCAGCCATACCCAGCAGCTTAACGGCGAATGGTGTTCATTCACCAATCCTGTGCTTTGGAAAAAATGGGAGAACAAAGATAAGGATGACAAGACTGACGAGGCTAAGAAGAAACGTGACGAAGAGAACAAGGAGAAGCGTGCCCGTATGTCTGTGCTCCGTGGTGTGGCTATCCGTATTCCTTTGTTGGTTTATGGAGCAGAAATCAATGATGAGGCTGGCGAAGAAATCACTGTCGACAACTTTGCCAGCGAAGAAATCGTTGATCAGGCTTCATGGGAAGAATTTATGCCTAAGGGCTTTACCAAGGAAACGTTTAACATTCTGAAAGACTGCTTCGACCGTAGCATCTTCACGGGTGCAGCCAAGCGCATACGCCAGATGGTGAAGGAGGCTGACAATCTCAACACCGAGGACCGTATTGCCAAGATTGCTACTATCTTCTCTTACTTCCACAATCCTGACAAGGAGACCGTGCTTACTCCATGGCGTGTGGTCAACATGCACATGAGCGATACTGTGGGCGGTTGGTGTTTCTTTAATGAGGAGTTTGATGCGCCTTATACCGAGGAGAATAAGTATGGAGAAAATGTCAATGCAGCAAGACCTGTAGGTGTAGAGGTTGATGAAAACAACCAGCTTCATTTCACCAACGAGGTGACCAAGGATATTTTCGGTGATTACAATTCTCGCATTCTTGAAATTAACTCCAAGACGGGTCTCTACCCTCTCTATATGGCTTACTCTCTCTTCAAGGGAGCCAAGGAGCCAAACTTTCGCCGTGTGCAACTTACTGGCGAGCGTGGCAAGAGCCTGAATGCGGAGCAATATTATCATCAGGCAGGCGACGACCTCGAAATATGGAAGGATGTGTTGCAGGACAACATCTTTGTGGTGTGTCGTACCAAGATGGCTGTAAGCATCACCAAACGAACATTGGCTGGTTTCCGCAAGGACATCCGCATGAATATTAATATTCGTTGCTATGAGCATGATGTACCTGTAACTGACCTTGTATCTGCTGGTGTACTCAAAGCTGCAGACGAGCATGTAACCAAAGAGGGTAAGACATACTTCTTTAATGGTCACGAGTCGTTGGAGTGTGACATGATCAACGTGCTCCGTGCAAAGCCAGAATTGTTCCAAAACGACATTGTTCGTGGCAACGACTTCTGGCATGTATATAATTCAATTCCAAAATCAGAAAACGAAGATATTAATAATATGAAGTTTAAAGCAGTGGTGGGAAATCCACCATATCAAATGACTGTTGCAAAGAAAGACACGGAAAATGGTCAGAAAGCAGTTGTTAATATATTCCACTATTTCCAACTTTGCAGCGAAAAAATGGGTAAATATACATTATTAATTTATCCAGGCGGAAGAAGGATTCATCGCTCTGGCAAAGGACTTGACAAATTTGGACTAGACCAAATAAATGATGTTCACTTAAAAAAAGTCGAATTTTTTCCGAATGCAAATGATGTATTTGACAAGGTAGGATTGCCTGACGGAATCTCTGTTGTCCTAAAAGACATGAGTAAAACCAAGGGCGGATTTGAGTATGTTTATAATTCAAAAGGAATACCATCATCTTCTTTTGTAGAAAATCCAGGAGAAGAGTTAATGCCGCTCAATCCACAAGATCTTGACATTGTCAGAAAGATTAATTTAGGTGTTGACAAATATAATTTTGCATATCTTCATGAATCAGTTCACTCACGTAGTCTTTTCTCCATAGAAAGTAGCTTCGTTGAGGAAAACCCAGACAAAGTTAGAGAATCTTACGAAGACGATTTATTTTTTGATCCAGCATCAGAGATTAAGCTTTTCACGAATGACAAAGCTGGAAAAAGTGGTAGAGCAAAATGGTATATTGTAAATCGTAACATTATCACAACAGGCATAGAATACTTAGACAAATGGAAAGTGGTTGTGTCAAGTGCCAATGCTGGTGGACAAAAACGAAGTAATCAAATCGCGGTGTTAGATAATCATAGTGCTTTTGGTCGTTCAAGAGTAGCATTAAAGTGTTTCGATACACAAAGTGAAGCTCTGAATTTCTACAAGTATGCTAAAAGTGAGCTTATTAGATTTGCATTTTTGATGACAGATGAAAATCTTAGTTCTTTGGCAAAACAAGTTCCAGACATAATGAACTACAGAAGTGATAATGGTCTTATCGATTTCAATGACGACATCAATAGACAATTGTATGATTTGTTTGAAATAAGCTCAGAAAACATTACTTATATAAAAGAGGTCTTGGCTACAAAAGCGGAGTAAAGTTTACATATTTTCAATAGACTGTTATCTCGCAAGTTCCTTCTTATAAAAGATGAGATTGAATTTATCGAGAAGATGATTAAGCCAATGGAATAAGTGTTATATCAAAAAGTCACGTCATGTATACACCACCGTTTACGATAAGTGCAGAAACAATCAATAAGATTGCTGAAATATCAGGTCAAATAGAGCGTTATGCCATTAGACTTGAGCAAACGGATGCCTTGCATCTGCGCAAGGCAAACCGAATACGCACAATACACAGTTCGCTTGCCATAGAGGGCAACAAACTGACTGAGGATGAAGTGTGCGACATCATCAACGGCAAAAACATCGTTGCGCCTATCAGGGAAATACAAGAGGTGAAGAATGCCATCAAAACATACGAGATGTATCCTCACCTTGACGCATTCAAAGAAGAAGACTTACTCAAGGCACACGCACAGATGATGGAAGCAATTATCGACAATCCTGGCAGATACCGTCATGGGGGCGTGGGAGTGTTCTCCGAACAAGGATTAGTTCACATGGCGCCACCAGCCGACAGAGTGCCTTATCTGATGAGGGATTTGTTCGAATGGCTGAACCAAAGCAAAGACCATCTGCTTATACGCTCGTGTGTGTTCCATTACGAGTTTGAATTTATCCATCCATTTGCCGATGGCAACGGACGCATGGGACGATTGTGGCAATCGCTCATTCTCGGCAAACTGCATCCGCTGTTCGAACATCTGCCAGTGGAAAAAATGGTGTTCTCAAATCAGCAAGCCTACTATGACGCAATAACTGCAAGCACCCAAGCTGCCAACTCTGGACCATTCATCGACTTCATGCTGTCAGAAATACTAGAGACCCTGAAGAGTCACCAAGGAGAAGAATTGTACAGAGTTCATGATAAAGTTCATGATAAAGTTCACGATAAATATCCTAACATAACAGATTCAGCATGGAATGTACTCGACTATCTCGGAGAGCACAACAGCGCATCTGCTGCAATGGTTGCCGAAGCCCTTGGCATGTCGGAACGCATGGTGAGAAAACACATTGCAACACTGAAAGCAGCCAGATTACTGTCACGCATGGGCAGCAACAAAAACGGCAAATGGATTGTTTATACCTAAAAAAACAACGTTATCAAAACAAAGTAGATTATGCCAAAGAAAGAAAATACGTCTTTACCGACAAACTATCCTGTATGTGAGCATAACAGCTGCCCCATGGCAGCCACCTGCTTGCATCATATTGCCTACTCCATCCTGATGGAGCAGAATGCAGAGTTTCTGCGTCTGATCAATCCCGCCAGATGCAGCAAGGACGAGGCATGTGCATACTATCGCGATAAAAAGCCGGTGATTTTCGCCAGAGGATTCACCAACTTCCAAAAGCGGATGTACCCACAACAGTATGACCAGTTCATGACAACCCTCATCCTCCACTTCGGACGCAACCAATATTTCAAGCGCAGGCGTGGTGATATTCTTCTTCTACCTGAGGAGCAAGAAGTGATAAGACTGATACTCGCAAAGGTAGGAGCAGACTCCAAAATGGACTTCGATAAATACGAGGAACACATCAATTGGAGTGCCTGATTCATGCCTTCAAAGTACCTTCTCAGTACCACATAAGTGTTACTCCGGTACCAGCTACTTGATACTCCAGTACCACCTTAAATAAACTCCAGTGCCAGTTAAGCGTTACTAATAGCGATACTGAGAGGCATAAAGTACAATTATAATGTAATGTAAATATGGACATAGCAAAATATATAGGTGAGACTACCGAATACGACAAGAAGCAAGAGGTGGAACGCCGTAAAGTGAAAAGTTGGCTGAAGAGCGTCAGCGCCTTTGCCAACGGAGGTGGCGGTTGCCTATTGTTTGGCATTGCCGATGATGATACTATCATAGGGTTGACCGATGCCAAGGCTGATGCCGAATTTATCAGTCAGAAAATAAAGGAGCGCATAGACCCAATGCCTCAAATCGAGTTGAAGATAGAACGTGTAGAAGACAAGGAGCTGCTCATTCTTCATGTGCATGGAGGCGAAGATACACCTTATTATTATATAGGCGACAGCGTGCTTGAAACCTTTGTCCGCATTGGCAACGAATCGGTTGTGGCTGATAGTACTGAACATAAGCGTTTGGTACTAAGAGGTCGCAACTCTTCATTCGACGCACGCCCAAGCGATGAAATGTTTGAAGATTATGCATTTTCAAAGCTTCGCAGCCGTTACTATGCCTGGAATGGTCTGAGCTTCGACAAAAAACTTTACCGCTCGTTTGGCTTGGTTGATAATAAGGGAATACTTACCTATGCTGGTCTGCTGATGGCAGACGAATGTCCATTGCGCCAAAGCCGAGTATTCTGCACAAGATGGAACGGCAAGACAAAGGCTGGAGGAAGCATCGATGCTCTCGACAGCGCAGAGATTACGGGCGGACTTGTAACGCTTCTCGAAGACACCATGTCCTTCATTCGTCGTAACAACCGTACACTTTGGTACAAAGAACCGATGCAGCGCATCGAGATTCCTGAATATATGGAACGTTGTGTAATGGAAGTTGTAGTGAATGCCTTGGCACATCGAGACTATCTGATTCAAGGCAGCGAGGTGCATGTAGATATGTATGACGACCGTATGGTGATATATTCTCCAGGTTCCATGCCAGAAGGAAGACTTATCCAAACAATGAACTTAGAAGACATTCCTTCAGTAAGACGCAATCCGGTTATTGCAGACATCTTTGCACAGTTGGGTTATATGGAGCGTAAAGGTTCGGGAATGGGCAAGATTATTAATCCGATTAAAACCCTTCCCTACTTTGAGGAAAAGATGCTTCCATCCTTCTTCTCCGATCGTGCTCAGTTTACAGTCACGTTCCCCAATATGATCTTAGCTTGGCAGGAATCTCATCCTGGTATAGAGGCAAATATTATGGAGAATGATGATGTCACTCAAGGTGTCACTCAAGGTGTCACTCAAGGTGTCACTCAAGGAAAAGATTTGGATGCTTGGATAGAGCGCCAAGTAGCTGTATATCCCCAAATATCTACAGAAGAATTGGCAGCACAGTCTGGTTTGACATCAAGGACTATTAAACGTCACATCATAAAAATGCCTGATATTGTGTATGTTGGTAGCGGCTATAGCGGTCATTGGGAGGTTAAGAAAAAGCAGGAATAACAGAATATTCACAAATTGTAATAACGTGGCAAACAAAAGTGATTTCACATACGAGCAACTTGGCAGAGCATTCCGAAGTTATCTCGCGGAACGCTTTGATGGTGATGCCAAAGAAGTAAGTATGACCGTTGAGACGGCAGAGCGTATTATTCCCAATACGCTCAATGACTACTTTGGCACCAAATACGAGTCTATCTACAATATTACAGAAATTGATGACGTAGAAGACCTGCGCAGGAAGATCAAGACGCACCCTATCTTGAAGAATCTCGACATGAGTGTGGAGCCACGATACACAGAGGTTCTGAAATGGTATCGGCTATTCTTGAAAGCCCTGAATGCCAATGCTGTACCGATGCCGGTATATGGTGAATATGATGATACCAATCATCCTTCTGGTACGATGGCCACTGAACCGCCTGTTACACCCAAGCCAACGGTGGAAACCACCATATACTTGGAAGGTGAAGCCGGCGAAGCACAACCTGCAGAACTCAGAAAGAGAAACAAGATTCTCCGACAAGCCTGCATCAACTATTATAAGGCTTTACATGGTGGACACATCTTCTGCGAGTGTTGTGGTTTTGATTTCCAAAAGGCATATGACATTGATGACGAATATATTGAGATTCATCATCGCTTTCCATTCTCACAAACAGAAGGGGAACATCCTGTGAACTCTCAAACCGACCTTGTGCCGCTTTGTGCCAACTGTCATAGGATGATACATCATGGGCAGGGAGGCAAAGGTAATTGTATGAGTTTGGAAGAGTTAAAAAGAAAATATAAAGGAATACGTTATAAAAACGAATAAGGATGATGGAAACAACCCACTATACAGAAGAGGATAAAAAACTGCTGGCATGCCTACCTAAGTGTCAAGAGCAACTTAGGAAGCAAATAGACGTAGGTCGCCCCTACGTCTGGGAGCTCAGACTATCGTTGGAGCAGTTCTATATCCTTGAAACGGCTATAGCAGACAGCATCTCCTCACATAGTAATGATTATCATCATCTGCTAAGTGAGGATTTCGCCGTTATAATAGTGATGTATCTGGCAGAGTGGTACAAACGCTTTTATAAGGGTGCTGACACCATGGATGACAACAAGGTGATAACCCTTAGCACAGAAGAATTGAAGAAGTTGTACCAACTGGCAAAGATTGATGCCAACACCTTCGTTTATAACGCATCAACTAACCCAGACAAGACCTCTTATCGATGGTTGGAATCGTTGCAGGTATTGGGTGGACTGGCTGTACAAGCAGAGCTGAAACGAGATAAGAACGATGCGCTCCTACCCCAGCTTTGCAAGATCTTCCATGGAGAAGAGATAGAACTGGACGATTTGAAAGACCGTAACCGTGCTGTTGCCTTCCAAGAGTCTATAGCACGCAAGCATAGTCTCTACGAATACCTGGACTGTATTCTCAGCAAGGAAAAAGAGCCGCCCTTTGCCAAAGAAGACATGAATCGTGAAGAAACCTGCATACCGCAGCTGCTCCACAAGATTCTGGAAGCTGACGAGGCGGCTAAGAAAAATAAATTTGACTTTGAATGGGGGATTGCCTATACTGCAAGTAGAAACCAGATGGTTCGCCACCTGAGAGTGAAACTGAAGCCGGAAGAGATTGGTGGAGGCAAAAAACAATATATAGGCTACGACAGACTGCTGAAACCGGAATGGGGAATTGAACATCCAGAGGAAGTGGGCAGGATACGCTTTTATCTGCGATTCAAAGATGATGGTCGCTATGTTCAGAAAATAGAAAAAACAGAGGAGCCTCTGTTTAAATATGATAACACAGGAAGTGAAAAGACGGGGTTCTTGTCGGTAAACAAAATCGATGAGAATACCTATACCAACATTCCTGTATGCCATTTCGACAAGGTTGAGATGGTGATGAAGTACGACGAGAAACAGCCAGACGGCACAAGCATTGCTGTGACAAGAGTTGTGCAGGAACTGCCTGTGGCAGACTATATGCAAGTGTATGCCCTGCCTAAGACAAGCAACAAGTTCAGCACGCGAAAGAATGCACAGGCTGCAACAGCCGTGATATTCTCTTCGGCCTATCATCTTGCAGAAGCTTACAGAGAGTTGCCAGTGGTGTATGCGCATTATAGAAATGGTGAAGAAAGGGGCGAGGACTATTGCTGGTGCCCTATCAATGATAAGGTGATACTGGTTGGGCCGGATGGCAAGGAGCTATTGCCACCCTTCTTCAATCGTAATGGACTATACCAGGTGGTTACTAAGAAATATCTGAAGACCATCAAGTATAAGGATAATGTCTTTGTGCTCTACAAGTATATCGATACAGACTACGATGACGAAGTAATGCAGGAAGACAGTCTCCCTGTTCTTTTCGGACGCAGTGGTCTGGAAGTACGACATTATGCTACAGGTGCTTCAAAGGAAGGCGAACCTGTAACTGACTATGATCTGGAATGGCTGAAAGGATCACGCTATGTGGATTGGAACGAAGAAGAACCGGAGCAAGGTGCTATCCGCCTGAGAGTGACGGTGAAAGGCATCGTGTTCAAACCGCACGTGTACTATGTACCATTCACTCCTGTCTCTGCCGGACAGCAACCTATCTGGCGTGATTTCGAACACATGCGTATCTGTACAGCTTTGGAAGGAGTGGATGACATACAAGATAACTTTGAAAAGCTACTGGATGTGCGTGAGCCTGATACCAAACAGCTGAAAATAGGAAATGACCAGGCACAAATACTGGTGGACGTATATCGTCCTATCATTATGCGTGAACTGTCGCAGAAGGATAGCAATGGGGAAAATCATATTGTGAGTTACGCAGGCAAAGAAGAGGATATACACATTCCTCTCATCAACTGCAACCAGTTCTCTATCAGAGATTTCTCGGAAAATGGCGTGAAGGAATATCAAATCAAAAAGAACAACAGATTGTTCTATGGTTTCCCTACCTTCAATGACCCTAACCTTTCTGTAGATAACTACAAACTGGAAATGCCGGCAGATGAACTTACAGAAGAGTTTCCTCTGGATTATCTGAAAGTATATATATCGAAGGCTATGGATGCTCCAACAGACCTGTATGCTTGGAACTACAAGACGGACCCTGTGGCTGTAGCTAACAGCAACGAGCTCTCAGGTGACGGCATCGTATTCCAGAGCATGAAATCGAATTCGTTTCCACGGCATTATGCCGTAACTATTCAGCAATAACACTCCTTTGAGTTTTTTGTCAAC
>ULRG01028460.1_pt1 | contig 17144 bp, 10 predicted proteins | sample 1955211 | NCBI WGS metagenome assembly ULRG01 (sample SAMEA4835676, study PRJEB28245) | human gut metagenome | biome: gut microbiome; material: fecal sample | place: Denmark | collected 2008
TAATGGAACTATTCGCCTTTTGACTGCACGTTGTAGTCTTTCCACACCATTTTGGTCCTTCGACAAGCACCGCACCCGAGGCCTCAAGGTTGTCTTGCAGTATGCCATCAGCAATTCTACTGAGATATTCCATAACAGATCCAATTATTTGCCAAAGGTATGAAATTTAATGATAAAGAGCAAACCAATCGGCGTTTTCGTGGCATTTCAATCGGCATTTTCGTGGCATTTTAATCGGCATTTTCGTGGATGCGCCAGTTCAAAAACGTACAAGCACGAAAAAAGCAGGCCGACACACGATAGTGCCGTTGGCCGGAATTAAGGTTAATTATTCTTTATTGCCGATATACCGATATTCGCATAGAAAAAGAAGTAATTGTTCTTTTCTATGTAAAATAATGCAGTTATAATTGATAATGGCAACACTGCATACGGGATTGACGTAAATATTCATTATCTTTGGGGTGGAGATATTATTGGGCCGGACGCTTCGACAGGCTCAGCGACCGTAAGGTCAGGAACGGCGTCAAAGTAGGCAGGCTCAGCGAGCGGAGGGAACAATTATACCTATATTATATTAAAAGATATGGTGGAGAGGACTTCCCCAAAGTGGCAGGAAGGCGGGAACCATCAATAAAGAATAAGAAAGAGTTCGAATTGAATATGAATACAGGGAATAGGTTTTTAGCGGTTATGAGAAGAGGGCTGGCGAGCGTTGCCGCCATCATTATGACGATGGGGGTGTCTGGCAACTGCTTGGCGCAAACCCAAGGTGAGAAAAAGAGCAGGTCACTGACGTTTGAGAGGACAGTGCACGACTTCGGCGAGATAACGAACGAAGACGGGGTCCAGGAATGCTCGTTCAAGTACAAGAACCAGACTGACACGACCATACTGATCTACGACGTGAAAGTCTTCTGCAACTGCACCAAGGTCGAATGGCCAAGAAAACCGATCAAGCCTGGAGAGGAAGGCGAGATCAAGGTGAAATATAATAACGAAGGCACGCCGCATCACTTTGACAAAGGCGTGTCTGTCTATACCTCAACCGGGAAGCGACCGATACTCCTTCGGATCAAAGGCACCGTGACGGAATAGAGTCTCCACAACGTCCGGCAGTTTAGACGGAATAAACGACGGAATAAATGACGGAATAAATGACGGAATAACACGGGGATAAATGTACACACCACCTTTTACAGTCTCCTCAAAAGCCATCAATCTCATAGCAGAGATCTCGGCCCAGATAGAGAGATATTCAATAAGAATGGAGCAGAGCGATTCGCTAAGATTGCGAAAAGTGAACCGCGTTAAGACCGTTCATTCTTCATTGGCGATTGAAGGCAACTCTCTTTCAGAAGGCGATGTGACAGCCATCCTGGAAGGAAAAACCGTCATCGCCCCGCAAAGACAGATCCTCGAAGTAAAGAACGCTCTCAAAACATACGAGTTGTACAGTACGCTCGATCCTTTTTCCATAAAGGACCTTCTAAAGGCCCATTACACAATGATGTGCGGCTTGATCGACGAGGCTGGAATATTCCGGAAAAGAGGAGTGGGAGTCTTCGATGGAACCAATATAATACACGTCGCGCCGCCGGCAGAAAGGGTAAAGGGGTTGATGGAAGACCTGTTCGAATGGCTGGGGACATCATCAGACCATCTACTTGTTCGAAGTTGTGTGTTCCACTACGAGTTCGAATTCATCCATCCATTCAGTGACGGCAACGGACGGACAGGACGGCTATGGCAGTCTCTTATTCTTGGAAAACTGAACCCTATTTTCGAACACCTTCCAATCGAGAATATGGTTTATTTGCATCAGCAAGACTACTATTCCGCAATATCACAAAGCTCATCAAAGGGAGACTGCCAACCTTTCATCGACTTTATGCTTCAAGAAATCCTCGACACTCTCGTGGAACATCAAGGAATATCTGTTGAAGAGATCGGATATAAGTACGACCTCAACAAAGGCGAGATACAAGCTTTAGGGCATATAAGAGCTGACAAACGGATCACAGCCGTAAAACTGGCAGAGAAACTCGGATTGAAGCCACGACAGGCAGAACGAATTCTGTCGGGACTTAAAAACAAAGGAATAATCAAAAGAACAGGATCAAACCGCAATGGCTTCTGGGAGGTCCTGGCAGATCAAAAATTGTGACATTATAAGAAGCTATCCATAAGGTTCAGAATCGTCAATATAAAAATGACCGGAAGGCGACAATGCGCTTTCCGGTCATTTTCATTATGACTCCGTGCCATATGGCAACAGAGGTTAGTCTTTTAAGAGATGCATTACTGCATCAGAGTGAGGTACCAGTTGCCTTCGATTTTGAGGGCATTGATGGCGAAGGCGGTGGAAAGGAGCTTGGACTCATCCTCGGAATGGCCGAAGGAGACACGGAACTTGACGACATTGTGATCTGGATCCGTGAAGGTGTAGCTCTCAAGCTTAGCCTGCCTTAGATTCATCTTCTTGAACTGGTTGGACGCGGAGACAATCTTCTCTGAGCTAATCTGGAACAAGGTGTCATTCTCGACCTGCCCCAAACCATCAAGAGCGCCGTTTACATCACCGGCGATTATCTTGTCAATCACCGATTGGGCTCTTGTAAGTACCTCGGTTGTGTCAGCGGCCGTAAGTTCGGACAGGAAAATCTCCTGACGAGTAGGCTCTGCCTTCGGTTTCTTACCTGAGCAGGAAGCCAAAAGGGAAAGCGCCAAGATCAAGGCGACGGAATAACAAGCGAATGATTCGATTTTCATCATACGTAAGTCATTAAAAAGGTGCGCACCGCAGAACGATGCGCACCTAATTATTCTATGTTAAGATCTTACTAGAGAGTAGGCTCAACAGTCACGTCAACATAGGTAGAGATAACACCCCACTCGTAAGTAACCTGTACAGGGATACGGAGCATAAAGGCAGAGTCAACATTGTTACCGTTGTTTACATAACGGAGGTAACCGAACTTCTTCTTCAGACCGTTGTACTGAGGTTCACCCCAGTTAGGCATTGTCTCTGAGCTGTAGGTGATGTCAAGACCTGTCGCAGCAGGAACCCTCGTTGGGTTGGTAATATCACCAGTGCAATGCCAAATATGAATGTCATTAGTCTTGGAAGAAAGGAGGGTCTCACCGAGAACACCACCGTTAAGGGTCGTTGTGATACCAGCCTCATCAACCTTGAAGTTATTGACATTGTAATACTTGAAGTACCAGAGATTGCTGTAGTCAGGAGTTACGAACTGACCATTATCACCTCTCCAATCCTTGAACTCGAATACATCGAAGATGCTGAGGTTAGCCTCCGGCTTGTAGGCATCAACACCGTCACGATATACCTTGCCAGTGATCTCAGGCATATTCAGAGGTCTGAGGAAGTAGTAAGGGTTAACGCCACCGGCGACAGCAGCTACGAGGTTGCAATCGCCATCAGCAGCCTTAAGAACAACGCCTATGTTAGCATAGAGTTCAGCCGCTGACTTAGGAACAGATGGAGAGTAGTTAAGAAGTGCCTTAGCTGTCTCGTTGTTCTCATAAGTAACCTCACCGGTCTCCTGATTAATCGTAGCGATTACAACACCATTAGCCTTAAGTTCAGTGTTAGTGTAAACACCTGCCTCATAATCAGCTGAAAGCGCAACCTCATTCACAGAAAGCTGAGCATTATCAGTAATTGTGACTTTGCCATCATAGAGATCAACTACCTCCTTAGAGTCAACTGTCAACTGAACATTTCCTACCTTAGGCTGAACAGGAGCGAAGTAATACTTGTAAACAGGATTTGTTACAGTCTTACCAGCTACAGTGAATTTAGGATTGTTGCCTTCCCATACCTGATTGATAGGAGTTACCCAAGTAGAAGGAACTGGCTTACCTGGTTCCATATTAGGAACTTTAACGTTAAGGATAGCCTTGGTCTGATTGTCGAACCAATAGTTGGCAAGCTTGACACCAACAGTACCGGCAGCGTTCTTGGTGACGGTAACCTTAAGAGGAACGTAAACACCCTCGAACTCATCCTCAACTTCCTCGCCATTGTGTCTGATGAAGACGTATCTTACCCAAATTGTAGCGGTATGGCCTTCCTTCTTGTAGATGGCGGACTTGTCGGCAGGAGTGAGAACCCACTCAAGAGTAGATACTCCATCGTTGGATACCTTTTCGGTAACAACACCGATCGCCTCGGCAGCCTCTGTGAACTTGGTGTCAGCGAAGCTGTACTGAACAGCCTTAGACTCCTCTGTCTGGAGAGCGTAAACCTTGTCGAAGGCAACCTCGTCAGCGTCAACAGTGACATAGATCTTGGTCATTTCGTCAGCCTTGGTCTCAACAGTAGAGTTCTCGCAATCGTTAGCGGCAACAGTCCAGTTAAATCCGTCAGACTTGATGTAATCCTTAGGAGCGATCTGAACCTTGATGTAACCAACAGCGACAACATCGCCAGCCTTGGTAACAACAGTCACACGAACCAATGGCTGCCTGTCGATGGCAGAAGGGGTAACCTCACCATTAACACCAGGAGTGATGACACCGGTGTTCTCATCAATAGCAGCGAAGCTGCTCTCAGAAGCCTCATCACCATCAACATAGTAATCTACGAGAGAGAACTTATAAGAAAGGCCGTAGTCATTCTCAGGATAGTCAGTCTCATAAACGTGATCCTCGTGAGTATTCTTTGAGGTGATAGAGTAGATAAAGTAGTGGGTCTCAAGAAGTTTCTTAATATCAAGAGAACCTTTGTAATCAACTTTCAGTTCAGCTTTGTTTGCGACAGCAACAGGAGCGGTAGTGAACAGATGGTTTGTTGGAAGCCCATATTCGCAAGCATTCGCCTTTGTTCCATAATCTACACTATTATAAGAGATAGCGTCAATCATCAATCTGGACTCATAGATGCGGGCATAATCTGAAGTTACAGTTGTGTCCTCACCAGCGGAAATCTTCACATTGGCCTGAAGGGCGAAAATGGTGATATTTTCCTTCTCATTCTTAATATCCGGCTTGCTCTCGTCTGCGACCTTGTTTGATGTAAGGTTGACAAACAGGTTGCCATTCTTGGTCTCTGCCAGAGTAGCCTCATAGAGATCGGCAGCGGATCTGGTTGAAACAGACTCAGCCTCCCTAACGACAACCTTAAGAGCGTTGTCAGCGGTGACAACAGCGCTTGAAGGGTTCATCTCATACTCTACAGGCACAGCCGGGTTCACGCGAACAGCCTTCTCATTCGCATAGTCCCAAGCACCACCAAGAACGAATGGCTTCTGAGCGTCAGTTGTACCCTCATACTCATTCTCTACAAACTTAACGGCACCAAAGTCACCATAGCAATACTCAACAGCCTCGATACCATCAACATAAAGACCAGGAACGAAGACAAGGCTTCTCAGTTCAGTGTTGAACACACCCCAAAGCTTGCTGATTCTGGCGTTGAGAGCGTTGGCTACAGTAGTGAGCCTTGCGTCAACATCAGAGATCTTCTGCTCAAGTGGCTTGTAAACGGTCTCGTAAACCTCACCGCCTTCCTTGCAAGCCTTCTCGATAGCCTCATCGAAGTACTTGTCAAAGTCAGAGATGTTAAGTTTTGTCTTCTTAAGATTCTCAATCTCGGCGGCGGCATCTTTGTCAGCCTTCTCAAGAGCCGTGATCTTAGCCTCAAGAGCACCCTTGGTAGCATAGACACCAAGAGCCTCTACAAGAGCGTCAACCTTACCAAGAGCCTCGGAAGCGGTCTTCTGGGCAGCCTCGGCAGCCTTCTGAGCGGTGTAGATATTGGTGATGATCTCAGAGATCTTAAGGTTTGAATCATACTTGTCAGAGAGAGTCTTAAGCTGACCTTCAGCGATCTTAAGGCGAGCGTCGAGTTTACCGATCTCCTCGTTAGCGGCAGCCATCTCTTTCTTGGTAGCAAATGTGGCGTTAACATACTCAAGAGTGGCGTAAGAAGGAAGTTTGTCCTCGATTGCCTTGACTCTGGTGTCAATAGCCTGGACGTCTTTCTTAAGGCCATCGATAGTAGACTGAAGAGCATCAATGTCCTTCTTGTGATCCTCCTTAGTCTCAAGTGTGGCAACGGTCTCCTGAAGGGCCTTGATGGCTGCCTCAGCCTCAGCCTTAGCCTTCTGAAGATCCTCAATAGCGGTCTTGTTAGACGCTACCTGTTTCTCTACATCAGCCAACTTGGTCTCCAGATTATCGACGCGATTGTTGGTCTTGTCGATATCCTCTGAATAATCAGTACAGCTGGTGTACGCAAATGTCAGCCCAGCAATGGCCAACATCGAAACCAATCTGAAAAATTGTTTCATAAAGGATAATTAGTTAATAAAAAAGTTAAACATGTTACTCGTAGTAATAAATATGTTTTTAGGTGCCCATTCGTAGGCACATAATAACACAACGACAAATATATGAGTTTAATTTTTCATAAGCAAGATTTTTTAGTCAGAAAATGAGAAAAAAGAGGGTGGAATCCATTTATTACTACGAGTGACACCGCTTTTTCTTCCAGATGCACTTGTGCAGGCATTCCGAACAGACATATTAATAGGTAGAGTTTTGCCGCCGACATACGTTTTGCATACGTATTTGGCGGTGGAACGTCAGTTTCTGTGCCCCAATGACACAACCGCATCGGCAGTCTCAGCGGCGATCAAAGGAAGCTATAGCCGGAAAGAGACCGGGCAAATAACCTTAAAAGATGAGAGCAACAACTGTTATTGAATATCTTCTGTCTGGAGTTCTGCTGCTGGCGGCACAAACGCGGCCGGTTGGAATCAATCCCACCGCGACAGCGCAAGGTCAAAGTGTGGTGGTGGACAAAACGCTGACTTTCGAGAACAAGGTGCACGACTTCGGAAAGTTCGCCGAGAGCGGTGGATCACAGACCTGCATATTCAAGTACAGAAACAACACCAACGTGGCGATTGTCATACAAAAGGTGATCGTATCGTGCGGCTGCACGCAGGTGGAATGGTCGGGAAAACCGACAAAACCGGGAGAGAACGGCGAGATAAAGGTACTGTTCTCCAATCAGATAGGATCTGGCCACTTCGACAAGTCCATCGCCGTGTACGTTTCCTCGAGTCCAAACCAGATCATCCTCAGGGTCAGAGGGGAGGTCTTGGAGGCAGAGGAAAAAGGAGAAGCCACTTCACCGGCCCCATAAAGAGCCTTGGCGAAATGGCTTGACCAGTCACAGAGTCCGGCTTCTACTTCTTGCCGATTCTCACTTTGGCCTTGACGACCTCACCCTCACTTGTCACGACAGCTTTCCTGGCGGTGTCGAAAACAGCCCCGTCAGGGATAGTGATGGCGCATCCATCAGCCAATGCAAGTCCTCCAATATCCACAATCGAGCCTTCGGCCCCCTCAGCCGACAGTTCTCCCGCGGCATCGGAGAGTTCCAAGTAGGCATTGTAGGCCTTTCCGCCGACAATGCCCCATTTGCCTTTGACATTGACTGTGGCCTTGGCGACATTGAACCTTGAGTCCTTGGCGGTCAAGGATAATCCGCACCACTCACTTTCCAGATTCAGCACACCGCCACCGATTATCGTGACAGACCCGGACACGGAGATCGCCGGAGCCTTTGAGACCACTGAGCACGTGCCGCTGACGTAAATCTTCAGTCCATCAATACGGGAATCCAACCCGATTGTGGTCTCGTCGGACAACTGGATTGTCGCATTGTTCAATGTCAGCAGGTTGCTGGCGGCGCTGTAGGAGACTGAACCACCTCCGTACCAAGATCCTGTTATGCTGGAGGCGTTCTCGGCAGTCACCCTGACACCACCGATCCAAAGGTCATAAGTGGTTTTCTTCCCGATCACAACCTTCGATGTGACAATCTCGCCATCCTTGACTATGCCTCTGTTAGCGGCATCGAACTTGGCTCCTTCCGGGGTAGAGATGACAAGGCCGTCGAGGTCAAGGGCATCTATATTCACCACTGAGCCGGAGCTTCCTCTCGCCGTCACCTCGGTCTCGGAACCCGTGACAGTCAGATAGGTCAAGCCATCAGCCACACCGGAGACGCCATAAACGCCGGACGCGTTCACCTTGCCGCCGCGAACCGTGAGTCTGGATGTATTCTCAGTAAGCGCGACACCGCTGCCGGAAGCGCTGGTCAGATTCAGATCTCCCGCTCCGAGAATATTCAAAGAACCGGCAGACTGAATGGCTGATCCGGACGAGTTGATGGAGCATTTCCCGTTCACACGGATTTTGAGATTCTCGATGGAGGACACGATTCCGGCCGACGAAGAGACAATCTCCGTGTTGGTCAGGACAAGGCTGTTGGAAGCGACCTCATAGGAGACGCTGCCACCCTTCAGCCACGGACCGGTGATGCTTGCGGCGTTGTCAGCGGAGACTTTCTCTCCTCCGATGGAGAGGTCGTACACACTCTTGATCTCCACAAGAGTCTTCACTACATCCTCGCCAACGACTACTGAGCCGGAGAAAGAGTCAAAGACAGCGCTCTCAGGCACGGTGATCTTGCACCCGTCAAGTCCAAGGCCACCAATATCGGCGATCGAACCGGAAGTTCCTTCCGCCGAAAGATAAGTCTTCGTTCCCTCGACCTTAAGATAGCCGTCAAGACCCTGACGGCTGGTGATTCCCCAGGCACCCTTCACCCTGACATCCACGTCGGAAATGGTGACTGAAGATCCGGTCTGCATCATTATACCAGCCGAAGAACCCTCGAGCTTAAGGACACCCGCACCGGTTATCGTCATTGGAGCGAAGGCACTGACAGCAGTAGCGTAAGACTTGATCGAGCAATTACCTATCACATTGATTGTTAACCCAGACACCTCCGACTTGATGCCGACATTGTTGAGAGTGGTCTCTATCTCCACATTTTCGAGTGTGAGAATCTTGGTCTCAAAATCGTACGAAACCTTTCCCTTCTTGAGCCAGGTTCCTCCGACGCTGGAAGCGTTGTTGGAGTCAATCGTGTTGCCTCCTACCCAGATGTATTTCTCCTCCGGCTCAACCGGCTCATCTTCCTTCTGAGCGATAGGAATATTATAGACGGTGCCATCCGTCATTGTCAGAATCAAGGTTTTCCCGTCTTCGGAGAGTTTTACGTCAGCGAACAGACCGCTGGCTCCATCGCCTTTATCGCCCTTGTCACCCTTCTCCCCAGGGTCACCTTTCGGGCCAGTCGCTTTGGTTCCGGTGGTGGTCCAAGTCTTTCCTCCGTCAGCAGAGACCTCCCACTCATTGGTGGACGCATTAATACGCAGCAAAGGGACGGCACCGACAGTCCCGGAATCACCTTTGTCGCCCTTATCACCTTTATCCCCCTGGTCACCCTTATCGCCCTTGTCGCCCTTCTCTCCGTCAACACCATTGGCTCGGACTTTCTGACCACCGGACAAGATCCACTCTCCGTTCAAAGTCCAATAGTAAAATCCATCAGCGTCCTTCCTGATCGAGACATCAGGCGTTTTCCCGTCAGCGCCATCACTGCCATTCTTACCATTGGTGATGGTGACCGGAGACTGTTTGTTGAAATAGATTGTGTAGCCATTCTCAACAGGGACAACAGACTTGATGTAGTCTCCTCCCTCCATAGCATTGACAAGGGCAGCCAGACTCTTAAGTTGCGAACTAAAATCATCAGTCAACGTCTCGAGGTTCTTAAGGCGCTGCTCGTGGTCTTCATAGAGTTTGCCGAGATTGTTGATCTCGTCCTGATAGTCGGTACACGACACCAACGCCGACAAAGTAATGAATGCGGCGGTGACGAAGCGGAAGCCCGACTTGAAATAATTTCTCATATAATTAAAGAATAATTGAAATAATATTAATAGAATGGTTCGGCAGGCGCTGCCTTATCGGCCAAAACTGAATTTAAATCCCACAAGACAGTTGAATTGCCAGTCGAAAGGGTCATCCTTACCTACCTTAGAGTTGAATTCATCAGGGAACATTATCACGTTTGTCTCAAGACAGAGTGAGAGACAGTGCGAAAGACGCAGATCAAATTCAAGGCCACCACGGGCACCCCAGAAAATCTTAGTACCGGTCCACAGCTTCTCGAAGCCATAGAAAGTCTCGTTATTCCTGAGCATACGGGCGGCCTCGATGTTCCTGAAACCAGCCGCGGCGCCACCGCCAGCGAACAGATTGACACTCAGTAGGCGATCTCGATGCCAGCCTCCAAACAACGACATCAGATCAAAGACGATCTCAGCACTCGAAAGCACATAATTCCATTGATAATCAAGGTAAGGATAGTTGTACCTGCCTTTGGCCTGCCAGCCGCTGAAAGAGATTCTCGCTCCTAACATCTGGTCGAACCTGCATCCGACAGACAACTGAGCCGCAGGAGTGAGTAGATCGGCGAAATCGGCCTCGCCCAACGAATAGGCACCTCCTCCCAAAATCCGCACATTCCATTCGGGAGTGAAGCCAGCGGAAACAGAATTGATGGAACGAACAAGATGCCGGTCATCCTTACGGTCGGTTCCGGATGCGACAGTCGCAAAGACAAGCGTGAATAGCCAGATCAACATAAATTTTCTCGTCATCTGCTCTTAAGGAGTGTTTATTAGTATGGAACTCACGGTCTTCTAAGAAAAAAATCCCCGGCTCGTTTTCGCAAACCGGGGAAATTTATTATAGATTAATCAGAAATCAGCGATTAGTTGCCTACAGTTCTGTTAACAGTACCCTCAACCCAAACGATCAGGTCGTTCTGGCTCCACTTATGGTGGATTCTTACAGGAACCTTGATGTTGAAGTTAACAACAGTTGCGGTGTTGTTAGAGTACCAGAGGTAATCATAGTTAGCCTTGGCCTTACCAGGTGTACACTTATGTGCAGGGTCAACAACCTTACCATCGTCGAGACGATTGTTCTTGCTGTCGTATACCTGGAACTCAACACCGTTGCTGTACTCCTTCAGAGTCTTGAACTCACCGGAAAGGTCAGTCATAATCTCCTCAGGGTTAACAGTAATAAGGTCAACTACATAGTACTTGTAGAGATCGACAGGTGTATGAGATGAGAATACATAAGCACCCTTGTCACCGGCAGCGGCTCTCCAGTCATAGAACTTAACGAGGTCATAAAGAGCGACCTTGTTTCCACCATTGTCAAGAGCGTCAGTGAAAGTGATAGGTCCAAGTGGCTCAACATAAACAGGCTTCAGGAGCTCAGCCTTGAATGTGTTGTCAGCAAGCGGCAGGTAAGCGCCACACTCCTCATTGAAGACAGCCACACCAAGTTCAACATCGAAGGTGTCCTCGAAGAACTTGACAACAGCCTCAGAATCAGCGGTGGCAAGACTTGCCTTTCCTTCAGGGATGTTGATGAGATCCTTGGTGACCTCGTTGTTCAGAACCACGAGTTTGGCCTCGTGCTCACGAGTAGCGGAAGCACCATACTCAGTGGCGTTGTACTGGTACTTAATCTCAGCGATCTTCGTTCCATTAGCATACAGAACCGTGTTCTTGTACTCATACTTCGCAGGATCAGTGTAAAGCATCACTGGAGAGTTGGCAACAGCATTGTCAACAGAAAGCTTATACTCTTTGCCGCTCACACCCTTTACAGTCTTGACGTTACCAAGAGTGAAGTAGTAGAGGTAAACAAGATCTTCCTGAACGAATGAAGGGAAGTTCTTCTTAATGTTCCAAGTCTGAGCCGGGCTGAACGCTTCAGGATCAATGCTGAATGAAGGAGCGTTCTCAGGCTTGTCGTTGCAAGTGTTAGTCTCGTCATAGAAGCAGAAGTATCCAGGCTTCCAAGCATCAGCAGTCCACTGAGCGCTATGAGTATGACCAGTTGTGGTCTTAGCGAAACGCTCGTCAAGATAAACCTCGAAGTCAGCAGCACCTACCTTAAGGTCAGCCTCGTTGCCAGGAGCCTCGACGTTACCGTGGATGTTTTTAAGCTTATCCTTGTCAAGGACATCATTGGCAGGGTTGAAACTGTTGTCAGCATACCAGTACTTAGGTATCTTGTTGGCCATCACACCCTTAGGATAAGCGAATGTAATCTTTACCGGGAGATAGACTGGCTCACGGTTGAAGTTGGTGTTGCCCAGACCCTTCCTTGGGATGAACTTAATGTACCTTACCTCCTCAACAACAGGATATGTCTTGTCGTTCACACAGTTCACGAAGTCTTCGCGACCGAGGTAAATACCAAACATGTTGGTTGTCTCGGAATCAGGCTCCTTGTACTCAAAGATATGACCAATCTTCTTGTCAGCAAGCTTGAATATTGGCTGACCATAAATGTCGACTTTACCTGTTGGAACCCACTGAGCGAACTCAAAGATAGGATCATTAGGGTCAATCGGCAAATCGATGTCAGACAGATCAATCACGTGCGGGTACTTCACAGCCTCATAGAGAACATTGAAAGTCTCCTTACCCATGTCAACAGCTTCGTCAAGGACTTTCTGCTCTATGGCGTGCCAAGTGGTTGGCTGGAACTGCTCTGTACACTTGTAGTAGAAGTAGCCCAGGTCGAATACCTTGGTGATGATAGGTCTCTCAGGCTCAACTATGATGAACTTGATGTAACCTTCCTCGACAATCTTGTTGTTGACAGTGTCCTTAAGTTCTACGCGGATAAGCGGAGTTCTGCCGACGATCGACTTCGGAGCGTTCTTGCCTACCTTGGTCTCATCCGGCTCGCAGGCAAGAGGATCGGTGTCGCTGTTTGACTTGACACCACAGGCAACGATGTAAGTGCCGTCAGCCCTATTCTTAAGAAGGCTGTGGTTCTGGGTCTGTTCCGTTCCATTCTCACCAACAGAGTAAGGAACCTGAACGAAATTGAACTTCATTCCAAGATCCTTAAGCTGAGCCTCGGTGCGAGTCTTGATCTTGCGGTCATTCCAAGAGCGGCAGGAGTTGAAGATGACATCAGCTTCAACGAGTTTGTTAAGGTTGATACCCACCTCGCTGTCGTACTGAAGTTCAAGAGTGGCCACCATCTGAGCGGCCTCGTGAACACTATGATAAAGATGCATACCGCCTTCCACCGGAGCCTTGTGAGGATCATCACCATAGCCAAGAAGCTTGCCCGGCTCACTTGTGTTCTGTACGAATTTCTTCTTGGTGGCGTCCCACTTCCAGGAAGAGTACTCATGCTCAGGGTCAATGTAGGTGTACTGCTTGGCAAAAGTGGTGTAGGCAAGGCTCTCGAACACCATCTGAGAGGCATAGACAGAAGCCCAGGTCGAGGTGATTGTCTCCTTGCCCTCTCCCAACGGAGCGGTGACGGCGAGGTCAGTAATCTTGCCGTTGTCTTTCTCGTGAGGATAGAAATCGAAGGCATGATAAGGGCTGGCCTCTTCCTGAGTCATTACCTTTTCACCTTGCATAGTGATGCCGACATGCATGATGCCGTCCTTCACATCAAGGAAAGTTGCTGTAGGCTTGGAAGCGGCAGGATTGGTCGCATAGTTAGGCACGGAAGCAACTCTTGTCTTCACGAAATCAGGATCCTGCGACACTGTCCCGAGATTCCTCTGTGTGTAATCAGGCACAATCGCGTTTGAAGGATCAAGGCTGTAAAGCTTGTCATAGGTAGGGTTAAGATAAGCAAGACCCTCATGACTTGTCGTGGCACCTACGGAATAGGTATTCTCAACCGTGGTCCAGCCAGCAGCGGTGTGACGCATGTGGGCATGCTTCAAACCTTCCTCCTTAGGACCCAAGGTCATCGGCTCGTAAGGGATGTAGATGTACTCCATCGCGTTCTGACCGTCAAGCACCATCTCCGGCTTAAAGACAAGAGCCTTAAGATAGGTATTAAGGTCAATCGTAAGAGTACCATCATAACCCTTGACGTTAGTCAGCTTAAGCTGGCCGTCAGTCCAAACAACTCCAATGCGGTCTTCCTCCTTTGGAGCCCACCTCAAGGTGGTCACTTCCTTTGTCTCATTGTCTCCGACAACGGTAACCTTTACCCAGAAACCCTTCTCAGCGCCTTCTGTGCCAGGATAGTAGTAGATGCCAGTGGCATCCTTGCCATCCTCGCCTTTCGGGCCTTGAGGTCCCTGGGGGCCGGTCTCACCTTGGTCACCTTTTTCGCCCTTCTCACCCTGGGCCTTGTACTCGGTCTTGACACCATCAATGTACCAGTAACCATCCGAACCGATTGTCACCACGCTTCCCGGCTTGCCATCCTTACCGGCGGAGCCGTCTTTACCATCCTTACCATCGGCGCCATTGGTACCGTTGGTAATCTCGAATGTCTCGCCGCTGCTCAATGTCACTTTGACACCTTTCGCGCTAGACTCCACATTAGTGATCACAGACCCCTTCTGAATGAGGGCCTGCAATTCCTTAGACACCTTCTCGACTGCACTCACGCGATCGGTAAGGTCGTTGATGTCGCTTTCATAGTCCTGACAGGACACGAAAGCACCCGCTGAGAGAACCAATGTGGCTCCAAGCAGGAAAGAATTGATCAACTTTTTGTTCATAACAAAAAAAATAAAAATGTATAGATTGAACTTAAATGTTTATAGCTATCATCAATTAAAATACAAGAGCACCCATCGCTCTTCCTTAGTCTCATTGGACATCTAATCCATCGTCATTATCACTCCCAGTGACAAATGCTTTTTTCCCAGTTTTTCGGCAATTTCTTTATGAAAAATCTTGTTTATGAAAAATTAAACCCATATATTTGTCGTTGTGTTATGGAGTACCCCTCGTTGGGGGCTTGTAAACATATTTATTACTGGGAGTAACACCTCATTTCGGAGGTTGAACCACTTTCCAAACACTTACAGAGGGATATTCAATGACAGCCGGAAAGGCACCGACATACGTTTTACATGCTGATTCACGGGAAGTTTTTATATTCTAATAATAATCACTATTTTTGCGAAAACCGCGATAAGCGACATCAAACAGTGCGGACAAAAGTAAAAAGACATGAGCGAGTATCTTAGAATCCGTAATTTCGGCCCTATAGAAGAGATTGAGATCAACAATATACCCTCTCTCACAATACTGATCGGAGAATCAGGAAGCGGCAAGAGCACCATCATGAAAGTGCTATCCCTGTGCCGTTGGATATACAAGCGTGTCGTACTAAGATCGTACGTTAAACAAGCGAACATCAAAAAGACCGGTATTGGAATCCAGATGCGCACCTTATTAAAGACATCTCAGATAAACGAATATCTAACCCCCCGGACAGAAATCCTATATCGCAGGGGAGACTATGAGATAGAATATAATAATGGAAGGTTAAACGCCCAGGCTGACATTCCAGAAACGAATCTAAGTTTGGAAAAGATATGTTATATCTCCGACAAACGGTCAATCATCCCTGACTTTCTGGAGAACAAGGTCGAAAAAAAGAACGCCAACTATTACCTGCAAGACACATTGGAAAACTTTCTGCTGGCAGCTGACGAGATAAGGCAACTGCCACTTGAATATCTGAATGTCGAGTTAAAAATCGAAAAAGGCAACAAAGGCGACAAATACTTGATCAAAAACACAAACGGAGCAGCCAATCCTATTCTTCTGCGCAACGCATCCTCTGGAATGCAGACAGTTTCCCCTCTAAGCCTTATCGTTGAATATTACGCAAGGAAGTTCGATGCCCAAAAGTCAATGAACTCGTCGTTGTTCGGATACTTGCAGGATAATGACAGGCTCAAGGATTTCAGCACCGCAAAAAACATCGGTGAGATCAGCGCCAAGAACGTCCACCTGTTTATTGAAGAGCCAGAATTAAGTCTCTATCCGGAAAGTCAGTGCTCATTGATTGACTTCATTGTCAGTCGGTGCTATGCCAAAACTCATCCTTATAATATATCGCTGATGATGGCCACTCACAGCCCATACATTGTCAACTACATGAATGTTTTGATCAACCGAAAGCCAGAAAATGGTCCGTGCCTACGCCCTGAGGAGATCGATGTTTATGAGGTATATGATGGCAACATTGGCTCATTAAAAACAAAAGACAAATACGGGCGAATAATCTTCGACACACGTTCAATGTCCGATCCAATCAGAGACATGTATTCAGAAATCGGGACAGAATAGAGATGGAGCAATTATTAAGGCAAGAGATATCCGGTGTTATCAATCAGATACAGAGATACGAGGCTCCTCTATGCACAGAAGACGAGGGAACACCACAGTACAATGACACAAACGAACATCTGTTCAGTGTTGTTGATGCCAGAGATGACGACACACATTTCATCAAGACATTCAATGAAGGTGCCGTTCATTATATAAACGGGAAGGACAATACTGTCACGTATTGCCTACGTTTCATCTGCTATGATGAATATCTTCACCGATTCACATTTGATGACGGTCATGGGAACGCACATAAAAGCAGACTGAAAGATGGAGTAAAAGTAGCAGATTTTCTCGTATATGACATGTCTGACGAAAAGGTGTACTTCATAGTGCAGGAGCTATCCCGCGAAAATATCTCCAATAAAAGAAGAGCCGGGAAAAAACAGCTTTCCGACACATTGAACCAATTGTATAAATCCAACTCCATCGCCAACTTCATTGATGGTTTCCAAACAAAGGTGTGTTATCTGTCGGCAAAGGATGACAGGAGAATGGAGGAACCAGAACAAATCGAGGGCTTTACAAAAATATACAATATTCTCCCCGAACCAGTAAAATTCAATTTCGGTCAAATCGGGACGCATCATTTTGAAGCTTACGAGACAAGCATCATAATTCTTCAATGACGTTACGGCAATTATGCTTAAGGAGTCGCTTCGACAGGCTCAGCGGCCAGGACAGGGCAGGCTCAGCGGCAAGAAGGGGTGTTCCTTTAGTCAGAAAAGGTAATCTGCCTATTGACTACTCTTCGTACAAGAGGTATGGAGTGCGGAGGGTTTTTGTTTTTAACTTGGCATCATGACGCAAAAAGGGATGCCGCAAAGCGGCATCCCAGATGAACTAGTGTTATTCTAATAATTACTCAGTGACGCCCGTTTTCTCTCGGGAAACACTGACTCAGACCACTGGAACGGACATATTCAATCCGTAGGATTATGGACTGACATACGGTTTGCATGCCGGAGGTGTCCTTGTTGTTGCCGCCCTCTGCCGGACGCTTCGACGGGGCCAGGCGCTTCGACAGGCTCGGTGGCCGGGTGGAGC
>ULRG01007309.1_pt1 | contig 16645 bp, 18 predicted proteins | sample 1955211 | NCBI WGS metagenome assembly ULRG01 (sample SAMEA4835676, study PRJEB28245) | human gut metagenome | biome: gut microbiome; material: fecal sample | place: Denmark | collected 2008
GGAAAAGATATATTTCCCATTCAGGAAGATGTATTTCCCTGAATTCCATCAGGAAACGGATATGATCAGTTTCTCCTGACCGGGAATAGTGACCTTGATTTGTCAGCAGATTATAAATGCGCATAACCGGAACATATTTTCTCCGCTGTAAGAGATAAAATTTCTTGAACACCTTGACTTCCAGCTGTCTTATACGCTCCTTGCACAGTCCTAGTTCTTCAGCCATTTCTGTATGATTCCGGGTATCAGTTTCATCCAGTCCGTAAAGTGAAATAAAAAGCATACGCTCCCGCTCTTTCAGTAAGAGTACATTGTCATTCTTTCGCTGGGCGTACAGACATAAGACCAGATTATTAAGAAAATAACATCCTATTGCATCCATAGTTTTCGGTTTAAGATCATGTATTAGTTTTCGTGATTTTGCAAAGATAAATTTTCTTTTTATAGATTCTCTCTAAATCACAAAAAAATCCCGCCTGCCTAATTAAAGACAGACGGGATTTCATATTTTTCAGCTGAAATTCTGATTAAATCAGCTATTATTTCTTGTTCATACGTTCCTGACGTTCTTTCTGAAGACGTTCCTGTTCCTTCTGCAAAGCTTCCAGCTTGGCCATCAGACCGCTTGCCTTCTGCTGCGACGGAGCCTTTTTATTGGCTTCCAGCTGAGCCAGCAGCTTCTTTTCATCCGTCATGCGGCGCATGATCCACATGGTCAGAATACCGATAAGACCGGAAATGAAATAATAGTAGCTCAAACCTGATGCATATTCATTGAAAATGAAGAAGAACATCAGCGGCATGATATACATCATCCATTTCATGGCTGCCATCTGCGGATTGTTACCCATATCCTGCTGCTTCATCATGACAATCTGATTGATGACGGTTGTTGCACTGAAGAGCAGACAGAACAGACTCAGGTGGTTACCCAGCAATGGGATGCTGGTGCTCCAGCTGATCAGATCATCATAAGAAGAAAGGTCACTTGCCCACAGGAAACTCTGCTGACGGAGCTCAATAGCGTTCGGAACAAAGAAGAACAGTGCCATGAACACCGGTGTCTGAAGCAGCATCGGCAAGCAGCCGCCCATCGGGCTGACTCCATACTGGCTGTAAAGTGCCATGGTTTCCTGCTGTTTCTTCAGAGCATCTTCCTGCTTGGGATATTTGGCATTGATCTTGTCCACATACGGTTTCAAAGCACGCATCTTGGCTGACGAAATAAACGACTTCCAGGTGGTCGGGAGCACCAGAATCTTTACGATAATGGTCATCAGCAGAATTACCATACCCATGCTCAGACCCCAGCTGGAAAGCCAGTCAAACAGGTTGATTGTAAACCAGCGGTTAATGAGCCGGATAATCGGCCATCCCAGATAAACCAGGTCTTCCAGTTCCAGGTCCTTATCCTCGAAGCTCAAGTCATTGCTTGCAAGCAGAGTCTTGAAGTGGTTCGGTCCGAAATAGAACTGGAAATTACTCGGTTTCGCACCTGTCGGATCGAAAGCAGTCTGCATATCGGCCTGATAGTTCTTCATGTAGCCGCTGCCTTTCTGTTCCATTTTCGATTCCAGTGTAGCCTTTTCAAAAGGCTGCTCAGCAATGAACACGCATGAGAAGTACTGGTTCTTGAAAGCTACCCAGTCAAGTACTTCCGGAATAGTTTCTTTTTCGTCTTTTGTTTCACTCAAGTAATCAAAACTGTCGTCCACCGGCTTATAGGTCAGCGAAGTGTAACGCTGTTCGAAAGTATATCCTTTCTCCATCTGGCGTGCACGCTGCTTCCAGTCAACACTGACGGTCTTTGTGGAAGGGGAGAAGAAGTTCTGCATGCCTGAAGCCTGAATGCTGAAGTCTACCATATAAGAGTTGGGCAACAGCTTGTAGACAAAGTCCAGATGACCACCGTTGGATGCGTTCAGACGCATGGTTACGGATGTATCTGTCTTGCTGACAGTTTCAAAATACAGGTTTTCACTCAGCAGATTCTCATTCTTTCCTTCAAAGCCGAAGTTCAGCGAAGCATCCTCTCCGTCAAACAGGACGAGTGGTTGTTTCTGCTGATCCATGTACTCCTTCAGCATAGCCTTCTTCACGCGTCCTCCCTTGTTCGAGAAAGTCAGCTGAAGCAGATCATTTTCCAGGGTAGTCAGTTGCTCTGTTCCCTGGGTAGCCTGATAGAACATGGAAGTAGAATCCAGTCGGATTGTCTTTTCTGCAGCTTCCTGCGCTTTAAGAGCTTCCTGCTCCTTCTGGATCGCAAGTTGCTGGATAGAGTCTTGATAGTGCTGTGCACGTGCTTTTTCTTCCTGACTGGGACGGTTGTAGATGCCGAAGCCGACAATGACCGCTCCGATCAGGACGAAACCTACTAACGTGTTTTTATCCATTTCTTCAAAATTAGTTTTTGTTATTTGTCAATAGCAGCCTTGATAAATGACAGGAACAGCGGATGCGGTTTCAGTACAGTACTGCTGTATTCCGGATGGAACTGAGTACCGATAAACCATTTCAGGGTAGGAATTTCAATGATTTCCACCAGATCTGAATCCGGATTGATACCTACGCATTTCATGCCTGCAGCTTCAAATTCAGCCTTGTAGTCGTTGTTGAATTCATAGCGGTGGCGGTGACGTTCCTGAATATGTTCAGACTGATATGCCTGATATACTTTGGAGTTCGGATCAAGTACGCATTCATATGCACCCAGACGCATCGTACCACCCATGTTGGTAATGGATTTCTGTTCTTCCATGATATCGATGACATTGTGCGGAGTCTTTTCATCCATCTCACGGCTGTTGGCATCTGTATAGCCCAGTACATCACGTGCAAACTCAATTGCCATGCACTGCATACCCAGACAGATACCGAAAGTCGGTACATTGTGTGTACGGCAATATTTGATAGCTGTAAACTTGCCTTCGATACCGCGCTGGCCGAATCCCGGACAGATAATGATTCCATCCATATCCTTCAGGCTTTCTTCGATATTCTCTTCTGTCAGTTTCTCACTGTTGATGAAGTGGATATCTGCCTTGCGGTCGTTATAGGTTGCAGCCTGTGAAAGAGCTTCCAGAATAGATTTGTAGGCATCCTGCAAATCATACTTGCCCACCAGACCGATTTTTACCTTTTCAGTAGCCTTGTGACGGCGTTCCAGGAAAGCTTTCCACGGACCGAGGGCAGGGGTTTCTCCAACAGGAAGACCCATCTTCTCCAGAATCGTTACATCAAGTTTCTGTTCCTGCATACGCAAAGGTACCTCATAAATAGTCGGCATGTCCATAGACTGTACAACGGCATTGTCGTCTACATTACAGAACAGAGCTACTTTCTTCTTCAGGTTAGTGCTCAGTTCATGTTCCGTACGCAATACCAGAATATCCGGCTGAATACCTACTGACTGAAGTTCTTTTACAGAGTGCTGGGTCGGTTTGGTTTTCAGCTCACCGGCTGCTGCCAGATAAGGTACATAAGTAAGGTGTACACACAAAGCATTTTTTCCCAGTTCCCATTTCAGCTGACGGATACTTTCCAGGTATGGAAGAGATTCGATATCACCTACCGTACCACCAATTTCCGTAATGACAAAGTCGAACTTGTACTTGTTACCCAACAATTTTACATTTCGCTTGATCTCGTCTGTGATATGAGGGATTACCTGGATGGTTTTTCCCAGATAGTCACCGCGACGTTCCTTGTCGATCACGCTCTTGTAAATACGGCCGGTTGTGATATTGTTGGCCTTTGTAGTCTGAATGCCCAGGAAACGTTCGTAGTGTCCCAGGTCAAGATCGGCTTCATGACCGTCTACTGTCACATAGCATTCTCCGTGCTCGTAAGGATTCAGAGTTCCGGGGTCAATGTTGATGTAAGGATCAAATTTTTGGATTGTTACGCTGTAGCCTCTTGCCTGCAGCAACTTACCTATAGATGATGAAATGATGCCTTTACCCAAAGAAGAGGCAACACCACCTGTTACGAAAATGTACTTTGTTTCTGCCACAATATGAATGTTTAATGATTGATATTCGTTATAACAACTTCTTTTCAAAGTTGCAAAATTATAAAAAAAAGCCGAAACTCACGATATAAACCGGCAAAACATTTCACACCATGTCCAAAGAGCACCTGCATGGCGGAATATTTGTTGATGAAACCGCACCATTTCATGGAATTTATTGTACTTTTGCAAGAAATTAAGAATATATAATAAACAATGAGAAAAATTGGATTAACCCTCTTGCTTTTTCTACTTTACGGAAGCACATGGGCACAAACAACTCAAACAGCCGGACAGAAAGCTGTCCAGGCCAAACAGGCTACGGTAATAGACACAGACAGTCTGTTGCAGCAGCTGGAAAAAGATTCCGTTATCACCTCTACCTCTGTGTCTGAAGATTCTGTTGTCAATACGGAGGAAGGAATCCAGACACGTACGCAGTCTGACAAACTGGCTGCTTCAAAGGATTCTGTTGTATCAGGGACAGATACACTGAGTATCAAGGCACAGAAAATCAAACCGGCAGTGCGGGTTCTCCCCAATCCCTATATGTTGAGATTTACGGCTTTCCTTAAAGATTTCCGCAAGGATTATGATGATGCACTGGAACGCTGGGAAGATCCATACCTGCTGATCACGGGAATCAAACCGGATCCGGACTTCTTCAAGCTGGCTTTCCCTGCCACTTATTATGAAGCGCCCGTACAGCAGGCATTCGGTATTGACGGCTGGGAACCGGCCTCCATCTATTGCCACAAGGAGCAGGAAGAAAAAAGAATGCAAAATTTGGCCAAGCTGCCTGATTTGCGGAAGTCTGAAAAGATTGACCGCCAGGTCAACCGCCAGTTACTGAACTTCTATGTCAACTACCCGACACTGGTTGTCCAGAACGAAGCCAATCTGAAACAGCTGAGCGGTGCTCCCGACAAACTGGAAGTGAAGGATCCGCCCACAGAAAACATTCTGAATGCTGCACAGAGCAATCTCTTCATGGGGCAGATGCCTTCGCAGGACTTGTATGTACTCAAACCGAATTTCTGGACACAAACCGGTAACGGTTATCTCCAGTTCTCACAGAACTATATTTCCAAGAACTGGTATAAAGGTGGTAACAGCGCCAAATCACTGGTGTCCGGTTTCACCTGGCAGGCAAACTATGATGACAAACAGCGCATCCAGTTTGAAAACAAATTCGAATGGAAACTGGGATTCATTACAAGTCCGGGTGACACTCTCCACAGCTATACCCCGAACAACGACCTGTTGCGTCTGAAGACGAAATTCGGTTATAAGGCAATCACTCACTGGTACTATACCTTATCCGTTGACTTCGAAACTCAGTTGTTCTCTACTTACGAAACAAACACGAACAACCTGGTCTCAGCATTCTTCTCACCGGCCAAGCTGAATGTCGGTCTCGGTATGGATTACAAGTACACCAAAGGCGGATGCAATCTTTCCGTGATGGTCAACCCGCTCAACTACTCGCTGTATGCCGTAGCCAGCGACCGGGTAGATCCGACACGTTTTAACATCAAGGAAGGACACAAGACGGAGAATGAATTCGGTTCACGTCTGGAAGCCAACATCAGCTGGAAGATCATTCCGATGTTGCTGTGGGAATCCCGCTTCACATATACGACAGACTATAAGAAGGTCGTAAGTGAATGGGAAAACACATTTACTTTCGCCTTCAACAAATATCTTTCTACCAAGCTCTTCGTACACGGCCGTTTCGATGACGGAGTTGCACGGGAACCGGACAGAAGCTACTTCCAGTTGCAGGAACTGCTGAGCTTTGGTTTGAATTATACCTGGTAATCGTATAACCAATAACCTTATAATATAAAATTAGAAATGTTTACTATGCCTTCGTTTGTTCAGATACTCGACCTGATCGGGACATTCGCTTTTGCCATTAGTGGTATCCGCCTGGCTTCGGCCAAGCGTTTTGACTGGTTCGGCGCATACGTGGTAGGATTGGCCACTGCCGTTGGAGGAGGTACGATCCGTGACCTCCTGCTGGATGTTACACCTCCCTGGATGACCGATCCGATGTATCTGAGCTGTACAGCCTTCGCCATGTTTTTCGTCATTGTGTTCAGCAAGTATCTGATCCATCTGAACAACACGTTCTTTATCTTCGACAGTATCGGACTGGCACTGTTTACGGTAGTAGGAGCGAGCAAGAGTCTGGCACTCGGTTATCCCTTCTGGGTAGCCATCATTATGGGAAGCATCACCGGAGCTGCCGGAGGTGTATTGCGTGACGTATTCATCAACGAAATTCCGCTGATTTTCCGCAAGGAAATCTATGCCATGGCCTGCGTGATCGGAGGGCTCGCTTACTGGGCCTGTCTGCGTCTGGGCATGGAATCATACGTGTCAGAAATCATCGGAGGAAGCGTTGTTTTCATTGTCCGCATTCTGGCTGTGAAATATAAGATCACCCTGCCAATTCTGAAAGGAGATCCCAAAGAGGAAAACAACTGATCCTCCCGGTAAAAGAAACGGGCGGAAGCACCGGACCCCAGAGTCCACGCTTCCTCCCGTTTTTTATGTATTCCGTTTCCTTATTGCAAGGTTCCGGCTTCTGCCTGCTGAATCATCTGCTGGCTGGCATACATATATACTTCCACCCGGCGATTTTCCTGCCGTCCGGCTTCCGTGCTGTTGTCCGCTACAGGATTGCTTTCACCCATACCTTCCACACTCTTGATCTGGCTGGCTGAAACACCACAGCCCAGCAAATAGCTGGATACACTCTGTGCGCGTTCCTGCGACAGATTCAGGTTCTTCTGAACACTCTGTTCCTTGGTAGAATTTCTCCAGCCCTGATTGTCCGTATAACCATAAATAGCCACGTCCATATCCCGGTTCTGGTTCAGAACATTGTTGGCAAACTTGCTGAGCGAAGCCTTGGCGGCAGAACTCAGAGTTGCACTGCTGGTAGTAAAGAGGATACCGGAATCGAAAGTAACCTTCACGGCCTGCAATCCGTTGTTATCCGTCACCTGTTCTACCTCTGCACCCTCAATCTGCTGTGCCTGCTGGGCAGCCTTGTCCATTTTCTTACCGATCAGCACACCGGCACCCGTACCAACGGCTGCTCCGACAGCTGCACCGATGGCAGCACCTTTTCCCTTACCGGCCAGTCCTCCGACCAGAGCACCCAGCGCAGCACCTCCGCCACCGCCGATAAGTCCTCCTTTGGCCGTATTGCTCATACCGCATCCGCTGAGAATCAGACATCCGCTGAGCAGCAGAGCTACGATGTTTGTTGTCTTTTTCATTTGATTCTAGAGTTTAGTTTATATTCACCAGTTTAATTTAATATGCGAAGATAGGATACTTCTTCATGGTTTCGTTCACCCGTGCCCGTACGGAAGCGATTACTCCTTCATTATCCACATTGGAAAGCACGGTTTCGATCATTTCCGCAATTTCAACCATCAGATCTTCCTTGGCTCCACGGGTTGTAATGGCAGGAGTACCCAGACGGATACCGGAAGTCTGGAATGCAGAGCGGGTATCAAACGGAACCATATTCTTGTTGACCGTGATATCAGCAGCAACCAGCGCCTTTTCTGCCACCTTACCGGTCAGATCAGGATATTTGCTGCGCAGATCCACCAGCATGGAGTGATTATCCGTACCGCCGGAAACAATGGTAAAGCCACGGTCCATCAAAGCCTGCGCCAGTACGGCAGCATTCTTCTTCACCTGCTTCTGGTATTCCTTGTATTCCGGTTGCAGACATTCGCCGAAAGCCACAGCCTTGGCTGCGATAACATGTTCCAGCGGACCTCCCTGAATACCGGGGAATACAGCTGAATCCAGCAGCTGCGACATCATCTTGATTTCGCCCTTCGGTGTTTTCTTACCCCATGGGTTAGGGAAGTCCTTACCCATCATGATCACACCTCCGCGCGGACCACGCAAGGTCTTGTGAGTCGTAGAAGTTACGATATGTGCATACTTCACCGGATTATCCAGCAAACCGGCCGCAATCAGTCCGGCCGGATGAGCCATGTCCACCATAAAGATTGCACCTACCTTATCAGCAATCTCACGCATGCGCTTGTAGTCCCATTCACGTGAATAAGCCGATCCTCCGCCAATGATCATCTTCGGACGTTCACGCAAGGCAATTTCTTCCATCTGATCATAGTCCACACGGCCTGTTTCCTTGTTCAGGTTATATTCACAGGGGGTATAGATAATTCCCGATGTATTTACAGCCGATCCGTGTGACAGATGTCCGCCATGAGCCAGGTTCAGTCCCATAAATTTGTCTCCCGGATTCAGGACAGCCAGAAAGACAGCCGCATTAGCCTGTGCTCCAGAGTGAGGCTGTACGTTAGCCCATTCTGCGCCGAAGACTTGTTTCAGACGGTCGATTGCAATCTGTTCGCTCTGGTCCACCACCTCGCAACCGCCATAGTAGCGTTTGCCCGGATAACCTTCTGCATATTTGTTGGTCAGACAGGATCCCATGGCCTGCATCACCTGATCACTTACAAAGTTTTCTGAAGCAATCAGTTCAATGCCTTTCAACTGGCGCTGATGCTCCTTTTCGATGATATCAAAGATTAAATCGTCTCTTTTCATAAATCTGTATTTTTAGGTTAATATGCAAATTCTGTCGGTTTCTCAGAAAATCACTCCCACGGAAAAGCTCATGACGTTCCGCCGTTTCCGGACAATAATCATACTTTCATTATAGGGAGCCTCTGTTGCCTGCCGGTCAAAATCAATCGATCTGGTCAGGTTATGCAACCCGATCTCATAACGGAAATCGAAAAATACATTCGATACATTGACGCCCAGTCCGGCTACTGCACTGTAATTAAAGGGATATCCGGTTTCCCGGATGGCCTGCTGGTAAAAGCCCGAATATTCATTTTCGGTCTGCTGCTTCCACGACCACGCCACTTTGGGCCCGACAAAGAAAGCCATGCCATAAGGATGGACATCTATAAACTTATATCCATAAAGAATCGGGAGATCAATCGAAGTGACCTTGGTCTTGACCAGGGCATTTTCAGGCAGAAGCGCCGAGTTTGCCAGCGAATTGCTGACAGACACACTTCCCATAGATACATTATAGGAAATTTCCGGCTGGATGAAATGATGCTTTTTCAGGTTCAGCCGGCAAAAGACTGTCGCAAAATACCCCACTTTGTAGTTGTTCTGGACTCCCTCAAGTTCCTTTCCGTCAATGGAAAGTTCGTCAATGAAAAACATGGAAGAATTAAAACCGGCCTTGACACCAATATTCACCAAAGGTCTTCGCAAGGTGACCATCGGAGTGTAGTTCGACTGAGCCTGAAGCGATCCGGCTGCAGCAGAAACCAGCAAGAGTACAAGGGCGGTTTTCTTCATGCAAAAATGTTTATTTTTTCTTTTCTACGGACCATCCGAACTTACCGATCTTGGGGCCCATTCCGTAATATCCGCCGTGTACATACACCAGCAGATTCGACTGAGCCAGTTCGAATTTTCCGGTTTCCGTATTCAGGTATTTGTCGTCAGCCTTCACGTTCACCACGTCTGCGATAAACATGTCGTGCGATCCCAGTGACAGGATCTCCTTCACCCGGCATTCAATACACAGGGGAGATTCTTCAATGATGGGAGCGTTGACCACACTTGCCTTTCCGGGAGTGAGGTGCATTTCCTCAAACTTGTTGTAGTCGCGTCCGGAGCGTACTCCACACCAGTCAGTGGCATACGCCATATCCTGTGTGGTCAGGTTGATGACAAATTCCATATTCTTTTTCAGAATAGGATAGGAGTGACGTTCAGGCCGTACCGAAATGTAACACATCGGCGGGTTGGAACAAATGGTTCCAACCCACGCAATGGTAAGGATGTTATATTCTTCGACTGAACTTCCGCAGCTGACCAATACAGCCGGAAGCGGATAAATCATGGTTCCGGGTTTCCAGTCCTGCTTCATATCGTCAAATCAGTTTGATATTGTCCTTCTGCTGTTCTTTCTCGCAATAGTGGCATTTCAGCAATCCTTTTTCTTTGTCAGTCACGTGGAACCAGGTCTGCATCGGTTCGTTGTTGGTGATACATTTCGGATTGTTGCACTTCACGATACCTTTCAGTTCATCGGGCATGACAACCTGCTTCTTTTCCACCACCTCGTAATTGCGGATGATGTTCAGCTTCACGTTCGGAGCAACGACTGACAGGCGGCTTACTTCCTCATCACTGAAGAAACGGTCGGCAATCTTGATGATTCCCTTTTTGCCCAGCTTCTTGCTTTCAAAGTTATTGCCGATGGTAATGTTCGTATCCATATGCGGCAGGTCAAGCAAAGAAACCACCGTAAACAGTTTGTCAGAAGGTATATGATCGATGACGGTTCCGTTTTCCAGAGCGGCAACCTGTAATTCTTTCTTATCACTCATAGTTTTTGGAATGTTTTAATAATTATTTTACTGTGTCTGCCTTTACTTCATCCAGGGTAATGCCCAGTACGTCACACAGGATTGCCTGACGTGCATACAGTCCGTTTTGTGCCTGCTGGAAATAATATGCCTTTTCGTTGTTGTCCACATCATAGGCAATTTCATTTACGCGGGGCAGCGGATGCAGGATACGCAGGTTCGGACGTGTATGTTCCAGCATCTTGTTGCGCAGGATGTAAACGTCCTTCACGCGTTCATACTCCATCAGATCCGTAAAACGTTCGCGCTGTACGCGGGTCATATACAGAATGTCGGCATCTGCAATCGTTTCTTCCGTAAAGTCGGTATGTTCCACATACTTGATCTGATGCTGTTTGCAGTACAGTTTGTATTCCTCCGGCATTTTCAGTTCATCGGGAGCGATGAAGTGGAAAGTCGGATTAAAATGACGCATGGCCATCAGCAACGAATGTACGGTACGTCCATACTTCAGGTCGCCCACCAGATAGATATTCAGGTTTTCCAGTGTACCCTGCGTCTTATAGATGGAATATAGGTCGAGCATGGTCTGTGAAGGATGCTGGTTGGCTCCGTCTCCGGCATTGACAATGGGCACCGGTGCCACTTCACTGGCATAGCGTGCTGCTCCCTCCAGATAATGACGCATCACAATGATATCGGCATAATTGCTGACCATCATGATGGTATCTTTCAGGGTTTCTCCCTTCGAAGAGCTGGTCACTTTGGGATCGGTAAAACCGATAACTCTTGCTCCCAGGCGGTTGGCCGCTGTTTCAAAACTCAGTCGTGTGCGGGTGGAAGGCTCGAAGAAAAGGGTTGCAACTACTTTCTCAGCCAAAAGACGGCGATTAGGTTTCTTTTCAAACTCTCTTGCCATTTCCAGAAGATAGAGGATTTTCTCCTTAGAATGCTCGGCAATAGTAACTAAACTTCTATTTTCCATACTTAATTATGGTTTGATGATTACTTTTTATAATACCGAAGCCCAAAGGTAAACAAAAAAAAGGAAAAATCCTCCCTTTTCAGATTTTTTTCACTGATTTTTCTTTGGCCGCGTAAAAAAGTTGTTGCTATAAATTTTAGCTAAGAATATGCCCCACAGCACCTTCCAGCGCCGTTTTTAGGGTCCATGGGTCCACATGGACCTATATGGACCCTTTACCGTGAGAGACTCCGTTTCCAGGCGCCTTTTTTCAGGGTAGGGAAAAGACTTCCGGACCGGCAGAAAAGCGCCGTTCTTTTATAAAAACGCCGAGACATTTTCCTTCACACGCCGAAATCTTTTCCTTCATTTGTCGAAGCGTTTTTATGAGCTGTATTCAGGCCTTCTTTTTTTAATAAGGAGGATATGCTGCCGTCCGAGGTGTGCAGCTCCTCCCCATAATGCGGCATTTCTGTCGAAATTTCAATTATAATTTACATCATATAAGTAATTATGCAATCCGGTTTCCTTTTGATTCCTCCGGATGACCATCTTCCTGTTTCCTGTCGGGCTTATCTCGATTCTTTTAGTGACATTCATTCAAACAGCTTCTTCAAAGCAGGCAAAAGAATGCGAATTTCACTTTAAATAAGAAAAATACTTCAAGAGAACGGAAAAATCCGATGAGCAGGATCCTGTTTTTATAATCAGCTATCTATCAATGGATATCACGTAAAAGAGGGCATTATTCCATTCCAAAAAAGAGTTTTTCTCACGATAGAGGGTCCATATAGGTTCATGTGGACCCATGGACCCTAAAAATGGACCCAAAGTGGACCCAATCCAACGGACTCCCGAAGGAACTTTTCCCATGTATCTCTCTTAAGACAGAAGCCTTATGAAACGGATTTTCCTTAAAAACGCGATAAAAAATCACAGTTTAAAATTACCTTTCATGCCCTGTATAAAGATGATTGGTTTTCGCGGATTTGTTTACAAAATAAAAGAGTGTGCAGAGTTCTTATTTTCTGTATGCAGATCAGGCATAGTTTTGTTTTAAACTCTCTTACAAAAATATTCCGTGTAAGACTTGTGTATTCCCCCAAAAGTATGTACATTTACTTAATCAACTGAATCTAATTAACATGAATCGCATTAGTCTGTCCGTCATGCTTTTGGTAGGAATTGAAGCTTCCAAGGAACCGTTCTTCGTTGAAGCATATAAACTGACGGGAGATAGCGCTTGCCTTTTTCATCGCTACGGCAAGCGTGGATCAGGACCGGATGAATTGATGGAAGCCAATTCGGTATACTACCACAAGCCCACACGAAATATGTTGCTCTACAGCAGTAACGATATGGGTGCGCAGCTCGTCAACCTCGATACTTATGACATACGGCCCATCCATGCTTTCAGGCAGAACAATGCTCTGTGGCTGATGAAAGCAGAATTCATTGACGACAGTACCCTTTACGGCATTACGGAGTCGGAAGAATACGAGCCGGTTTTAATCCGATACAATTGTTCTGAGATTTAAACATCTCATTTAATTCATCCAACGAGTAAATAAACCTGGAATATGAAAAAGAAAATATTATGCATATTATTACTGATTTTTGCAGTAAAGGTTGGGGCTTCAACAGGCCGTTCAATCTATAATTTTGACTTTGACTGGCTGTTTTCCAGATATGGATTACAGGCAGACGGAACAAGGCTGGAGGAGCCCGTAGCAGCAGAAAGCATCCTGTTTGATGACCGGAACTGGAAGCAGCTGGATTTACCGCATGACTGGGCCATAGAAGGCCCTTTCCGCCCTGATCTGGAAGGATTCACCGGTAAGCTTCCCTGGCGCGGCATCGGATGGTACCGAAAACATTTCAAGGTGGAAAAGAAGGATGAAGGCAAACGCCTTTATCTGGACTTTGACGGTGCCATGGCTCATGCAGAGGTATGGCTGAACGGCAAGAAAGTTGGCGGCCATCCTTATGGATATACCTCTTTCCGGGTAGATCTGACACCTGCAGTCGTGTATGGCGGCGAGAATGTCGTAGCCGTGCGCCTGAATACAGAAGACATGGGCTCCCGCTGGTATCCCGGTGCAGGTATTTACAGACATGTCCGTCTGGTAAAGACATCACAGGTACATGTAGATCACTGGGGCGTTTTTGTCACCACTCCCCAGATTTCGGATAAAGAAGCGAAGGCTGTCATTTCAGTAAAACTGCGCAATCACCTGCCGGATCCGGTAAAAGGCCATTATGCGGTGTCTGTATATGAACTGGATGCAGAAGACCGGGTAGGAGCGGAAGTCGCAAAGTGCAAATCCTTATCCCTGAATTTGCCGGCCGATGGAACGCTGGAAGACAGCGTGACTGTAACGGTATCTGAACCCAGACGCTGGAGCCTGGAACAGACAAACCGTTATCTGGCCAGAGTTGTCGTATTTGACGGGAAAAAACAGGTCGATACTTATGAGGTACCTTTCGGATTCCGGACAATCCGCTTTACGCACGACAATGGTTTCTTGCTGAACGGGAAGCGGGTACAGATACAGGGAACCTGTAATCACCACGATTTGGGAGCGCTGGGAACAGCTGTCAATAAAGTTGCCCTGGAACGGCAGTTGAAGATTCTGAAAAGTTTCGACTGCAATGCACTGCGCACTTCCCACAACATTCCGGCGCCGGAACTGCTTGATCTGGCTGACAAGATGGGATTTCTCGTCATGGATGAAGCATTCGACTGCTGGAAGAAGGGCAAACAGCCAGGCGATTACGGTTCACTGTTTGAAGAATGGCACGTAAAAGACCTGGAAGCACTGGTGTGCCGGGACAGAAATCATCCCTCTGTCATTTTATGGAGTACCGGTAATGAAGTTTCCGAACAATACACTCCTGAACTGGGCATAGCCCGCTATCTGACCGACGTGGTACACCGTTTTGACAAGACCCGTCCGGTAACCTTCGGAGCTTCCTATCCCAGCAAGTCTGCCATGAACGGAACAGAGTTACAGGTCGATGTACATGGGATGAACTATGCAGCCGGTGTTTATGGCGGTCCTCATTTCTACGGAGAATTCCTCAACAAAGAAGGACACGAACATCTGTCCGGATTTTCCAGCGAAAGCAGCTCCACCATGAGCTCCCGCGGAGAATACTTTCCGCGCAAATTCCATGTTTCTTCGTACGACCTGAATGAACCGGGATGGGGCGGATTGCCTGATCAGGAATTTGCGGCTCTCGACCGCTATCCGGCCATTTGCGGTGAATTCGTATGGACAGGCTTCGACTATCTGGGAGAACCGACTCCGTTTAACAGTGACAAGACCGTACTGCTGAATCATGCAGCCGCCTTGAGTAAAGAAGAACTGAAAAAGCAGGAAGAGGAACTGAAGAAGATAGAAGAGAACCGTCCGACTTCGCGCAGCAGCTATTTTGGCATTGTCGATCTCGCCGGATTCCCCAAAGACCGCTATTACTTATATCAATCCCGATGGATGCCTGACTATCCGATGGTGCATATTTTGCCGCATTGGAATTTTGAGGACAAGACAGGAGAGAATATCCCGGTTTTCGTCTATTCATCCGGTGACGAGGTTGAACTGTTCTTGAACGGCAAATCATTGGGGAAAAAGCAGAAGCAGGCATTTGAATACCGTTTCCGCTGGAATGAGGTTCCGTATGAACCGGGTGAACTGAAGGCTGTGGCTTACAAAGACGGAAAAGTATGGGCAGAAGCGTCGGTAAAGACAACAGGTGCTCCGGTAAAACTGAAACTGACTTCCGACAAGAAAATACTAAAGTCTGACGGTGAGGATCTGATCTTTGTACGGGTCTCCGTACTGGATGCGGACGGAAACGAAGTACCTACCGCAGAGCCTCTGATTAAAGCAACGCTGGACGGGCCGGGTAAAATTGTGGCAACCGATAACGGAGATCCGACCTGTCTGATTCCTTTTCCGGAAACAACACGTCCGGCTTTTAACGGGCTGTATCTGGCCATTGTGAAAGCCGACAGGGGAGCGAAAGGGAAATTGCATTTCTCAGTGGAAAGCGACGGGCTGGGTACAGCAGAGATGGTATTCCAGATCGAAAAAGGCAAAATCAGACAATATCAATATATTCCATAATCAGAGGCCGGCAAAGAGAGAAGGAGGCTGATGTTCACCATGCAACGGCTATTTTATCCGGTTACAGTATTCTCCGGACAGGGAACGCTCATAATAGCCTTTTCTTCAATAAGCTCTTTTACCATAATAAATTCTTCGTCTGTCTCCATTATTGTTTTAAAACCCTGTTTAAGGTACATATTATTAGTTAATTCGTTCATTTTTGTTCACATTTTCTTTTCAGGTCTACTATATGCCGTTTCTGTTATCCCTCTTAACATGACACTCATCAGAAACTACTATATCCTTTATATCACTTCGCCATCATAATAGTCAGAAGCAACTGAATACCAATCAGATGCTAAATCAGACTGAATGAATGATTTTATCCTTGTTCTTATCATGGAACACCTTTATATTTTACCATTTTTTCCCAATCCTCTTTGGTAAGCAAAGTAAAATGTTCCGTACGGATATCTCCTAACGGAGAAGTCTTTCCTCTTTCTGTATGATGAAACCGAAAACCACATTTGTCCATCACTCTGCGGGATTTAATATTTCCGTCATAATATCCGCACCACACTCTTTTGATGTTCAGTTCATTAAAACAACGTAAGAGAAGGCATCCAACTGCTTCCGGTATAAGTCCCTGTCCCCAGTAAGGCATACCAATCCAATAACCAATTTCGGCATCACCCTCCTGCATGTCTGCACTATGTACGCCGTCACCGAACATAATGCCTACACTACCAATAGGTTCATTGGTTTCCTTTAAAACCACGGCATAAGTCTCCGGGGCAGAAAGTATATCCCTTATTACTTCTCTGCTATTTTCAATGGATGTATGTGGCGGCCATCCTGCTATCGGTCCTATGTTCGGATTTTGTGCATATTTGTAGAGTGATGCAGCATCTTCTTCCGTCCACGGACGAAGTATAAGTCTTTCGGTTTTCATAAATCATTCATTTAATTTCTTTAGAATAAATGTTCGGCTCTAATTTAATATTATATTATGAAATAGACAATTCTCAAGAAAAAATCTCTATTTTCATATCCTTTTATTATTCCGACGATTATCTTTGTTTTATGAATTGTAATAATATGAGGATAGATAAGATATAATACTTCGGTAAATTTTTACCGATAAATAAAAATAAAA
>ULRG01039791.1_pt1 | contig 16329 bp, 13 predicted proteins | sample 1955211 | NCBI WGS metagenome assembly ULRG01 (sample SAMEA4835676, study PRJEB28245) | human gut metagenome | biome: gut microbiome; material: fecal sample | place: Denmark | collected 2008
GATAGGCTTGCTAAGCAACAAATTAAAAGGAAAATAATGTTTACAACCGAAACTGACCATGAAAAAGCCAATAGTATTTTTAGAGGCAAAACATTGAGAGACGATGGCATTGTCTTTGTCAAGAGTTCTCTAAAAGGTGTCGATATATGTGAACACGAAATATGCTCTATCCGATAATCAGATAGTGCTTCTAATTCACGAACAGCGGCCTGTCGCATTAAAATTGTTTCTTTTCCTAAACCTGTATGCGATAGAACTTCTGATAGTTTGTTTGCTCCATCACAAGTTACAGTTCTATTAATACTTTGATACAATGAGTTCTTGCCAAATATGTCAATGTCATATGTAAAAGGATGTGTACTAGACATGTACTCTTTGCCGTCATGTCCAGTATATTGACCTCTAAGATTACATACTTCCCTCTCTATAACCTTATTAATGCGAACGAGTTTTTCTTTTTTGTTAATTTCGTTGTTATCTAGATACACCATAAAGAAGTATATCAGTAAGAAGCAGAAAGTACTGCCAATCATTATTACCGACTTCGTTTCAAACCACCAAATGCATAGGCACAATATAGCTATGGCAAAGAAAATTAATTTGCCACAAAAGAACATAGAACTTCTTTGTTCTGTTCGCTTTATATATACTTTATTCCTGCAAAGTTTGCTCTTGTAATATTCTAAAGGCTCTTTCATTTTGTAAAGAATTTTAATAGTTTAAAAGAATATCCTGATACTAGTTCTATCATGAAATATTCATTTTTTGTGCAAAGATAGCAATTAAATTATAACGGTCGTTATAAAATTAGATATATTTTATTTGTTTATAGTATTTTTACATTTGCAAGGTCAAAAACTAATGTAACATCCATGGACATCTCTCATTAGAAATATTTGAGTATATACTAATCCAATCAGTATGGCAAAGTATTCTATTATTCCTTAAAAACTTTTATGTGATCGACATTATGTACGAACGTATCAATGAGCAAAGAGGCCTTGCCAGACATGCAACATGGTGTATAATTTTGTAAAATCTGAACTTGCTATTTCTGCTGCCTTGTAGTAGAGTGTGCGGATGGAATATAGGTGTTAGGTACAAAACACCTATATTTCCATCATGCCAGTTATCATTTTGAGAAATCGAGGTCTTTTTGATTGTTGATTGCGGAACTCTATAAAGTGCTTGGTGACATTGGTATAAGTTTTTATAGTGAATTGCGTTTATTCTTTCTTAGTTATCAGTTAGATATTCTCAAATTTTAGAACAAAGTCTTTCCCTTATCAATAATAAGCACCATTTGATAGGCTCCAGAACTCTGTTTTACGTATAGTGATAAATATCTCCTCAGATTAATATACTTCAATGTACTAGAATTTAAGAAGAGCCTTTTTCCTTTGGGAAAGATTTTGCAATTTTTCGACCAACAAATGATGGTTATTTATGTTTCAATATAAAAAACATGAATTATTACCAGAAATGTCACTTTCTTGCAATATGTGTCTAATATAATAATAGCAGTTCTGTTTGCCTTCTCCTGCGTATAGAGGCCATCTTGCGCCTTTGGTATCTGCAAAAGTCCAGATATTCTTGTCTGATGTCTCTTCTCCCTTGCTCTATCATGTGTAAGAGACGGCTCTTCGGAAATCGTCTGTTCCCTAAAATCTTATAGGGTCCGACATTATAGGCAAGTACGGCAAGGATTAATGAGTCCTTGCCATACTTGCGGAACATGGCGCATAACTTGGTGAGGTCTGAGCGCAACAAGGAATCGGCTTGCTGATAAGTGAGGTTCTTCTTGAACTTCTCATGTGGCAATATCCGATGTCCCCATCCGATATAGGGATAATTGCGCTTAATATCGTGCCATCCCTCGTAATACTTGATGCACCGCACAGCTCGCTCAAAGGGTGGCAAAGCAAAGATGCCCAAGTCGTTTTGGCATGGGCTATCGTTTGTAGGTGTTTTGTTCTGTGCCACGATGCTTTGGCACAGAAACAAGAGCATTAGGGTAATATATGTTCTTATCTTTTTCGTCATGGATGTTGTTTTTGTTTTGAATTTGGAGTGTCATTGGCTTGTCACTTGGCATTCTTCTTGTTGAATATCTCCGATATCATGGCTTTCACGTCCTCGCCAACTTGCACGAAGTTCTTATAGAGGATGCGCTCACGCTCATCACGGCTCTTGAAGGTGTAGAACTTGGGCAGTGGCATATACTCGCTTTCCTCTTTCTTGATGTCTGCCATATTGAAGTCGGTCTTGCAATAGAACTTACTGGTCTTGAACTCATCGCTCTCCTGTATGTTCATACTGCCATTCATGCCAGTCTTGGTTGCCACAAAGTCCCTTGCTGTCTGACCGCAGATCCATCCTGTCGGCATGTCCGAGATTTTACTGGCTGGTACAAGACTGTCCATATTCTCATTCAGGTTGATGCTCGTCTTGTCTCTATCGATGGTCACGCCTTTCTTTAGTTGCACCACCTTGCCGAAGATGTCGGAGGATAGCCATTCCAGAGTTTCCTTGCTTCGTGCCGAACCGCTCACCACATTGCCTACGGTGGTGATGATCTTCTGCATACCAACCTTGCCATAGTCGGCTTCCAACTGCGGCAACTCCTGAAAGCCCAGGGCTACGCTCACCTTGTTGCTTCGGGCTGTGCCTATCAGTCTGTCTATCTTATGAAAGTAGAGTGTCGGCAACTCGTCCACAATGATGCTCACAGGGATGTTCTTGCCTTGTCCTGTGTTCACTCGTGTCACCAGTCGGTTAAGGATTAGGGCGTTCAACGCTCCGATAATGCTCTCCATCTCAGGGTCGTTGGCTATCAGCAGATAGCTCGGATTCTTCGGGTCACTGACCTTCAGATCGAAGTCATCGCCGTCCTTGTGGAATATCCAATAGCTTTCCTTGGTAGCAAGGCGTGAGGTATAGACACGCAGTGTACCTATCATACCCTCCAACTGCTCCATAGCCTTGTTCTTCAAGGCAGTCTGGAATGGACCGAGCAATGGGGCTACCTCATTGTCGGTCTCCAATACATTGAAGATGGTCTGGTAACTCTCATTCAGGAAACTCAGAATATGGGGCATATCGCTGTACTTACCCAACCAATAGGCTGGTTCCACTTCTTCTCCTACATGGTTAAACACCTTTCCAGTCGGCTTCATCTGCATGGTCTTGGTGTCCAGCACTTTCTCTGCTATTAGCATCTTGCCATCCTTGTCGTATGGTTCCTTGCCATAGTTGATGAAGAAGTAGATACAGGCTGCGAGGAAGTTGACGGCTGAGGTCTGGAAGAACTGGTCGCTGCCGCCACCGCCTTCTTTCTTGCCTTTTTGCAGTGATTCCAGCAGTGTCTCTGCGGTCTCGCTCGCTGCCGCCAAGTTATTGATATACTTCTGCTGTATCGGGTTCACTCGCTTGGAGTATTCCACATCCACAAAGTTGATGATGTTGAACTTACAGCCTTCTGGCAGTTTGCCCAACTGTTGGTTCTTCTTATAGTGGTAGTACAGTTTGGTTGCCAAGGTAGGGAACTTGTAGTCGTAAACGACCATGGCAAAGCCTTTTGCACTGTGCTGACGGATGAATGGCTCGATGATGGAGAATGTCTTACCGCTACCTGGTGTGCCCACTACCCAGGTGCCACGGAAAGGGTTCACGATATTCACCCATCCCTTGCGGAACTTGCCCTTATAGTAGTAGCGCATGGGGATATTCACACTGTATTTGTTGTATTCCTCCTTCTGGCACTGCTCAAAACTCTCGTTTTCAAAATTGAAACGGTCTTTCATCAGTCCTTCCTTCAAGAACTTCGAGATGTTGTCCAAGGCGATATGCACCAATACCGTTCCGATGATGGTTGTCACCATATAGAGAATGGTGTTTAATCTTAGGGTATAGAGACGAGTGTCCATCGCATAGCCGAAGAGCCACACGGACAATATCAACAGCAGCACGCCACTCACCAAGGGGTACAGTACCTGCCTTCGGGCATCAAATTCCAAGTGTTTCTTGTTTCTCGTGCCTACACAGGTGATGCACACCAACAAGAACGTCACCACCTTGCTATACACCAGGTTGCCGTCATGGTAGATGAACCACTGCTTGATGCGGTCGTGCAGGTCGCACACCACACCGCCAAAACCGTCTATCGCCCTTGGGTCTATGGCATACTCAAAGAACTCCATCAACACGGATATGTAGATGACCGCCCTAAATATCTTGTAAAATCCTTGTAGCTCCTTGCTTTCTTCCATTGGATATGATTGCTATTTTAGAAAAATCGGATTGAATGAGTCGGCTGACAACACATCGCTATAGTTCACTTTCAATGAGATGGTGCGACCGCTGATTTGGTTCTCCGTCATTTCGATAGTTAATTGCTTGTCATTTGGGAATGTCATTTTCCGAATGACTATCACATTGCGGTAGCCATAGCGGAAACGCTTGGTTTGCTCCAACGTGAAGACTGGATGTAACTCTACCATCTGCGAGTTGGTAGCCTTGGCGGTCTTCTTATCCGTCAACTTCAATCGTATTTGGTCTATGTCAAACGGAATGTCTGTCTTGTTCTCCACGGAGAAATCCAGGAAGAAATAGTCACCCGACGAATAGATGTTGTTCAGACGCATTACCATCTTATGGACTTTGGTCTTCACATTGTTCACATGGGCTTCCGAACTCCATATCTGGCGAGCATAACGAGCCATGTCCGTTGAGGACAATGTGACCGCAGGGTTGTTATAGGCATTCTTTTCTATCTGTTGTATCTCCTTATCCGTCACTGCCTCTTGCAATCTCGTGGTATAGAGCAATGCATACTGTGCACGGTATCGTTCCGTCACGATGGTTACGATGGCAAGCACCTCACCATCTTCATGCATTCCCTCCTTGGGCTTCAAGCGCACGGTATTGTTGATGGGCTGGTCTCCTGCTATCTTGTCGGTGGATATATCCACAAAGCGGATGGGTTCACTTGCCGTAATGACGGTAGTCACTTGCTCGTTCACGGTCAGCTGCTCCATTTCCTGGTAGGTGCAGGGCTGATAGCACTCCGCACTGGTCTGTTGTGCCATCATGGGTGTGGCTGTTATAGCGCACATCATCAATGTGCCAATGGTCTTCTTGATATTCATATTGATGTAATGTTTACTTTGTTGTGTTTAATGTTTACTTGCTCTTGGTATCTTTCGAGTTTATCAGATACACAAAGGTGCCATATTTCAGTTTCACCTTGTTCTTCTTGATTGCCTTTCCTATGGCATTGCTTGTTTTCTGATAGGCATTCTGCATGGTCTGCATGCCCCACTGCGAAAAACTGCTGCCAGTATTGGGGGTGTTCATATCCACATTGCCGGTTACGGCTCCGCTTGCCACGTCTTTGCTGGTCTCTCGGAACTGGCTGCTTGGCACATACAAGTCTTCCATGCCGTCTGTGTCATAGAGTGACAGGTTGATTTTCACTATCTCATCGTCCACCAACACGCTTTTTACCGTGCCTTTCACTCGTTGCGAACTGAAACCGCTCATGGTGGCATACAGGTATGCGCCTTTCTTCACCACCATTTCACCAATTTCCACATCATCTAACAGTCTCAAACGTACACGGCTTCCATCCACGGCTTTCACATTCTCGTCAATGATAGCCTTTATCAGTGTCGGCTCTTTCTCATTTACTGCCAAGGTATTGAAGTAATCCGATGATGTCTTCACCTTTTTCACCACTTCACTTGGCTTGTCATTCTCGTCTGCTTCCTTTCTGGCATTTTCATTCACTTTGATCTTGCCTTCAATGTTGATGCCGCCATTGGCTGAGCCTTGCAGGTCGGTAGGAGAGGTAGCTGCTAAAGTCGAGCTGTTCGATTGCGTGGCTTGCTGTCCCTTCAGCCTTGCTTCGGCAAGTGCCTTGTTCAGCTCCGCCAACGCCTCATTCTCTCTTTGTCGCTCATGGGCTTCTTGTGCTTCTCTCTGTTTTTCCATTTCTGCCTGCTTCTTGGCTTCGGCATCCAACTGTTGCAGTTCTGCATCCGAATACTTGCTTTGGTATTCTTCTTTTTCTTGCTCATTGTCTCGGTCTATATTCTCCACGGCACTATGGTCTTCTATCTTGCCGTAGGCGTTCAACATGTTCTCATACTTTCCTCCAATACCGTCACCGCCCTTGATATGGGCTTGTGGCAGGTTCGGATTCAGATATTCCGTGGTCTGCATATTGGCATCCTTCTTCTCCGCCACCTTGGTATCAAAGAGGTCGAAGATAAAGTAGGAGGCACCAAGCAGTGGAAGATAGACAATCGCAGGTAGCATGTACTTGGGTTGTCTGAAATTGATTCTTTCTGTCAGCTTCATCGTTATTTGTCTTTATGAGGATGGCGTGCATCCTCATTGGTCCTTACTATGTTCTTTGCATTCCCCATATTCTGATGGCGAGCCTTTATCAGCGAGTCCTGTCTCTCCGTGGCGGTGCGTCGCTCGCCCTGATAATGGTAAGCTCTTGCCATGCGATAGATGTTGAAACTGAAGCTCACACCAACAAATCCGAACACGATGACCAGGAACAGTGTCTTGTGCAAGTCGGCAAACCTTTGCACCTTGGCTGCCGCCTTGTCTATCCTGCACATCTTGGCAAACTTCCTTCCGGCTCTCACGTCTCGCTCATAGCGTTCCTTGTATTTGGGGTCGTCCTTGTCGGGCATCTTCTCCCCAATGAGCATCTGTTTAAATCCTTTTGTGTTCATCGTTATTTCTTTTCACTTATTTTTTACCTTTTTACTTTTTTACCCTTTTACCTTTAATAGTTGCTCTTCGTCTTCTGGTCAATATCCTTGTTGAGCAAGGTTCTCCAGTTCACTATCAGCAATCCATGTGGATTGTTGTCAGTCCTCGGAACTCGTTTCAGTTGTCCTGCCGTCACCAGCTCACGTGTCAGCACATTGGTTCTGCGCTCGATGCGCTGTCTGCCATAGTAGGTAAACTCCATCTTCTCCTTGTTGAACTTGATACTGTCACAGAAGATACTGAACACGGCACTCGTTCCCATGATGTTGGAGTAGAAGCCCTTTTCCTTCAGTGTATTGTACTGCGCCAGTCCTGTCTCATCCACCAGATACATGGCTTTCTCCATCGTGTATTTGATGTACTTGTCATCGGGTGCCAATGTAAAAAAGTAGTGATGGAACATCTCGATATGACTCTTTGCTTCCACATCCAGTGTCTCATCCATCGTCGTGCGCTGCACCAGAATAGGCACATTGCCGTCCAATACATAGATTTTGTTCTGTGCATCCACCACCATGTTCTTTGCCGTCCAGATGCTACTGATACTTATCAGCACGCATCCAACCAGAAACAGACTACAGATGATAGTCACCAACTTCACCTTATTCTCTAAATTCTTGATTACCATTGCTATTTTGCTATTATTTTATCTTTTTACTTTTTTGCCCTTATCAGTGCATCACATGGGCAAGTGTTCCCTGTGCCGACATTTTGGCTTGCTGTGCCACACCCTCACCGAAGTTTCTGGTAGAGAAGGCGGTATCGCCCTCAGGAATCATCCAAGCTGCCAAGTCTGGAACCAAATTCAGACACTTCAAAGCCACGATGCTTGCTGCCATCAGATACCCTGCCGAGAAGAACGAGTTCTGCAAATATGCCGCCATCGTCTGCTCACTGGCGGTGATAGCCGTCAGGTTCTCCACCTGTACGCAGAGCACGATGTCGAAGAGCAATAGCACGTAGAAGCCCACGAAGTAGAGCATGGCTCCATAGAAATGCACGGTCAGATACCTTGTCAGCCACTTCGCCCAACTGCTTTCCCATTTCGGCAGTAGCGAGAACGCCCATTGTATCGGTCCAAATATCGTCAGCATTCCCAACAGTATCTGTTGACAATAGATGGTGCTCCACCAACCGATACGGAAGACTATCAATGCTATCAGCATTACTATCTTGTCGATGTTCACTACGGCTCCTGCAGTCAGTGAGGTAAACCACAGCTTGGCTGCGTCCTTTTCCATGTTGGTCACTTCATCCACACCTGTCTGCTCCATGGTCGATTCCACCAGATTCGGGTCTGTTGTTCCCTTATGGGCAATGTCTGCCTGGGCTTGTACGTTGGTGTACATCGTGTCTCTGGTGTAGATGAGCTGCTGAACTTCCGTAAACTTGTCCTCTATCTGTGTGGCTTCCGCCTCATATAGGTCATGGGTATAACTTCCAATGGAGTTTGGTATGTAACTCAGAAAGTCCAGTACGCACCAATTGCTGCCACTGTTCGTCATGCCTGTATCGGCAGGTGGGTACCACCAACAGAGGATGATGCTTATCACCAATGGCTTGAATAGTTTCATCACATCCAGTGGCTCATGCTTCACCATCATCTTGTAGGCCATGTTCGCTGCCACCACGATAGAGAAGAGGGCTGCGAGTGCCATACACATTTGAACGACCCACCAAAAAGGCCCATTCGAGCCTGTGAAAGTAGCGTCGCACAGGAACTCGTTGGTCTGGAAAATCACGTCATCAATCTCTTCTTCCAAGATGTTGATACCGAAGTCGGATAATATGCTGCTGTTGTCTGCCATAACTCCTTATCTATTTATTTTCAAATCATTGTCATCCTCATTCGAGCCGTTATTACCGCCAGAAGATGTGTTGTTTCTCACTGCCATTCCTGCCTTTCGCCATTTGCTGGATGCACTGCTGATGATACTTCGTTTGTTGGCGGTCTGGTAGTTGTCGTTTGCTGTCAACAATTCCTTGGTCTTGCTGGCATTCGACATCTGCACCAGTTGCTTCACAAGTGTCTCGTTCTGTTTTGCCACATCTGCATAAATCTGTAGGTACATCTTCTTACGCTTGGCATTGGGCATATAGGCATCCTTGGTGGCTTTGATGGCTGTCTCATAGACATGATAGTATTCTGTCCAGCGTTGCTTGTCACCAATGGATCCGCCTACAGGCAGGATGCGGTCGATGTTCTTCTTGAAGGCATCCATCTTGCTGTTTATCTTGCTTCCTTCCACCTTCCATGCCAGATCCACCTGTCGGTCTGCCATATTCAACGCCTCAATCTCTGCTCTTTTGGTCAGGGCAGAGTCGATGGCTTCGGCATATTCCACTTGATTGTAAGCTCCGATTCCCGCCGTGGTACGATAACCGAGTTTGTTCTTACTCGCAGCCGATTTCTTGTAACTGCTGTGCAGTAACTGATAGTACAATTCTGGTGACAGACTACCACTACCGATTTCCATCACCGTTATCTGGTTCTTTTTCGAACTGTCATGATTGTATGTTACACCACTTTGGGCATTGCAGCTGATAGCGACTCCCAACATCAACATGATGGTTCCTATTCTTGTTTTCTTTCTATCCATGCCTATACGTTATTATATATGGGATTATAAATTCTTCGTTCTCTCAATATCCGAGTTTACCTGCCACTCGCCACCGACCGAAGGCATCTTCCAGTATTTGCTGCTTGCTTTTGGTTCGGTAAACCTTTTCTTTCCAATAGCCGATGCGCACTTGGATATATCGCCACGACTCAAAGTAGCTTTTGTTCAGATGCTTCTCTATATTGTCAAGTGAGGTGTTGATGCTTTCCAACACCACAAGAAGGTCTGCCGTAGAACACGCTGCCGCTCCTGTGGCATACAGCACCAAGTCGCTCACGCTTTTGTAGAGGTATTCGCCTTCATTTGCGATATTCTCTATGGCTCGTCGGTTAATACCTATCAGTATGGTATCGGCAAGCGAAATGCGCTTTCGTTTGATGACTTTTTTGTTGTAGTCATCCAACAGCTTCTTATAGTCCGATATTCTGTCGCTCACACCCTCGTAGGTGGAGTACACGTTCAAACTGGTTCGTAAACTTTGATATAGCACATCTATCACATCAAATGCCCTGGTGTATTTGTCAAGGTCAACGTTCAGTTCCTTGTATGCCTTGGTCTCGTCCTTACTGTAACTGTGCAATAGTTTATTGCTGTATTCCAACGTGCTTCGTGCGAGCAACAGACTCCGCTGTTTCTTGTGGTCATTGATGTAGGCTTCCACGCTGGCAACATCAAATCCCCATTGGGCGAATGTTTTAGAGGGGAGGGCGAGGAGCAAGATTGCTACCAGCAATGTTCTCACAATATCCATTCGTCGCTTCTTGCTCACTGACCCTGCAACCCTCTCCGCTGCATCAGCCTTGTATTCTCTTCTATTTCTCATTTTCATTGTCTTCATCATTAAACTTGCCGTGATAGTCATCTGAGTGTTTGGTGTCGACAGCTTTCCTTAACCAACGTTTCTTACATTTCTCCACCAGTGTCAACCGTCGTCCTTCGTCAGCATTGATATGTGGAGCGATGTCCATCAGCACGTCGATGATGTTGCGCTTGTAGTGCATCATCTTCTCCAACGATACCAAGTCTGCGTATATCTTGGTGATTCTGCTGTCCACCTCTCTGGCTATCTCTAACCTATCGCTCGACCATAGCAGATGAAAGGTATCATCGGTGTTATTGTCATCGGCAGGTGCGCTCTTAGCATATTCGGTGGTTATCTTGCACGATGGATATTCTTGTGCGATTTCCGAGATGCGCTTGTTCACTTCGCCTGTCTTTTCCTGCTCGGTCTTGCTTGGGTCAAGCGTTATCACATCCACTACTGAGGTGTTGGTGTATTCCGATGTCAGCTCCCAACTGATCTGCAGAATAGCTCTGTGTATCTTGATGCCCAAGAAATATTTCGGCTTTCGGGCAATCTTCAATGTTGCCTTGAAGGTGATGATGCCGTTGATGTTTGGCATGGTGGCTTTTCGAATGTAAGTATAGCCGCTCCATGTTCCTTCCCCTTGCCAAGTCAGGTTGTAGGCACTCTTGCAGTCGTTCATAATGGCTGGTATGCGATAGTAGTCATCCGTCGCCACGTCATTGTCCTTTCCTGCCTCTGCCTTGGCTTCCTCTATTTCCCTTTGTTTCTGTTGCCATGTGGCAAGTTCTTTGTTCAGTTGTTCGATGGAAGCCTTGTTCTTGTTGTATTGCTCCCGATACTTGGCTGCATCTTCCACACTTGCATTGGCGATTTGCTTGACAAGTGATTTGTTCTCCGCTTCCAACTGATTGATTTGCGATTGCAAAGAGGTTATCTTGGCATTGGCTTCCTGCTCTTGTTTATACAAGTCCGAGAGGTCAAGGTTGTTCTCTGTCACAGATGTTGTCATGGCGCATTTCTTGCTGTGGTCATTCAGCGAACCGCCACAACTCTTGCATTTGTATTGTGTGGTGCCTTGCCCCAACTGCACACCGTCGCTGCATGTCACACTAATGGTCACGCTCTCGCATCCCTTCAGTTTGGCGGCATCGGTTGCCTGATAGTAGTTGCGTGCATCACTGCCTATATAATAGGTATAGCCTTCCTCGTTGTCATTCCATTCGCTCAACCGGGCTTGCAGTTGTGCCTTGAAGGTGTTCAAGTCCATCGAATAGGAGTCAAAGACTGCCTCATATACTTCTTCTGTCCTGTTCCAACTCTTGTACACCTGTATCTCGTAGGCGTATGCCTTCTGTTTCTGTCCTTTTTTCTTGCTACTGATGATGTAGCTGTTCAACCAATAGCTGATACTGTAGGTAAAGCCATCATTCTGGTTGTTGAGCTGTTGCACCCTTGTCCTTGACCATCCTGCATGATTCTCCGAGTTTTGCAGGATGGCTTCCTTTTGGCTATTGTTGGGATAGAAGTTGGCATCCTTGGTGTTGATTCTGTACCAGTGGTCGCCTTTCAAGATGCTGTTGTCATCGGTGGGCGGTACATAGTCGCACAGTTTTTCTCGTCCTTGGTCTCGTCGGGCGATATACCATCTTTGCGTGTAGTAGTTTCCTGCCGTCTCATCCAGATAGTCCGTCATCCATGAGGTGAGGTTATAGTTGGCAAGAGAGAAAAGTCCTGTCACGTTGTCCTTGCCTCCAATCATGCCCAAGAGGGTGTTGCCTACGCTCTTGTCGAGACTTTTGAACAGCGAGGAATAGTTATCCACAATGTCGATGGCTGCACTGAGCTTGCCTTGGAAGAGGTCTTTGAACTGGCTGCTCTGCAAAAGGGCATTGCCGATATTGTTCATTCCTGCTCCTGCAAGGTTGGCTCCTGCCTTATACAGATTGTCGATGTCGAATTTCAGATTGTCCACTGTAAAATTGCCTGGCACCTTCGACAAATCGTCCAACATCTTCTTCCAATCCACGTTGCCAATCTCTGAAAGTTTCAGTATGGCAGCTATCTCCTGGTTGATTTGTAGAAAGGCGATGTCCGAGAATGTGAGGGTGCTGTTTGTTACCACACTCTCAAACTGCATGCACAGGTTCTTGGTGTCATCACATATCTTCACGAGATAACTTCCCCAATAGAGGGCAGTCTGCGGACTTTTCAGCATCATTCCTGCCACCGTCCATATCTTCGGCATGATTTTGCCCGACACCATGTTGTAGATACGGCGGTAATAGTAGTTCTCTGTGCTACTGTTCCAGATGCCCAACTCCGTCATTGCCTTGCGTTCCAAGAATTTTGAGGCGAAGATGCCGGCACTTGCCACTTCTGCTGCATTATAGTGCTTCAAGATGTTCTGCACCTGCTCGTTATAGTATGCCTCTGCCACGGCTTCCGTTCCGTATGCAGCTGCCATAGCAGCCACCGTCTGCTTGTCATAGTTCACGCTGTAGTACTGTGCGTCAGCCTTTGCCAACACACAGACTATCAGCATTATGATGGATAGAAGTCGTTTCATCTTTGATTACTTTTTATTTTTGTTCCCTAAATTCAGTACTTTTCCTGCCTGATTTACCTTTTGAGCAAAAGCGAGACTCTTGCTGATACCACTTGCATCCCAATCCCTGCAATAGGCTTCGATAGCTTGTTGGTGGTTGCATTTCAACACTCGCTTGTATAGCTTCAACGCTTCCTTCTCCGCACGTTCTGTGGTGTAGGTCATATAGCACTCATGAGGTTCTTCCACACCATACACATTGCTGGTCTGTCCTCGCCTGATAAAGACTTCACGGAAGAAACTGCGTCCTTCCTTGTTCTCCAAGCGGTTGATGGTGAATATCTTCTTGCAGTCCACATCGGTCAAACCGAGTATCGCCTTGATGGTGTCAAAACGTTCCTTGAACTTGCTTTGATCGAGCAGCATCACCACATCCGAGTTGTTGATGATGGCTTCTTTCACTATCTCACTTCCGATGATGTCCTGTATCTCCTGTGTCACCACACCCACGCTTGCCCAGAATTTTCTGGCGGTCTTATACAGATATTTTATGTATTCCGCCATCATGGGCGAGGCGATGGCTTTCCAAGCCTCCTCAATGATGAGCATCTTTCGGTTCTTTTTAATGCGCATCTTCTGCAGGAACACGTCCATGATGATGAGTGTCACCAGTGGAAAGAGCAGTGGATCATCCTTGATACTGTCGATTTCGAAGACGATGAAGGTCTCATCAAACAGACTGCTGTCCATATTCTCATTCAGCGTCACATCATGGCTGCCTCCTTTGTAGAAATCCTTCAACAGATAGTTGTAGGACGAGAGGTCAATGCCATGCAGACCATTCTCCTCGCATATCTTCGGCAGTCGCTCCGTACTGAACTCATAGAAAGTGTTGAAACAGAGGTCGCTCACTCTCTTGGTGGTGAAATAGGCATCGTAATACTCGTTGATGACTTGTTCTATCAGTCTGTCTTCGGTTTTGCTTACTGTGCCTTGACTTCCTTTCCATATCAGCATCACCAGGTTCTTTAGGAATCCCAACTTCTCGATGTTCCATTCCTCTCGCTTGATTTTGAAAGGGTTCATCGTGATAGGATGCTCCTCGGTATAGGAAATGTATTTTCCGCCGAAGTATTCACACAGTCCCTCATACGAGTTACCTGTATCTACTAGCACGATGTCGGTGTCCTGCTCATGAGCTTGGCGCACCATGGAGTTTACATAAAAACTCTTGCCGCTTCCCGAAGGACCGAGGACAAAGAAGTTGCTGTTGTCGGTCAGCTTGTTTCGTCCCTCTTTTCCTGATATGTCGATGGCTACTGGCACTCCTTGGCGGTCGGTATAATAGATCTTGAAGGGTGTGTCCTCGCTATGCACAATCTTTTCCTTGTACATCAGGCAGGTGGCGGCATCGCCCAAGGTCAAGAATCGGTCGTAGTCGGCATTCATCCCATAGCAGTTGCCGGGGAATGAATTGACGAACAGTTCCAACTGGTTGTAGGCTCGCTTCGAGATATGTATGCCCATCCTGCCAAAGGCATTCTCCAGATGGTTGGTACACTTTTGTATATCCGTGTTTGGCTTCACCGTCACTATCAGATTATAGTGGGTATATACTAACTGCTTGTTTTCTCTCGCTATCACCTCCTGCACTCGCTTGATGTCCTCCACGGCAATCAGATTGCTTGGGTTTGGCATACTGGCATGGCGATTCTTCTTTTTGTCTAGCAGAGCAAGCTCACGCTTCTGATTCGGTACAAAGATGATTTGGTTATACACCACACTCTCCACACCTGGTATGCTGTCCACCAATGACACCAGATCCACTGGCATGCTGGTGTTGTTCACCTCGATGTTGGTAAACGGACGGATTTGTGTCGGCAGATTAGCGCAATCCACATTCACAAGACTATATACCTTACAGCGTCTGTCACCCATACCTATCATCTCGTCATCCACCTTGAATCCTGTCATGCTCAACATCTTGTCCCGGAAGTTCATGGCAAAGAAACGGTCAACATACAGACTTGCCTCTTGTTTGTTTAAGAACTCTGATTGGATACCAGCATCCTTCAGCTGGTCTTGCACCTTTCTGATTTTCACTAAGAAATCTCGCCATTTTTTGTTGTCGAAAGACATCAGACGACTCTTCTTGTTCTCCTGCGTAATGGTCAGATAGGTCATGCTGTCTGTATATTCTCTTCCGTTGAAATAGCGGAAGTAGGATTCTGATAGAAACTCATGCCCCTTGCCACTCTCATCCTCAAACTGCTTTCTGGTAAAGATGTCCTGCTTGTGTAGGGCATAGCCTTCACCCAGAGTCTGTGCGATGGCAGCAAACAGGTTGGTGAACTCATAATAGCTGTCTATATTGGCAGAATACTTCTGCACAGGGTTCTCCATTCTCAGAATGGCAGAATATTCTCCAGTCTTGGTATAGAGCACACCGATACCATCCGTGTCTTCCACGGAGAAGTAGATGTCCTGAAAGATTTTCTTCCGCTTGCCACCAGTACCAAAGGCATAGACCGATATGGCCATGCCAATGCAGATTGCCACGAAAAATAAGATTACATATAGTACCATATTCGTTTATTCTTCTGTTTCTTCGGATGATTGATGATTTTCTCCCATACTGGATGATTTGTTGTCATTCTCTTGATAAGAGGTATTGTAGCTTTCTTCGCTATAAAGGGTTGATACACTATCCTTTGCAGTGGAATCCATCCTGCTTGTTTGTGTTTCCACGGTCGCAGGATGTTCTTCTGCCTCTCTCGCCCAAGCAGCTCTTGCCTTGTCAGCACTCCTCATGGCATCCAATGTGGGTGGCTTGTAGGTCTTGTCCTTGCATGCGGTCAGCAATATGCCAGCCAATGCCATAATGATAATGTTCTTTGCTTTCATGCTCATAACCATTCTTTTATGTCAAAGATGCGATACTTTCGGCAGAAACAAAAGGTAGGCCCACACCCTTGGGGGAGAATGAGCCTACCAGTCGTTCACTTTCTACTTGTCATCCACATCTTGGTCATGTCGATACTTTTTTTTGTTTCACATTTTTATATGCGCTTGCTGTAGGCATAGATAAACACTCCTTGGTCGTTCTTCTTGGTATGCAGTCCTTTCCGTTGTTTGAACATGATGAGACCTGCACCCGTAGTGATTGCCACGACCAACACTATCAGTCCTGCAATAATACCCATCAGACAGTAGGCGACAATGAAGCCGATGATGGCTCCTCCTGCCGTGATTGCTGCCCAATAGATGTACCGCCCCTGTATTCCCATGAATTCAAGGGGCTTCTGGAGTCCCTTGAACAGTGGGTAATCGGGGTAGCGGATTTCCTGCTCTTCTCTTGCCATTCTTCACGTCGTTTCTCACTTACTGAATATGCACGGAATAACTCTCACTCGTTAGTTGGTCACACCGAAGAACAAAGGCAATGCCTGTGCTGCTGCAACGAGGAAGATACATGCTCCTACAATCATCATGATCTTCTTCTTGACATCCTGCTCCTCGTTGTTCATGGCGATGTAAACGCTTATCGCACCCACTACGGCGACAAC
>ULRG01000181.1_pt1 | contig 16267 bp, 9 predicted proteins | sample 1955211 | NCBI WGS metagenome assembly ULRG01 (sample SAMEA4835676, study PRJEB28245) | human gut metagenome | biome: gut microbiome; material: fecal sample | place: Denmark | collected 2008
CATACATAAATATTTTATCGATTTAATTCCGCCAACGGGTTATCGGAAGTTTTCTGTTACAAACATACGCATCGACCATGCTAAAACATTCATCTGGTCTTTTGGCCAACCACATTTGTGAAAATCCTTTCTCCCATAATGTTCTAAAAACGGTTGAGTGTCCTCACACTCCACATCTGTTCCAATGCTTCTTTTGCATACCATTCTCTGGCTTGCGTATTGCTGACGGAAAGAAGCCTGCAGACATATGACCAGGTAAGATTTTGCACACGCGTGTGCAAAATCTCTACATCCCTGAATTCCAGATAAAACTTTCGGTAATATGCCAAATTCCGCTTACTGAACGTATTGCCGTATTTAAGCGTCAGTCGCTCTGCCAGTGTTTTAATCAACCGGGTACCGTATCGGGCACGGACTTCGCCATACTGTTCTTCCTCCACGATACGCCGCCCGATGTGCCAATAGGTAAGTACCGTAATTCGATTGGCCGCCGCGTAGGCCTGTCGCCGACCTTGCTCTATGATGTTCCGAATATCATCAAAAAGCCTGTCGGACGCTATTTCGCGAGGCTGCAGTCTATCCTTTTCCATACCCTAAATTTTGAAAGCATTTATCAATTCACTTCGTTTGCGTTTCCCCCATTTTTCATTTCTGCAATAGCAGTCATTTCCAACAAACGTTTCCGGTTCTGGCTGGATTTGAAAAGCAAATGCGGTTAAACCATTACGGTTTATTTGCATTTTCCCGATATTTTTACAAAGATAACGCATTATTTTTGATTGAATAAGATATCCTTTGTAATCATCCCTAAGATTTTGAACGGCACATACCCCCGGCTGCCGGGCATCATCTGCCGCAGACTTTCCGTTTTTTCAAAAAGCTGTACACAATTCTCCTCAAAACAGACGGGAAGCTGTCTTTTTTTGTAAATTCACAGCGTAAACCGGACTGGGTAACCGGCCGGAGAATGGGGAAGACTGCCGGAGACAGCACTCTGCCCCGCTCTGACTGCCGGACAGGACAGGCATGGCCTGTTGCCCTTCTGCCGGCCAAAATGGGATGTCTATGGCTCGTAAGAAAAAGATGCGCATCTTCAAGAAGGTGGCTATCACCGGCATCTGTTGTCTGGCAGGATTTCTGCTCCTGCTGACCGGTTGCTATGTCTACGTGGAATATGCTTCACGCGGCAGGACCTTTACTGCCGCCACGCATCTTCCGGACAACCGGGTGGGCCTGCTGCTGGGCACATCGCCGGTCAGTTCCTATACCAGAAAGGCCAATCCCTACTACTACAACCGCATCGAAGCCACCATAAGGCTCTACCGCACCGGGAAAATCGACCGGATTCTTATCAGCGGCGACAACAGGCACAGGACCTACAACGAACCGGAAATGATGAAACGCGACCTGGTGAAGCGCGGCATCCCTGCCGAACACATTTACCTGGACTATGCCGGATTCCGGACGCTGGACTCCGTGGTCAGGGCCAAAAAGGTGTTCCGGCTCAGCAGGTTCACCGTCATCTCGCAGGAGTTTCACAACAAGCGGGCCGTCTGCCTGGCCTTGTGGCAGGGAGTGGACGCCGTGGGCTACAATGCAAAGGACGTGGCGAAGGGCAAAGGCATGATGGTGCAGACACGGGAGGTCTTCGCACGGGTAAAACTGGTGCTCGACATGATGGTGAACAAGCAGCCGCACTTCCTGGGAGAGGCCATTGACATCAAATGAAGCAAAGCCGCCGGACAGTGCGGACTGCGGTAATTGCGCCGGCGGCATGACTGCGCCCGGCGGGCCGGAATCCATGCCTTTCGCCGGCGCCTTCCTCGCCTGCCGCCCCCAACGGCCCTATGACACCTGCGGAAGATGACTGAAAAAAATGACCGCCGCCCCGTTCCTGAAGTTGCTGGAACGGGGCGGCGGTATGAAATTCGGTCCTTTCGGCCGCCGGAGGACAGTCCTCCTTTATTTATCTTATTCTTCTATAATCACACGGAAGCCCACATTGAACACCCGCTGATAGGGATAGAAGCCTTTTCGGGAATAAGAAGTGGAGAACTTCGGCCGTTCTATGTAGGAACCTCCGCGCACCACCTTGTATTCTGCCTCGGCCTTGGGCTTTTCCCGATAAGGATAGGGCACATAGTCGGAGCGGGTCCATTCGGCCACGTTGCCGTGCATGCAATAGAGTCCGAACGGATTGGCTGCATAGGCCTTGCCGCCCACCTGTACGAGCTGACCGTCGTCCACGCTTTCCTCCTTGGGCAGATAGGTGTAATGCTTGTAGAGCGGATGGTTGGGGCTCATGGGCTGCGGGTCTACTCCGGCCACGGCAAAAAGCAGTGTGGTCTTGTCGGCCAGATTGTCCTTCTTTCCGAAATCGGCGTGAAGGTCGCCATACCAGAAGTCGGAGGTGCTGCCGCCACGGCAGGCCCACTCCCACTGTGCTTCGGTGGGCAACGTCACCTTCAGGCCGGTCTTCTCGCTCAGCTTCCGGCAGAACTCCATCGCATCGGTATAGCTCACACGGATGACAGGCTGCTCGGGACGGTTGGCAGGATAGCCCTGCACGACGTGGTCCTTCCACTGCTGGTCCACATAGCGGCTGTCGTGTTCGGGATAGAACACCTGGAACTGCTCGTTGGTGGTTTCCAGTTCAGCCATCCAGAAGGGACGGTCTATCTTGACGCGGGCGGTGGGATAAGTATCGGCCGGGCCGTCGTAGCTGCCCATCACAAATTCACCGGCTGGAATGCGCACAAAGGTCATCTGCACGCCGGGAGCCAGTTCCACCACCTTGCGGTCGGCACCGCATTCCTGCTGTCTGCGACGGGCTTCCTCAGCACTGAAGGGCCAGTTCTTGGCCTTGAGGTTGCGCCGTTTCACCTTTTTGAGCGGTTTGGGCATGACGGGTTCGGGTTTACCCTGCTGCCGGAGTTTCTCGGCATAGTCGCTGAGTTCCTTCTTCCAGTCCACACCGGCCCCGTTGGCATATTTGTCGGTCAGTTCCTTGCGGCGGGCTATCTGGTCATATCCCTTGTAGGGCAGGTCGTGGAGCACGTTGGCCTTGAAATATCCCTTGTCGGGTGCATTGTAGTCAATCCAGTTGTAGAGGGTGCGCCACTCCTTGTCGGTGAGCTGCACATTATAGTGGCCGCGCTTGAGTATGCGCACCAGTTCGCTCGTGTTGGGATGATACTCGTAAGGCTGGAGCACCACCATGTCGCCCTCACCGCCCTGACGGTGGATGTAGGGATGGAAGTTGAGATAGGACGTGCCATAGCCGTAGCGGTCCTTCTTGCCGCCGCGCAGGTCGAAGGCCTTTCCGCCGTCGTGGCAGGCAATGCAGGCACGGTCGAGAATGGGCTGGATTTCCAGGTCGAAAGTGAAGGAACGCACACCTCCCTCGGGCGGCGTCAGACGGCTGGGCGCCTTCTTCGAAGCCATGACGCGCTTGGGGATGGGGATTTCATTCTGGTCTTCGTGGCAACCCACACACGACACGACCTCGCCGGGCTGGCCGGTTACCCAGCTGCGCATCCACTGCACAGCCACGCCGTCCTTGTCGATGGGCTGGATGGAAATGGGAGTATTGGCCGGCGCCTTGAAGATGACGGAGCCGTCGGGTTCCACGGGCACGGTGCCAAGCAGGCGCTTGATGTCCCAGCCCGACTGGATGCCGTGCCAGTTGTGGTCGGAAATCGTCTTCACGTAGGCATATTCGTAAGCATGGAGACGGAGTTCCTTCACCGTTCCGCGCGGAATGCCGCGGAGACCCTCGCCTTCATAAATGTCCTGAATGAAGAAGGTGGCTTCCTTCTCGTCCAGCTTCACGCGGTCGGGGATGGCCGGCGGTGTGGGCACCTGACGCACCAGCGCGGGACTGATGAAGCCCTCGCCTTCCACCTCGGCAATGCAAGTCATATTGTCGAACACATCGACCAGATAGATGCCCCACAACGACTCAGGAGAAAGCTTGGCAGCCACGAGGAAATATTTGTCATTGAGAGCCGTGGGCTTGATGAACTGCGGCCAAACGCCGTTGACCAGCTGGTCCTTGATTTCTTCCTTGACCTGACGGTCGTGATAAGGAATTTCCTGCACGATGCCATGCACGCCCTTACGTCCCTTGGCAGGGTCGAACAAAAGAAGACGGCCGGAACGTGCAATGCCATGGTGGCCGGAAATGATGCCGACAAACGCCGAACCCTTGCCGGGAATGGGCTGCACGTCGAACGTACTGTTGGGGAACATGGAGCCACTGCCGTAAAGGGCTTTGTTCTCCGTTCCGTCGGGATTCATGTGCATGACGATACGCGAATAGTAGTGCGTCAGGTCGGTATATTCCCAGCGGGTATACATCACGCGGCCGTTGTTCATCACCACCGGATTCCAGTTGGCATCCTGGTCAAAGCAAAGGCGACGCAGGTTTTTCGTAGCGGGGTCGTAGAGCACCAGATTGCCCACGGCATCGCTGCCGCTGACACAGGGCACGCCCTGGTAACCGATATTGCTCACGGCAAGCAGACGGCCGTCGGGCAGATAGGTTCCGTCGTAGAATTCCAGATCGGGCTCCTCGTTCTCGATGAGTTTTCTGTAACCGGAACCGTCGAGTTTCACTTCAAAGACATTCCAGCGGCGGTCTTCCTGCAATTGGGTGAACATGACACGGTTGCCATCCCAGTGAAGACGGAGGTCGGCTATGGAAGAGCCATTAGCAGGCCGGTAGATGTCGCGCATCTTCACCGCACCGCGCAGGTTGGAGATTTCAACGATGGAAGCATCGAAACCACCCCGTCGGGCCGACTCCTGGTTACTCCAGTTGTTCGACTGCGTGCCGAGTTCGGGCGCCATGGCGCTGCGGGCACCTGCTCCAAGACGGAAGCGTGTGGCCACGATGCGGTCGGCGTCGAGCAACGCGTTGCCCAGCAGCACCGAACGCCGCAGACCGAGCGCCTGACGGGCATCGGCCAACGCCTGTGCCTCGCCCTCATAGATGCCGGCAAAGCCCTTTTTCACCAAGGCTTCGAGCTGCTGCATCTGAGGCGCGTATTTTTTCACATCATAGGCCGGGTTCTTCTTCATATCCTCAAAGGCGGCGCGCACCGGCTCCATGCGAAGACCGGCCAACTGCCGCTGCACATCGAGCACCTCATTCAATTCGCGCAGCAGCGCCAAAGCCCGCACACCGCGCGCATCGGCAGCCCGGAGGGCTTTCACCTCATCCCACTGCTTCCGGTAATGGTCGGGCTGCTCCAGTTTTCCCAGGAGCTGTGCGATGCGTTTTTCCTCCAGTGTGGTGGAGGGGCCCATCATCCAGTCACCGGCATTCCCCACCAGTCTTTCCAGTTCCGCCCGGCCGGTGGCATGGCTGCGGAGCGCCTGATTCAAATACCGGTCGGGGTCGGAAGTCAATATCTTGAAGTAAGTGCTGCCCGTCTTGCCGCCATCGTCAATGCCCACCTCTGTTTCAAAGCGGGTGTACTTCCCGTCGAGGCGGTAAAGCAGATAGCCGGGAGCATGGCAAAAGACCGCGTGGTCGTAAACTGTTCCATCGACGGTTATGTGCTTGCCCGCCACATTGCAGTTGCTCATCGGCGTGCGCCAGCCGGCACGACCCACCGCAAACTTGAGGTCATCGAGCCATACGAAGGAACCGTCTGCCTTGTAAAGGCGTGCGTTAATCCAGGCCGCATGGTCATAACTGCTTCCGTCGGGACCACCGTCGGTAATGAGTATCAGTTCCTGCTTACCGGTGAGGTCGGCCGTAAGCCGGGTCGGCTTCTGCCCGAGCTTCATCCATTCCGAAACTACCGGCATGCGGCTGCGGCGCATTTCCGTCTGGAAGCTCTGCTTGGCAGCCACAGCTTCCTTCACCCAGTTCGCTTCCGGCTGCGACTGTGCTCCGGCAGTGGCCACACCGCCCAGCAACAGCATGCTCAAAAGATAAATTTTGCCTTTTTTCATATTTTGTTTTCTTGAATTTGTTGTTCTTGTCTGGTTTTTCACTTTCAACACGCACGGCTGCTCTGCACAAGGCACACCCGCAGCCGGCACGCAAAGGGAAGAGGAGGAAACAGGCTCCGAAACACCACCCTTACAGCGAATTGACGTATTCGGTCAGTGCTTCTATATCTTTTTTGGAGACTTTTCCCTCAATGCCGTGACGATACACCTCAAACACCTCACGCATCGTGGCCGCACGCCCGTCGAAAAGATAGGGAGCGGTGCGCCACACCTCGCACAGCGTCGGGGTGTCCCATCCCTTTTCAAACTCCACATCCTCACCTATACGATACATTTTCCGATCGGTATAATAAGGACCGCTGTGGCAGTTGCCACACTTCAGGCGGTCAAACACTTCCTTTCCGGCCTTTGCCTTTTCGGACAACTGGCCGTTGACCAGCCAGGGACTCGGCACAGGACGCAACGACTTGAGATAAGCATCCACACACACGGCATCGGCTTCGCTCACATCGAAGAACTGGATGAACTTGAAACCGGCCCGCACGGCCCACTCCGCCGTTTCACGAATACCGGAAATCATACTGGGCGGCGTGACATGGCTCAGCAGCAGGCTCTTGCAGTTCTTCGGGTTTCCCACGCCGTCGTTCATCAAGTCCCAGTTCATGCCGTCGGTACGGGCATCGCCGGGATGGCAGCCGTTACAGCTCTGCCAGTTCTGGAAACAATGCGAAGCGTCGTTAAAATACTTCTCTCCCTTATGGATGTCGCTTTCGGTACGCCCGGGATTCAGATTGACGGCTTCCACCTGCTGCGAGCGGATATCCACAAAGTTCAGAATGTCCGCAAAGTAGGTGGGCACCACCCAGCGCTCGCCCACCCGGCACAGGGCGCGGGGACCATTGCCCTGAAGTGGCACCCGGCGGCGCAGGCCATAAAGGAAATTCAAATCGTATTCCAGACGCGACTTGTCAGGATAGGCCAGGAATTTGGACAGCATGGCGCTCTCGTTGATGAGACTCACTTCATGCGTACCGGAGTGCGTAATGCAAATCTGGTCATTATGACAGGCTATGCCCCAGATGCCGGCAGCTCCCCGTTCCGGTTCGTCGGTCAGCACGGTACCGAGATATTCCTGCCGGGCCACGTCTATGATGCTGAAGGCACTGGTATTCATCCAGCCTTGCTGCAACTGCGAGGTGGGCACCGTATAGCGCCCGAGATTATGAGACACGTACACATACTTGCCGTTTCCCGACAGACAGATGCCGCGCAAGGCATTGCTTCCGTTGGTCAGCCGGATGTCCTTCACCTTTCGGAAGTTCTTCAGGTCAATCACCGAGACACAAGCCCCCACATAATCGACATCAGCCCGCTGGGCCGGCAGGAAATTGGCAACATAGAGGTAGCGGCCGTCGGCTGTCATCACGGCACTGCGGGGCTCCCGCAACACTTTTACGCGACGAGCCACCCGTGACTTGCACAGGTCCACTTCCACCACCTCATCCAGGAACTGGTTGCAGACATACACCTTTCCGGCGGACGCATGCACCACAGGCGAGCAGGCACCCGAACCGGTTGCCACCGAAGCCAGCCGGTGGCCGTCGGAAGCCTGCAATATTTCAAGTGTGCCCCGCTGTTCAAAAGTCGTAACATAAATTTTTCCCGCATCGAACGCTACTCCCGTAGGCTGTTCCGGCAAGGGGTAAGTACGCAGACACCGCTTGCCGTCAGCCGAATAGACCGCCACCCGCCGCAATGTTTTTTCAGACATTATCAGTTCACCTCCTTCTCCGCCTGCTACCGCCGTCGGGAAAAGAGGTTCGGATTGTGCAAAAAGAGTTGGAACACCACTAAAGAATACGATAAGTCCCAAGAGGGCATGCCTCCATTTTTCAGTTTTCATGTGCCACATGTTTTTCAGTTAGATACAGATTTTCATATTCGCATACAAATATGGGGAAAAAAACAAAATTATGTGTTCATTTTACCCTATTTTATTTGCAAATGCAAAAATAGTGGAAACAATCGCAAAATAAAAGCCGTTTTCTCCTTTTTTTTCCGTTATTTTTGCAGTTGGAAAAACTTAAAGACCCATCTATGAAAATAAGACACTTTCTTTTGTTGACATCACTGACGGTAGGCGCCGGATATGCCCTTGCACAACAGGCTCCGCGCTCACTGAAAACGTATCAATTTGAAAAGAAATCCATGTACAAAAAGGGTTGGGTGGACTTCAACAAAAACGGGAAAATGGACGTTTACGAAAACCCGGACGCTCCCATTGAAGACCGCATAGAAGACCTGCTCAGCCAGATGACGCTGGAAGAAAAAACCTGCCAGATGGTGACACTCTACGGCTATCAGCGCGTGTTGAAAGACGACCTGCCCACCGAGGAGTGGAAAAACAGCCTCTGGAAAGACGGCATGGGAGCCATCGACGAGCATCTGAACGGCTTCCGCCAGTGGGGCCTTCCCCCTTCGACCAACGAGAACGTATGGCCGGCTTCCCGCCATGCCTGGGCGCTCAACGAGGTGCAGCGCTTTTTCGTGGAAGAAACCCGGCTGGGCATTCCCGTCGATTTCACCAACGAAGGTATCCGCGGCATTGAAAGTTTCAAGGCAACCAATTTCCCGACGCAGCTGGGACTGGGCCACACCTGGGACCGCGAACTCATCCGGCAGGTGGGCTACATCACCGGCCGCGAAGCCCGTCTGCTGGGATATACGAACGTTTATGCTCCCATTCTCGACGTGGGCCGCGACCAGCGGTGGGGACGTTATGAGGAAGTCTACGGCGAAGCGCCTTATCTCGTGGCCGAACTCGGCATCGAGATGGTCAAGGGCCTTCAGCAGGACTATCAGGTGGCTGCCACGGCCAAGCACTTTGTAGCCTACAGCAACAACAAGGGCGGCCGTGAAGGCATGGCACGCGTCGACCCGCAAATGTCGCCGCGCGAAGTGGAGATGATTCACGTCTATCCCTTCAAGCGCGTCATCACCGAAGCCGGACTGCTCGGCGTCATGAGTTCCTACAACGACTATGACGGATTCCCCATCCAGAGCAGCTACTACTGGCTCACCCAACGGCTGCGCAACGAATGGGGCATGAAAGGCTACATCGTTTCGGACAGCGACGCCGTGGAATATCTCCACTCCAAGCACCGCACCTCCAAGGATATGAAGGAATCCGTCCGCCAGAGCGTGGAAGCCGGACTGAACGTGCGCTGCACCTTCCGCTCGCCGGAATCGTATGTGCTCCCGCTGCGCGAACTGGTGAAGGAAGGCGGCCTGAGCGAAACCACCATCAACGACCGCGTCCGCGATATTCTCCGCGTTAAGTTCCTCGTGGGCCTCTTCGACGACCCCTACCAGCACGACCTCGAAGCTGCCGACAAGTATGTATGCAGCAAGGAAAACGAAGAAATAGCGCTCCGGGCTTCCCGCGAATCCATCGTTCTGCTCAAGAACGCAGACAACACGCTACCGCTCTCGCTCGGCAACATCCGTAAAATCGCCGTGTGCGGCCCCAACGCCGATGAGGAAAAATATGCCCTCACCCACTACGGCCCGCTGGCTGTAGACGTGGTTACCGTGCTCGACGGCATCAAGGCCAAAACGGCCGGAAAGGCCGAAGTGCTCTACACCAAGGGTTGCGACCTGGTCGACGCCAACTGGCCCGAATCTGAAATCATCGACTACCCGCTCACCGCCGAAGAACAGAGCGAAATCGACAAGGCGGTAGCCCAGGCCCGCGAGGCCGACGTTGCGGTGGTCGTATTGGGTGGCGGACAGCGCACCTGCGGCGAGAACAAGTCACGCAGCAGCCTGGAACTTCCCGGCCGCCAGCTCGACCTCCTCAAGGCCGTGCAGGCCACAGGCAAGCCCGTAGTTCTCGTGCTCATCAACGGACGGCCGCTCTCCATCAACTGGGCCGACAAGTTTGTCCCGGCCATCCTCGAAGCCTGGTATCCCGGCTCCATGGGCGGCACCGCTGTGGCCGATGTGCTCTTCGGCGACTACAATCCGGGCGGAAAACTCACGGTCACCTTCCCCAAGACCGTGGGACAGATTCCGTTCAATTTCCCCTACAAACCCTATTCGCAGGTAAACGGCGGCAGCAAACCGGGACTCAACGGCAACATGTCGCGCGTCAACGGTGCCCTCTATAATTTCGGCCACGGACTCAGCTATACGACCTTCCAATACAGCGACCTGGAAATTTCGCCCAAAGTGATTACGCCCAATCAGGAAGTCACCGTACGCTGCAAAGTGACCAACACCGGCAAACGGGCAGGCGACGAAGTTGTACAGCTTTATTTGCGCGACGACATCAGCTCCGTCACCACCTACGACCGTAATCTGGCCGGATTCGAGCGCATCCATCTCAATCCGGGCGAAACCCGCGAAGTTTCGTTCAAGGTATTGCGCAGCAGCATGGAACTGCTCAACGCCCAGAACCAATGGGTTATTGAGCCGGGCACCTTCAGCCTGATGGTCGGTGCCTCGTCCACCGACATCCGCCTCAACGGAAAGGTAGAAGTGGTAGCCTACGGTTCACGCGCCCTGCCGCAGCAGGCCGAAAAGGGCAACAGTGCCGTAGCGGCCAGCCGGAACGCCGAAAGCGCAGCCCTCACGCTCGACAAGAACTATCTGACCGCCTGGAAAGGCAGCAAAGGCGATTATATCACCTACACGCTGGAGGACGAAAGCACCATCAGTGAAATCGGCATCGCCTGGGAAAAGAACACGCCCAAGGGAGCTGCCTTCGAAATACAGGTATCAGCCGGCGGCGGACAGTTCCTTACCGTACTCTCCGACAAGGTAAAGGAAACCGGCCAACTTGTCAACTACAACCTCAAAGGAAAGAATACCGCCAGCGACGTCCGCATCGTGCTCGGTGCCGACAAGATGGGCGTCACCGAAGTCAAGGTGGACCAACTGAGAAAATAACCCCGCCCGTAAACAGATGAAAACGTTCTACAGCCTTCCGCTCTCCCTGGCCGCCCTTCCCTGCATAGCCGGACAGCCTGCCGGGAAATCCGTGCAGGAACGTCCCAACGTTCTTTTCATCTGCATCGACGACCTGCGGCGCGACCTGGGCTGCTACGGCGGTCCGGCCCTCACTCCGCATCTTGACAGCCTGGCTGCCGAAGGCTCGCTCTTTTTCCATCACTACGTGCAGGTGCCCACCAGCGGTGCCTCAAGGGCCAGTATGCTCACCGGCCGTCTGCCCCGCACGCAAGGCGACACCGGCAACGGCGCCTGCGAGCAACGCATCGCCTTCCGCAAGGAACGGAAAGGACCGGAAAGCCTGTTCCACCATCTCCGCAACAACGGCTACCACACCGTGGCCATCGGCAAAATCAGCCATAGTGCCGACGGATATGTCTACGGCTACAACGCCCAGCCCGGCACCCAGCGCGAAATGCCCGAAAGCTGGGACGAGCTCATCAGCTGTCCCGGCCGGTGGGGCACGGGCTGGAACGCCTTCTTCGGCTATTCCGACGGCACCAACCGCCAAGGGCGGAACAATCAGGTGAAGCCCTACGAATGTGCCCCTTGCGACGATGAAGGACTGCCCGACGGTATCATCGCACGCACGGCGGTCGAAAAGTTGAAGGCCCTCGCTGCCGGCCGGCAGCCTTTCTGCCTGGCCATAGGCTTCTACAAGCCCCACCTGCCCTTCAATGCGCCGGAAAAATACTGGAAGCTCTACAACGAAGAGCGCATCAGTCTGTCGCCGGCACCCAACGTGCCGCAGGATTGCTACCCGCAACTCACCCTGCACAACAGCCACGAGTTCGGAGCCTACAGGAAAGGCGACGAAGTTCTTTCGCTTCGCCAGAAAGCCAGCGATGCCTATGCCCGGAAGCTGCGCCATGCCTACTTTGCCTGTGTCAGCTACACCGACGCCCAGGTGGGCAAGGTGCTGCAGGCTCTGCGCGAAAGCGGACTGGCGGAAAACACCGTCATCGTTGTGTGGGGCGACCACGGCTGGCATCTCGGCGACCAGGGCGTATGGGGCAAGCACACCCTTTACGAGACGGCGCTCAACAGCACGCTCATCATCAAGACTCCCGGAGGCGCCAAAGGCATCAGCAACCGGCGCATCGTCAGTTCGGTTGACCTCTATCCCACTCTGACCGGCCTCTGCGGCCTTCCCGCGCCGAAAGGTCTGGACGGCAAAAGCCTCGAGTCCCTGCTCCGGCAACCCGACGACCCGTCCTGGAACGACGTGGCCTACAGCTACTTCGGACGCGGCATCAGCGTGCGGGTGCCCGGTTACCGGCTGTCGCGCTACCGCGACAAAGAGGGCTGGCGCGACCTGCTCTTCCGCTATCAGGAAAACGACGGCCGTTACGAAAAGGAAAACCTGGCCGGGAAACAGCCGGAAAAGGTCAGCGAGCTGCTGCCGCTCTGGGAAAAAGGCAACCTCATGAATGCCCGGCAACCTCACGACGGCCGCCGGAAACTTCCCTGAAAAATATACCTGTTCCACCACCGGGCCGCCCAATGGAAAAGGCGGTGTCCTCTCCCCCGCCCGGCTCAGGAACATAAAGAAATATGTTTTACCCAAATTAACCAACAAAAGTCATGAACCCTTATCTGAACTTCTCGCTCGAAGGCAAGGTAGCTCTTGTCACAGGAGCCTCCTACGGAATCGGTTTCGCCATTGCCTCTGCTTTTGCCGAGCAGGGTGCCACCATCTGTTTCAACGACATCAACCAGGAACTGGTCGACAAAGGTCTCGCCGCCTATGAGGCCAAAGGCATCAAGGCCCACGGCTTTGTTTGCGACGTAACCGACGAGCCCGCCGTACAGGCCATGGTAGCCACCATTGCCCGCGAAATCGGCACCATCGACATTCTGGTCAACAACGCCGGCATCATCCGCCGCATCCCCATGCACGAGATGGACGCCGCCGAATTCCGCCGCGTGGTCGACATCGACCTCAACGCCCCCTTCATCGTAGCCAAGGCCGTGCTGCCCGCCATGATGGAAAAGCGTGCCGGCAAAATCATCAACATCTGCTCCATGATGTCGGAACTGGGCCGCGAAACCGTATCGGCCTATGCTGCTGCCAAGGGCGGACTGAAGATGCTTACCCGCAACATCTGCTCTGAATACGGCGAATACAACATCCAGTGCAACGGCATCGGTCCGGGCTACATCGCCACACCGCAAACCGCTCCGCTCCGCGAGCCGCAGCCCGACGGCAGCCGCCATCCTTTCGACTCGTTCATCTGCGCCAAGACTCCGGCCGGCCGCTGGCTCGACCCGCAGGAACTGACCGGCCCCGCCGTCTTCCTGGCTTCCGAAGCCTCCAATGCCGTCAACGGACACATTCTCTATGTCGACGGCGGTATTCTCGCCTACATCGGCAAACAGCCCAAATAATAAGGGAAAGCCTTCAACAGGGATGGGGGCAGAGACAACCGTCCGTTGCCCCTGCCTCCCTCCCCGTTTCTTTCCGCTTCTTATGCTGAAACAGAATCATGAAGAAAACATTTCTACTGCTGATTTCCACTTTCGCCGTCTGCACCTCGTGCCTGCACACCCGCCAGCTGGCCACCATCACCGTGGAAAATTCTCTCTCCACCGAACGCCAGGGGGAAATGGCGGAAGTTCCGCTGCGCGCACTGCCGGCAAAGGTGGCCAAGGCCGGCACCTTCGTCATTACCGGCCCCGACGGAAAGTCCGTCCCCTATCAGATTACGCACGACAGTCTGCTCATCTTCCCCACCCGCGTACTGCCCTTTGCACAGACCACCTACACACTGCGCAAAGGGGAATACGCCGGCACCGACACCGTTGCCTGCGGACGCACCTATCCCCAGCGCATGGACGACCTGGCCTGGGAAAACGACAAAGTGGCCTTCCGCGCCTACGGCCCCACGCTGCAACAGCGCAAGGAACGTGCGTTCGGCTACGACATCTTCACAAAACGGGGCACCAGCCGCCCTGTCCTCGAAGGCATGTATGAAAAGGAGACCAATCCGGAAAACTGGAAAAAAATCAGGGCACTGCAAAAGACCGACCCGAAGGCCGCAGCCCGCCTGCAGTTTGAAATCTCCTATCACACGGACAAGGGATACGGCATGGACTGCTACGCTGTAGGTCCCACCCTCGGTGCCGGCACGGCCGCCCTCCTGCACGACGGACAGATTGTCTATCCCTGGTGCTACCGCACCTGCCGCCTGCTCGACAACGGTCCGCTCCGCTTCACGGCCGAACTGGAATTTACTCCCCTACAGGCCGGCTCCGTCGACGGTATCGTGGAGCGCCGCCTCATTACTCTCGACGCCGGTTCGCAGTTCAACCGGACGGAAATCACCTACCGCGGACTGGACCATCCCTCCCCGCTCGTTGTCGGCATCGTCATGCACCAGCCCAACCGCGAGCTGACCACCCACACGGCCGACGGCTATATTACCTATCCCGACCCCACCACAGGCAAGAAGAACGGCGAAATCTACATTGGCGCCGTCATCCCGGGAAAAGTCACGCAGACGGGCCCCGAGTTCTTCTCGCCCAAAGAGAGCAAACAGCGCGCCAACGCCCTGGGACACGTGCTGGCACACAGCGAATACCAGCCCGGCACTCCTTTTGTCTACTACTGGGGCTACGGCTGGAGCAAGGCCGGATTTGCCAGTTACAGCGACTGGAACCGCCATGTCAGCCAGTTTGCCCGCCAGGTGCGCCACCCGCTGCACATCCTCATCAACGGAAAGGAGATGAAGCGATAAAAACCGACTGCTTCCTCTTCAGTCCGGACGATGTCCACCCTGATTTATCCTCCACACCTTAAAAAAACAAACAACACTTACACACATGGAAAGCGTATTCAGTTACATTATCGGTCTCGGCGCCGCCGTCATGATGCCGATTATTTTCACCATCCTCGGCGTATGCATCGGCATCAAGCTGAGCAAAGCCCTCAAGAGCGGTCTGCTCGTCGGTGTCGGTTTCGTCGGTCTCTCCGTCGTCACAGCCCTGCTCACCAGCAGCCTGGGCCCGGCCCTGAGCAGCGTTGTCGAACTCTACGGACTCCAGCTCAAGGTGTTCGACATGGGTTGGCCCGCAGCCGCCGCCGTCGCCTACAACACATCGGTGGGTGCCTTCATCATCCCCGTCTGCCTGGCGGTCAACATCGTCATGCTGCTGACCAAGACCACCCGCACCATCAACATTGACCTGTGGAACTACTGGCACTATGCCTTCATCGGCGCCGTAGTCTATTTTGCTGCCGACAGCATCCTGTGGGGCTTCTTCGCAGCCGTCATCTGCTACATTGTCACCCTTGTGCTTGCCGACTTCACAGCCGACAAGTTCCAGGGATTCTACGACAAGATGGAAGGCATTTCCATTCCCCAGCCCTTCTGTCAGGGATTCGTACCCTTTGCCGCCCTCATCAACAAAGGGCTCGACCGCATTCCCGGCTTCAACCGGCTCAACATCGACGCCGAAGGCATGAAAAAGAAGTTCGGCCTGCTGGGTGAACCCCTTTTCCTCGGTATTCTCGTGGGCTGCATCATCGGTGCCCTCAGTTGCAAGGACAGCCGTGAACTCGTCGACCAGATTCCCTACATCCTCGGCCTGGGCATCAAGATGGGCGCCGTCATGGAACTGATTCCGCGCATCACCGGCCTCTTCATCGAAGGTCTGAAACCCATTTCCGACGCCACCCGCGAACTGATTGCCCGCAAGTTCAAGGGCGCCGTAGGCCTCAACATCGGCATGAGCCCCGCCCTCGTCATCGGCCATCCCGCCACGCTCGTCGTGTCGCTCCTGCTCATTCCGGCCACACTGCTGCTGGCCATTCTCCTGCCGGGCAACGAATTCCTGCCCCTGGCCTCACTCGCCGGCATGTTCTACGTGTTCCCGCTCATTCTCCCCATCACAAAGGGCAATGTGCTCAAAACCTTCCTCATCGGCCTCGTGCTCATGGCCATCGGACTTTATTTCGTCACCGACCTTGCCCCCTATTTCACACAGGCCGCCCATGATGTCTATGCCAAGACGCAGGACGCAGCCGTCAACATTCCCGCCGGCTTCGAAGGCGGCGCACTCGACTTCTCGTCCAGTCCGCTCTCCTGGGTCATCTTCCACTGCTGCCACACGCTCAAGTGGATAGGTTGCGGTCTGCTCGTGCTCTGCACCCTCGTCCTCATGATTTTCAACCGCCGCGCCATCCTCAAGTATCAGAAGGAGCATCAGGCCTCCTCAAGCGAATCAACTCAACAATAATAATAAAACTATCTTTAACCCGTTGGCGGAATTAAATCGATAAAATATTTATGTA
>ULRG01041205.1_pt1 | contig 16122 bp, 8 predicted proteins | sample 1955211 | NCBI WGS metagenome assembly ULRG01 (sample SAMEA4835676, study PRJEB28245) | human gut metagenome | biome: gut microbiome; material: fecal sample | place: Denmark | collected 2008
CAACTGGAAAGCAGATGACGCGTCGCAGATAAACCTGAAAGTAAAGTCTGCCGGCGCATCGTATGTTGTAGAAGCCGCACTGCCTTGGAGCGTTTTAGGCAAGAGCGAGGCACCGAAAGGTCAACGCATGGCTGCTACAATAGAAGTGGAAGACGTAGGAGAAACCACCATAAAGACAGAACGCATACCCGATGCGCAGCGCAACGCTTCATGGACATACATGGAATTCAGAATTACTGGTGACGGAACGACAAACGACATAAAGGGAATTTCCGTCACAGATGATGAGAAAATAAGCGTACGGACACACGGCAATACCATTTCGGTGAGCAGTGAACGCGAAGTCACAGACATGACCTTATGCTCTGCCGACGGACGTATCATCACAAAGATGAGCCGTCCCGGATTCAATTTCCAGACACAAGTCGGACATAAAGGATTCGCAATAGTGAGAATGACTCTTGCCGACGGAAACGTGGTAAGCCGCAAAATCGTGCTCTGAAATTTATTTTATTAATGCATAAGAAAACAAGATACTACGACAGAAAACATCTGCCGTAGTATCTTAACGCACACAAACATAAACCATAACCTCATCAACAATACATTCATGAGAACCATCCTGATAATCGCCTTACTGTCTCTCATTACACTCGGACACACCAGTGCCAGCAACATGCGGTTCAGTCACATCAACAGCAAGGACGGACTGCCTCATCAGCAGATACAGGCGCTTGCCATAGACGCGGAAGGAAATATCTGGATAGGCACACGCAACGGACTGTCCCGATACGACGGATACAGCATAAAAACCTATTTCCACGAACAAGGAAACCCACGCTCACTCATACACAATTTCATATACAAGCTGTTTGTTGACAGCAAAAAACGAATCTGGGTATGCACACAAGATGGAGTGTGCAGATATTGTCCGGCAACGGACGACTTCGAACCATATAAGAAGCCTGAAGGCAATGTGTCTTCAATAATAGAGACACGCAACGGTAAAATAATATGCGGAGGCAACCAACTCAGCATATACGATGAGCAAAACAACCGTTTTTCCACCTATCCGGCACTGGAATCCGGATATATTCTGTCGCTTGCCACCGACAAACACAACAATCTTTATGTAGCGACAAGTACTTCGATATTCTACTACAATCCGTCAATGACGAGGATAACCCACATCAACCGATCATATTTCTCCGACTTCATGACCGGATGGGACGACATCATCCAGATGCTGTTCGATTCTAAAGGCAGGCTGTGGATAGGACGCAACGGAAAAGGTGTGATGTATATCAACATGAAGAACGGGCAGAAAAAGATATATCCTGCGTCGGAGTTGTCAGACGGAACAGTGAGAGTGATAACAGAGGACAAGGTCGGACGCATATGGCTCGGCACTGAAAAAGGCGTGACGATAATCAATCCCGACGGACGGATTGAGATATTACGTCACGACCCTTTGTCACAAGACTCACTGAGCGACAACGCCATCTATGCCATCATAAACGACAATAACAACAACATCTGGATAGGCTCATACTTCGGTGGCGTGGATGTGATGCTCAACAACAACGACCCGTTCACCTGCTTCGAGCCAGGTTTCACTCCGCAAAGCATCAAAGGCAAGGTTCCGCGCACGATGGTTGAGACGGCAAAAGGCGTTTACTGGATAGCCACCGAGGACAACGGAATAAACATATACGACTCCAACGCGGGAACATTCCACGTGTTTGATAAAATCCGCGAGCTCGGCACAAACGTGCACAGTCTGCTATACGACAACCTGTCAAACGAGATGTGGATAGGTACATTCCGTAACGGTCTGTTCCGTTATAACCTGAAAACAGGCGCGTGGAAGAAGTATGAATGTAACAAAGGATTCTCCGCCAACTCCATATTTTCCATCATCAGACAACGCAACGGAAGGTTATGGGTTGCCACTACCTTAGGACTGCGATATTATGATGGCGCTACCGACAGCTTCAAGAGTTTCGCACATAATGTGCTTGGCAAGGTGTTCGTATATACAATGATCACCGACGACAAAGACAATCTGTGGGCAGGCACCGCGCACAACGGACTTTTCAAGGTGGACGCAAAGACCGGTAAAGTGACCCGTTGGACCAACGACAACAAGCGTTCCGGACTGAAAGACAACTATGTCACCTGTCTTTTCTACGAGCGGAACGGACGGTTGTGGATAGGAACCAACAATTACGGACTGCAATACATGAACACAAAGAACGGAAAGATAAGCTCGTTCAGCAACAATATCTTCCCCTCCAACTGCACCGTATGCAGCGTGATAGCAGACAAGAACAACAATCTTTGGATAAGTACAAGCCAAGGACTGTTCCGGTATCTGCAGAAACACAACAGCACCGTCAAGTTTACTACCGAAGACGGACTATCCACCAATCAGTTCAATTTCTCGTCTTCATTGCTGACAAGCAACGGTACGATAATGTTCGGCACCGTTGACGGACTCATCTGTTTCAATCCGCGGAATGTCAAGGCAGGCACACGGCCGTTCATTGTTCATCTCAAGACACTCACCATTAACAATGTGGAGATGAACGCCTCGACCAAAGACACTCCTCTCACAGAACAACTCGACAAGACATCTTGCCTGAGACTGTCTTACGGACAGGCCCGAAATTTCAGCATCGAATATGGCGTCATACTGCCTGGAAATACCAACTCGATAGAATATCAGATATATCTTGAAGGAATGGACAAAGACTGGCACGACGTCGGGTCGGGCAGAAAATTCTCCGGATACAATCTTCCTCCGGGTAAATACAAGCTGCACATACGCGCCAACAACTCTGACAAAGGATGGGAACGCAATCCGGAGAAAGTCATCGAGATTATAGTCGAGCCTCCGTTCTGGCGCTCGGGATGGGCTTACCTTATCTACACCATACTGACATGTATAGGAGGAATTGCCATCTGGTCATTCTTTTCAATGAGACTGAAGGAAAAGAACGAGGTGAAGATGGCAAACATGGAGAAGAAGAAAATAGAGGAGATAGACCGCGCCAAATTCGATTTCTTCACCACCGTATCCCATGAGTTGCGCACACCCCTGTCGCTCATCGTGGCGCCGCTGAAAAGCATTCCGCGCAAGGAACTGAGCGAAGAGTCAGGTAAACACCTCGACCTTGCCATAAAGAACGCCGGAAAGATGGAGACGCTCATCGGCGAACTGGTAACATTCAACCAGATTGAGACAAACAATTTTTCCTTCTACATACAACGCGGAAACCCGCTCGCCTTCATCGAAAACCTTATCGCGCCCTACTGTCACATAGCCGAGGAAAAGAAGAAGACGCTCACAAGCGACTGTGAGGACAACGGAGAGGATGTGTGGTTCTCGCCTTCATACGTCGAAAGAATAATCAGCAACCTGCTCTCCAACGCCATGAAGTTCACGCCTCAGGGCGGAAAGATAGCCGTGAAGGCACGCATCATTAACAAAGGAAACGAAACCAACAGATATCTGCAAATAGTGGTTGCAGACACCGGCATAGGCATTGCGAAAGAAGAACAGGCAAACATATTCAACAAATACTACCAGACCAAGCGCGGATACAACATGAACAGCAGCGGATGGGGCGTAGGTCTGGCGCTCGTAAAACGAATGGCTGAGATACACAAGGGCACCGTAAGCGTGGAGAGCGAACCGGGCCACGGAGCCACATTCACGGTGGAGCTGAACGTCGAAAGCCGCAATTTCGACCCCGCGTGCCTCATCAGCGACGACAAGGTAATCGTACCGCTGTCACAATACAAGCTCTCGGCAGTCAGAGAGATAGGCGAAGAGGCCGACGAGCCGAAAACCGACGTGGCTGATGAACACAAGATGTCCATCCTGATTGTTGACGACAACAAGGAATTAATATCCTTCCTGAAGGACTATTTCTCGAAAAATTATAATATCTTTACTGCTGCCAACGGCGCCGACGCCCTGGAGATAGCGAGAAACGAGTCTGTGCAGCTTGTCATATCAGACATCATGATGCCTGTCATGGACGGCATTGAGCTGTGCCGCACTCTCAAGGGCGACATGGCGACATCGCACATCCCCGTGATACTTCTCACGGCCAAAGGACAGAGCAACGACGTGATGAGCGGATATGAGAGCGGTGCGGAAGCCTACGTGCAGAAGCCCTTCGACCCGCACATACTCGAGCTTCAGGTAAAGAACATAATATCGTTGCAGAACGCCATGCGCAGCGAGATAGCCGAGTCGGACAGCGCCGACATAGAGTCGTCACAGCTGAGCATGCTCGACAAGGAGTTCATCGGAAAGATGAGAAAGATAGTAGAGGACAACATATCCAACAACGATTTCTCCGTCGGCGACATAACTTCCGGACTGGGCATAAGCCGGTCGCTGCTGCACATAAAGATGAAAAACCTCATGGGTATGTCAACCGGCGACTACATAAGAAAGAAACGTCTCGACATGGCCTGCCGTCTGCTGCGCGAAGGCTACAACGTTTCAGAGACTGCCTACCGCACCGGTTTCTCCGACCCCAACTACTTCTCAAAGACATTCAAGAAACATTTCGGCACAAGCCCCACCGAGTGGCTGCTGGCTTCGGACAAGAGTCCGACGGACGACGGTGAGAATGGCGGAGCCGGATAAAAATGCTATACAAACATGATTATAAACATATAAAAATCTCTGCGTTATGAGAATGAAACCCGAGAACCTACTGAAAACCGCGGCAGCGGCCTTTGCCGCGCTATGCATTACGTCGGCCGGAGCACAGAACGTGAGCAATCCTGTGCTCGAAGGCATTGCCGATGCCGGAGTGATAAAATATGCCGGGAAATACTATCTCGGCGGAGTGGCGACCTATGGCGACTTCTTCGTGAGCGACAATCTGACCGACTGGAACAAGCGCATACACGTGTTCGACCTCGACAACGACTGGACCCACGGCACAGGAGCCGGCAACAATCAGGTGCACGCCGACGACATAACCTACAGCGGCGGTCTGTTCCACCTGCTGTTCAGCGTGAATTACTGGGGCGACGACCGCCACATAGTGCACATCACACACGCCACATCGCCCACCATAAACGGCCCGTTCGAGGAGGTGCGCAAGGACCAGTGGTTCGAGAACCGCATCGACCCGCAGGTGTTCTGCGACGAGGACGGACGGCTATATCTGTATATGGTGAAGTTCACCGACGGCAACACCATCTGGGCACGGCCCATGAACAGCGATTTCTCTTTCGCCGGCGACGCCGTGCAGCAGTTCAGCTCGCAGCCCGAAACGTGGGAGACGATGGACAACCGTGTGGCCGAAGGACCTTTCGTCATAAAATACCGCGGACGCTACTACATGATGTATAACGCCAACCACACGGCTCCCGAATACGGCAACTACAGGCTCGGCGTATGCGAGGCGGCCTCGCCCATGGGTTTCGGACCGGGCGGAAAGTATCCGTGGCCCGTGGTAGGACCTGACACCGAACCGCTCGACAACGACAACACCGACCTGATTGTCTATGGCAACGGCACGTTCAATCCGGTGAATCTCGACGCCGACACAATAAGATTCGGCATCGACCACGCCATAAAGAACCGTCCTTATCTGAAGCTGGCACAGCGCGGCGGATGCGAGGTGGCGCTCAACGGCCACGTGGTGAACGCGGGATCGAAGGCCGACTACCGCCTTATACCGATAGACAACAAGCTGGTGAGGAAGGGCGAGAACATAATAACCGTGAAGTGCGCGGGCAAGAACTCGCAGCTCGTGGCGCTCGCCCTCTACGACATGGCCGACGCCAAGGCAGGCGACCTGATGCTCACCCCGGGCCAGCCGAGCATCGTGCGCGGTCCAAACGGCTGGGAATGGTGGCTCGTGTACATGGCTAACAAGGCGTGGAAACGCAGTCAGCACATCGACCGGATACACTTCACGGGCGGCCGTCTCTACGTGGACGGCATCACGTCGCCCGACACCGAAGGTTTCCATCCCGTGCCATCCATGCCCCAACATGCGGGAACGAGTCTCGACGGTGTGAGCGTAAGCGACGCCTATCTGCTTGAAGTGACGTTCGCCGCACACTCTTCCGACCAGGCCGTGAGCATCGGAGGCAGACGCATTAGCCTGCCATCGCAGATGAGCAGTGACGCCGGGCACGTGTGGCGCATAGAGCGCAACCACGACATTCTGACCGTATGGATAGACAATGTGTTGGTGTGCGACCATGAGAGTGTGGATAAGGACAACCGCGCAGTGGATGTGTCGGGCACGGTGGAATATCTGTCATACAACGACGGATACGACGAATATGGCCGCCACTTCAGCGGATGGGAAGGACTGACGGCAGACGACGGCGGACTGAAGCTGGGTCAGGCTGACGTGCTCAAGGGCGACAAAGCGACAAGCTACGAGATGAGCGTGCAGCTGGACAATGCCACGCCCGACCGCGGACGCTACGGTGTATATGCCGCATGGCTGGACGAGAAGAACTATGTACGGGTGACAATAGACGCCGCGCGCCGCATGCTCATAACCGAGAACTGCGTGAAAGGCAAGACTACCACGAGCGAGACGCCGCTGGCGCGCACCGAGATACACTATCCTGACGTGAAATATTCAGACAGCTTCGAGAAGCAATACCGCTTCGACAGCGACACTTACGTAAGCTCCATACTGCTGCCACGGCTCGCTCCGGGCAACAACTCATACGCCCGCGACCTCAGTCTGAACCTGCAGGCGAAGCGCAGGTTCCGCACAGACGTGGCTTCGCAGATAGACTTCTACTGGCTCGACGGCGACACATGGCGCAAGATTGAATACGAGACCGGGGACTCGGGACATCCCGATTGGCAGAAGATCACGTTCGCACCGGTATGCACCCGCGGACTTAGACTGATAAACAAGAACCCGCGCGACTACGGACACAACACTTATCGCATAAAGACCGGCCGCGACTTCGCAGCCACATGCCAGCTGCGCATAGACCGCCGTGGAAAGACGATACACGTGTTTGCCGACAACCGCGAGCTTGCCACGGTGAGCCTCAAGAACAATGCTCCGGCACGCACAGGACTCTTCAGCGACGGCACCGCCGACGTGCACGCTGCCAACGTGCTCTATTACGTGGTGAAAGAAGCAGAATGATACAAGACAAGGGACTCCGCCCCACAGGATAACTTACAGAAATCTGCAAGGCGCATTACAGTGCGCCGGAGCCGTGACAGCCTTTTCAGCTGCTGTCACGGCTTGTTTTTTATGTATGTACAGAAGCTGTGATAAGAAACGGTATGGATGATATGAAAGGCCCGTATCATGTTCCGCCCGCCGCAGAACGAACCAATAGAAAAACCGACGGTGATTGGTTTCTGTAAAAAGCTCCGGTTTAAATGCTTGATAAGCGTTGTTTTCGTATGTCCGAACAAGAACAACATAGTCCACTTTCAATTTGTAACCGGTTTTCAGTTTTTCCCTCCGGGTTTCCAGATATACCCCGAAAAATAAGCGCGTATCTGCGGACTGAGTCGTCTTCGGACGCAAATACGCGGATTATGAGAGGTTTTCACAAAACATTGAATATCAATGATTTATATTTGAAGGGCATTTCATCGCATTGCAAAAAGCACCATATCGGCATGCGAAATGGCCTATTTCAGGGTGCGATATGGTGCTTTTCGGCCTATGAAATAGGCTTTATTGCATGATGAAATGGGCATTATCGGAACGCCGAACGTACTTTTTCGGACTATGATACAGGGTATATCAAAAAGCGGTATTATACTGAATATCCTTCATTCTGTATGTTTTAACATTCCTTTACATCTCTTTCGCGAAAATATTTTGTCAAAATAATGTCAAGAAAAATCGTAAGTAAGTTCCGCAAGTTTCCCCCCTAAAGACTTTGATATATGATATAAAAAAGCACGCTTTGCCGAAACAACAAGACAGACAGGGGCAAAAAGAAAGGGCCGTGAACCTTTCTGCATCACGCAAGAACGGTTCACGGCCCTTATCATATCCGGCGCACGAAACGCCTTTATCATCTATTTTGCTTTATCACGGTTTGTATTCCACGAAAGCCTCCATTGCCTCATAGCATGCCAGACCCAGCTTGTCGTACAGCCGTGCAGTGGCGCGGTTGCGGTCTTCGGCACGCTGCCAGAACAGACGTTCGTCGTCGCCGAGGAACGGAGCGCTCTCCATCTGCGACTGATGCTTCAGGATGCTGTTACGCTTTGCGCGGAGTTCCTCCGGGCTCATGGGCACGCACATCTCGATGTTCTCTATCTCCCACTCTGCCCACGCGCCGCGGTACATCCATATACGGCAGTCTTTCAGCCACTCTGCGCCTGCTTCCTTCTCCATGTCGATGGCTGCAAGGACGGCGTCGGTGCATTTACGGTGAGTGCCGTGCGGGTCGGCAAGGTCGCCGGCCACGTATATCTGGTGAGGCTTTATGTCGCTAATGAGCTTGCGTACGATGTTCACATCCCTTTCAGACATCGGCAGTTTCTCTATCTTACCCGACTCGTAGAACGGCAGGTCGAGGAAATGAACGTGGTCGAGAGGTATGTGGTTGTAGGTGCATGCCGTGCGTGCCTCGCCACGACGGATAAGTCCTTTGATGGTGAGAATGTCGCGCGTGTCGCAGTCGCCCTGCTTCTTGTTGGCCAGGAAAGCCTTTATCTCCTCATACTTGCTCTTTATCACCTGATCGGAATCGTTGGCGAAAAGCTGGTTGAAACCATTGATGAAGTGCATGAAACGTGTCACCTCCTCATCGCCCACAGCAATGTTTCCGCTCGTCTCGTAAGCCACATGCACGTCGTGGCCCTGCTGTACAAGACGGTTTACGGTGCCGCCCATCGATATAACGTCGTCGTCAGGATGCGGAGAAAATACGATTACGCGCTTCGGATAAGGATTGGCACGCTCCGGACGATATGTGTCGTCGGCATTGGGTTTGCCGCCCGGCCATCCTGTGATGGTGTGCTGCAGATCGTTGAAAATCTTTATATTGGCATTGTATGCCGATCCGAAAAGCGCAAGCAGTTCGCTCAGTCCGTTCTCGTTGTAGTCCTTGTTGGTGAGTTTCAGGATTGGTTTGCCTGTCACACCGCACAACCATACCAGCGCCGAGCGTATCAGTTTATCGGTCCATTCGCAGTTTGTCACAAGCCACGGGTGGATGATACGTGTCAGTTTTGCAGCGGCTGCCAGGTCGATCACCACTTTCGCATCGTTATGTGTCTGAAGGAACGAAGCCGGAATGGCATCTGTGATGTGTCCTTCAACGGTCTTCTGTATGATGTCGGCCTTGTCGTCGCCCCACGCTGTGAGGAACACCTTACGTGCCGAAAGTATCGTGCTGATTCCCATTGTTATTGAACACGGCGGCACAGGCTCCTGAGAGCCGAAGCTGAGAGTCATCTCCTCACGCGATGTTGAGTCGATAAGTATTATGCGCGACGTTGAAGTAATCGCGCTTCCCGGCTCGTTTGTGGCGATGTTGCCCATACGTCCGATGCCCAGCAGCATTATGTCTATGCCGCCCTGGTCCTTTATCAGCTGCTCATACTGGCGGCAGTGGTGCAGCACCTCGTCCTGGGCTATCGTGCCGTCGGGCGAGAATATGTTCTCTGGCTTTATGTCCACATGGTCGAGAATATATTTGCGGAGCTGTCTCAGACTGCTGTGTGTGCTGTCAGGACTCAACGGAAAATACTCGTAAGCGTTGAACACCGTCACGTTGGCGAAGCTCAGTCCGCACTCCTCATGACGGCGGACAAGCTCGGCATAAACTGAGGCGAGCGACTGTCCCGTGCCCAGTCCGAGCACGCAGTTGCGGCCTTCGGCCTTGCAACGTTTCATTTCGGCCTCGATGGTGTCGGCAATGAGCGTCACGCCTTCCTCAGCCTTGGAGAATATCTCCGTGCTTATTTTCTCGCATCTCGTCATCTCCGAGCGTTCTACTGCCGTGCGGGGACGGTAGAACTGTTCGGGAACATTGTTCAGGACGATTTGCGAACTCAAATTCATTTTCATATCGCTTTACCTTTCTATTTTGTTTTCTATGAATTCTTTATTCCTTTTTCCTACTCACACCTTAGCATCATGGACGGTCGGCTGTCTTGGTTCCCCACTTCGACGGTTTGCTGCCCATCACGAGTTCGAGCTTGCCACCTGCCTTGATGTCGGCGTAGTCGATGTACGACTTCTTGTATTCGCGTCCGTTGAGATAAGCCTTCTGCACGTAGATGTTGCGGTCGCTGTTGTTGCGTGCCACAATGCTGAAGGTCTTGCCGTTGCCTACATTGAGGTCGGCACGGTTGAAGAGCGGAGAGCCTATGATGTAGCGTCCGCCGGAAGGATCAACCTGATAGAGGCCGACGGTGGAAAGAATATACCATGCCGACATCTGTCCTACGTCCTCGTTGCCGCAAAGTCCGTCGGGCTCATTGAAATACATCTCGTTCATCATCTTACGGAGCAGCGGAGCAGCTTTCCATGGCTGACCCACATAGTTGTACATATAAATGACGTGATGGCTCGGTTCGTTGCCGTGAGCATACTGTCCTACAAGTCCGCTGATGTCCGGTGAGGCGTTCTCGCCGAGGTCGCCCTCGACCACGAAGAGAGAATCGAGCTTGGTGACGAACTTCTTTTCGCTGCCGAAGAGGTTCACAAGTCCGTGGACATCGTGCGGCACGAGCCATGTATATTGCCATGCGTTGCCCTCTGTATAGTCGTTCACGCGGTGTGCGGCCTCAATAGGATCGAACGGCGTACGGAACTTTCCGTCAGACGAAAGGGCGCGCATGAATCCGGTCTGCTTGTCGAAATACTTGGCATAAGAGCGGCTGCGGTTGAGGAAATAGTTGTAGTCGTCGGTCTTGCCGAGCAGTTTCGCTGTCTTTGCCACGCCGGCATCTGCCAGACAATATTCCAAAGCCTTTGCCACGGTCTCGTTGGTCGGTTCCTTGTCATAAGGAATGTAGCCATACTGCTTGAGCAGTTCGAGCGAACGTTCGTCGAGCATAGCCGAGGTCTTCATGGCCTCGAAAGCATGCTCCTTGTCCTTTACGAATCCTTTGAGCACGAGGTCTGCCAAAACCGGAATACCGGGATTGCCCACCATGCAGTCGGTCTCGCAACCCATGAGATGCCATACCGGCAGTTTGCCCTGCTGGTCGAAGATGTGCAGGAATGTCTCGGCGAAGTCGCTCTGCATATCCGGGAATACAAGCGTATAAAGCGGATGAGCGGCACGGTAAGTGTCCCAGAGCGAGAAGGTTGTATAGTTCTTGAAGTCGCCTTTATACACCTTGCCGTCAGCACCACGGTATGCGCCATCTACATCGCAGAAGAGCGACGGAGCGGTCATAAGGTGATACATCGCCGTATAGAATATTTCCTTGCGCTTGTCGTTATTGTCGGTCAGCACGATTCGGCTGAGCTGTTTGTTCCAGGCGTCGTCGGCAGCCTTGACGGTAGCGTCGAAATCCCAGCCGGGCAGTTCGGTCTGCATGTTCAGTTTGGCCTTGTCTATATCTACAGGCGAGAGTGCTACCTTCACGAGCAACGGCTCACCTTTCTCCACTGAGAATATGGCTATGCCTGTGCTGTCGCGGTTCTCCATCGTCACCGGCTTCGAGAAGTCCATCACAAAATATATGCGTTGGTCCTTAGCCCATCCTTCAGAGCGTCTGAATCCGGTGATACGTGTCGGGCTGTCCTGTGTCAGCAGGCAGTCGCTCATCTTGTCCCATCCGATGCCCTGCACCAGGTCGAGGCGCATCAAAGCCTTGCCGCTGTTGCCGTCGAAGGTGTAACGGTGGAAGCCCACGCGCTGTGTGGCGGTAAGTTCTACTTTGACATTCGGATTGGTGAGCTTCACCGAGTAGTAGCCGGGCTTAACACTCTCGTTGGAATGTGAGAATATGAGCTGACGCTGTGAGGCATTGGATATCGGCAGCAAGGCTATATCGCCCAGGTCACCTATACCAGTGCCGCTGAGATGCATGTGTCCGAAGCCTATCAGAACAGAGTCGCTGTAATGATATCCGGAACACCAGTCCCATCCACGGGTTATCTGTGTAGGACCGAGCTGTACAAGTCCGAAAGGAACATTGGCGCCGAGAAACACATGGCCGTGGCCTCCCGTGCCTATATACTGATTGACGTAGCGCGTAAGACCTCCTACGGCCGCCTGCGCCATATTTGCAGTTCCGATAAAGAGTGCTGCAATGGCTGATAATAGCAAAATAGATTTTGTTTTCATAAATTAGTTATTTATAACTGCAAATATAACAAATAATACGGTGTTTTCGCTTACTGAAAAGATGTTTTTTACCTGTTTTTTATCATTATTTTCCTCATTGTGACTTATCAATATATGACAGTTCTTCATACATGCTCTACACTGCGAGCAGAGCATATACCCAATAACGACGAGCGGACGGAAGACGAACGGACAGCGGCAATACTGACACAGCAACATTCGTCGTTTACGAAAAAAACGCTATCTTTGCAGATATGACGAACAAAAACGTAAATCTGAAAACATATAAGGAGGCCTGCAACGCCATATATCCCGACTGCCCGATAAGAAACATACTGGCACGGGTGAGCGACAAATGGTCGATGCTGGTGCTGCACGCGCTGTCGCAGAAGTCGCCGATGCGCTTCACCGAACTGCGAAACGCCATCGGCGACGCCACGCCTAAGATGCTGTCGGCATCGCTCAAGACGCTTGAGGAGGACGGAATAGTGTGTCGCACCGCCTATCCGGAGATACCGCCGAGAGTGGAATACACGCTCACCGGCCGGGGATTGGATATGCTCGAGGCCATGCAACCGCTGACAGAGTGGGCCATAAAGAACATGGAGGACATACTGCGCGACCGTGCGGCGAAGCAGCAAAGGGCTTCGGCAAAATCTTAATAATACATAAATACGTGACGTGTAAGTTGCTGATAATCAGCAACAGTTTCCGAAAAGATACTTTGTTTCCACGATGTAACGTCTTGCAGGGCTGCAAAGCATTAAGTAATTTTGCGGACGTAAAGAAACAATAAGTATAATAATATTAAAACAAACAATCATGGATAAATATCAGAAACTGTCAGTAAGCGATGCACCGAGAACCGAACTGCACGACAAACTGGGACTCACAGGCGCGGAAATATCAATCAACAACATGCCGGCCGGGGCATCTGTACCGTTCGTTCACAGCCACAAACAGAACGAGGAGATATACGGCGTGCTAAACGGTAAGGCCGTAATGACACTCGACGGCGAGCCCGTGGAGCTGAAAGCAGGCGACTGGTTGCGCGTTGCTCCGAGCGTCAAGAGACAGCTGGCAGCAGCGGCCGACAGCGCAGTGAGCTACATCTGCATTCAGGTGAAGGAAGGTTCGCTGGAACAGATGACCGCCACAGACGCAGTGATCTAAGCATACTGTCGCACAAAAACAAAATACGGGACATCCGGAAAAGACCTCTCCACGCGGAGAAAGCCTTGCGGATGTCCCGCTTTTTTATTCTTATTCCACCGGCAGAAGCTCCACACGGTGCTTCAGCGGTCGGTTTATCTCGTATATACGATCGACAATCATGTCCATCTGGCGCGTGTACATATCGCGCACTTCCTTGTGTATCATCCTATTGTATAAATCCCGCTTGGCTGCCACCCAGGCATCGTTCTTCTGTCCTTCGCGGAAAGTGCGGGCGGCACGTTCGTCGTTTGCCTCGAGCATACCGCGCTTCATGAAGAAGTTGTATTGCAACCATGCGTAGTCGCGGAAGCGTCGCTCTATCTCCCAACGCTCTTCGTTGAGGTTCATGATGGCCAGAGCCTGACGATATTGCGGTGTGTAGCGGTAATCGGCCAGATTCACTCCGGCTGCGAGTTCGCCGGCAGTGAGCGTGTCGATAGGCTCACCGTCGATGGTGAGCAGGTGGTTGCCGGACAGTCCGCTCACGGTGAGCAGCTCGCTGTTCATCTCTTTCATGAACTCAGGAACAATCTTAGTGATGCGCGACTGCGGACGGGTGAAGCCCCAACCATGCGCCACCGTGTCGAGTGGATAAGGCAGAGCGCGCGCCAGATAGTCGAACGTCACCTTGCCGTCCTTCACCTTCAGTCCTGTCACCTTGCAGTTGTCGGCAGTCAGGACCTTGCGTCTGGCGGCATCGACAGACACCTCAGCCACCTTCTTTCCGGCCATACCCTGAGCCTTCAGGAAGAGATATGCCATGAACATGTGGCCATCGTTGTCGGGATGTACGCGGTCGTTGCCGCACAAAGTGAACGTGGAGTCAACGGCCTGGAAACGTGCATTGACGGCACACATGGGAGCATTGAAGTCAAGAAACTCCCAATTGTTGGCCTGCGCAGCCGAGTCCTGAAAGGCTATGATGCGTCGCATGGCGTCGTTCTTGCGCCTGAATATGTCGTTGTTGAACCGCGATGTCTGGTCGTAGGGCGACGTACCAATCATCACCTTGCGCACCGACGGATGCGCCTTCAGTTTCTTCTCTATCTCGAGAAAGTTATGACGCGACTCCGAAACCTTACTGTCGGCGAACGCATGAGGATTGTCTCCGTTGTACTCGAAGTATCCACTGTCGTTCATACCGAACGTCAGTGTGAGAACGGTCGGCTTCTTGGCGAACACATCGTGGTCGATACGGCGCAGTATTTCGAGGGCCGTGTCGCCGCCAACACCGCAGTTGAACATCTGTATTTGCATCCAGGGGAAGCGCGTCATGTAATAGAGCCAAATGTAAGAATGATAGTGTCCGCCGTCGGTTATGCTGTTTCCGACGAATGCTACACGGTCACCGTTTTTAAAAGGTGCCACCTGCTGCGCCACACCGCTGAGCGGTAGGAGCAGGAAAAGGAACATGAATAATTTTCTCATATCTTAGGTTTATAATCTGTTTTCATTCCACGTAATGTCTCACACCGCGCTCACGAGACGCCGACAGTCGCAAGACGCGACCTTCAAAGGCGTATGCCGGCAGTGCATGAAGCCATGTCCGCCACTATGTTGTCATATCGCCGCAACGGCGTCACGTTCACGTCGTATGTACGTTCCGGCTGAAGTCCGTCAAAAGTGCACGACGTGCAGTCGGAGCCAAGAGTCTGCGTGACAACGTCGCGTCCAGTTCCACTATCGCTCACACTGAGCCTGTAGCCCGTCGCTCCTGCGGCACTGCTCCACTCCACAGCCATCTTTCCGTCCGCGCCGGCACGCACACTGACACTGAATCCGTTATCCGTGCGGCGGCCATCAACTCTCTGCGCCACGCTCACCTCCGAGCCTGCACTGCACCGATACCAGTAGAAGAAAGTCTGAAGAAGGTCGGCCGTGAAAGGCGTGAGGCCGTCGGCGGACAGCTCGGAACACAGGTCGAACGACATGACAATGCCGTCGCCCGCACAATAACCGAAGAAGTCGCCGTCGGGATGGTCGTGTTTCATCGTCACATCCACCGGAACCCATCCGTAGCGCTCAAGAAAGAAATCGTTCCAAACGTGGTGTGTGCCGTCGGGACGCACCGTGACAACGAGGCGCGCAGGCACGCCCTTACGGCGCAGCAGACTGGCATAGACGGCCGAAATATTTCCGCAATCGCCTCCACCGGCGGCCATTGTCTCCGTGATGGCGTGTATGCCTGTGTCGGGATTGAGATAACCTAATCTGGCGGCCACATGCTCATAGCACAGCCGCGCATATTCCAAAGGATTGGCCACGGCCTCGTTCCACAATGAGTCGGCGGTGCGGACGATGTCGGGATGCGTAATATCGACGTAACTGCCTATCGGAGATGTGTATCTCTTGTAAAGTTCGGTGGAGGTGTCGTAAGGATATATCGTCGTAAACTGCGCCATGTCTATGTGCATGGGATAGAGCGTCGCGCTGAACCGTTCCGTGATAACAAGAGAATCGCCCGGCGCAGGCAATGTCCCGGTACGCACGGTGCGCAGGTACATATTGTCGTTGTTGGCGGCACGGAATATATCGCCGTCAGTCGTACGGAACTGTTCTATGTCCTGATATATGTTGCTCTCAGGCATGGGCATCACCGCACACAGACGT
>ULRG01018060.1_pt1 | contig 15888 bp, 9 predicted proteins | sample 1955211 | NCBI WGS metagenome assembly ULRG01 (sample SAMEA4835676, study PRJEB28245) | human gut metagenome | biome: gut microbiome; material: fecal sample | place: Denmark | collected 2008
CATTCCGCTACTTCTCACTAAGTCCAGAAGTTTACAAATCGCTATACTAGTCTCCTAGTCTCTTAGACTCTCTGCCTCTCACCGGAATATCTTGGAAAGCTCATCATCCGTCATATTTCCTATCCAGCTTTCGCCGACAGAGACGGTCATGTCGGCGAGGGATTTTTTCTTTTGGATGATCTCATTGATCTTTTCTTCGAAGGTGTTCTTGGTGATGAAACGGTGGACGAGGACGTTGTTCTTCTGGCCGATGCGGTAGGCGCGGTCTGTCGCCTGAGACTCTACGGCGGGATTCCACCAAAGGTCGTAGTGGATGACATGGGAGGCGGCGGTGAGGTTGAGGCCGGTGCCGGCGGCTTTCAGGGAGAGAATGAAGAATCTCGCCTTCGGGTCTGTCTGGAAGCGGTCCACCATGTCTTTTCTCTCCCGGAGGGAGCAGCCGCCGTGGAGGAACATCGGACGTTCCCCCAGTCTGCTCTCGAGAAGATCTGCCAGCTTGTCGCCCATGCTCTTGAACTGGGTGAAGATCAGGGCCTTTTCACGGCTGGCCTGGATGCTTTCTGCGAGGTCGAGAAGGCGCTCGGCTTTGCCAGAGAGGGCGGGATCCCAGTTGTCCTCTTTGGTGAAGAGTGCGGGATGGTTGCAGATCTCCTTCAGGGCGAGGATCATCTGCAGGACGAGGCCCTGGCGCTTGAAGAGGGAGGCTTTGTCTCCCTCCTTCTGCTCGCTGATGACGCGGAGGCTTTCTTCGACGGTCTGGTGATACAGAGCGGCCTGCGCGGGGGTAAGGAGTGTGTACTCGTCCTGCTCGAGCTTGTCCGGAAGGTCGCTGATGATGGTCTTGTCTGTCTTGAGGCGGCGCAGGAGCATGGGCGCGGTGATGCTTTTGAAGCGTTCGGCTGCTTTTCTGTCCTGCTCGTACTGGATGGGATTCGCATAGCGCATCTGGAAGGTCTTCGCACTGCCGAGGTAGCCTTTGTTGGTAAATTCCATGATGGACCAGAATTCTTTGAGGCTGTTCTCGACGGGGGTGCCGGAGATGGCGATGCGGATGGGTGCTTTCACACTGCGGACGGCCCGGCTCTGGGCGGTGTCGGGGTTCTTGATGTTCTGCGCTTCGTCGATGATGAAGACTTCCCATTTCTTCTTTTTGAGAAGCTCCTGGTCGCTTCGAAGGAGTCCATAGGTGGTGAGAAGGATGTCCCCATGGAAATCAGCAAGGTCGCGCTTGGCACCATAGTAGAGGAACACGGTGAGGAGAGGTGCGAAGCGGGCGATCTCTTCCTGCCAGTTGGAGAGAAGACTCGTCGGCACGACGATGAGTGCTTTCTTCTTGGCAAGGCGTCCCTCTTCGCGGAGCTTTTCGAGGAAGGTGATGACCTGAAGGGTCTTCCCAAGGCCCATATCATCGGCTAGGATGCTGCCGAAGCCGAGGCGGCTGTTGTTGTAAAGCCACACATAGCCGCGCTTCTGATAGGGGCGAAGTGTCGCACATACATTTTCCGGCAGCGCGACGGGCTCGCCCTCTTTCATGGAGGAGAGCAGTCGCTTCACCTCGCTCGTCATGGTGATCTCCGCGCCTTCATAGCTGCCCTCGAGGGCGATGCGGAGGAGCTCTTCCCTCTTGAGGGAGGCGGGACGCTGCCACATTTTTTCGAGCTTTTTCAGATCTGCTTCGGTCACGTAGAGGTATTGCCCCTTGAATGCGATGAGGGAGCCTGCTTTGACGGATAGTTTTTCGAAATCTTCCGGGGAGATCCGCTCGTCCCCTAGGGCGATCTGCCAGTCGAAGTCGAGCATGTCTTCCAAAGAGAGGAGGGACGGTGCATGCGATGCTCCCTCTTCTTTCTTTTTGAGGCGGAGTGTCTTCTTCGGACGGATGAGGTGCTGCAAGGACTTCGGCAGGATGACGCGCGCGCCCAAAAGACGCATGGCCGGGATGGCTTCCAAAAGGAAGGGGGCAAAGGTTTCCGCCGTGAAGGAGATCGGTGTCCTTCCTTCGCTGTCCATGTAGTCTTCCATGCCGGTCACGAGAGAAGAAAGCAGGTCCATATCCTTTAAGATCTGGTAGCGGCAGGCATCATAGTCATCCTTCGTGAAAACGTCCGCGAGCGGCACTGCGTCCCCTTCGCTGTCCTCACTGTCTACGACAGAGAGGTCCAGGCGGAAGGCTTTTGTTTTCGGATCATCTGACACGAGAAGCACAGGCTGCCAGCGGGCAGCGCTCAAGTGGAAATAGGATAGCCAGGATGCGATGCCGTCAGCCTCGGGGTGCGGCCTTCCTTCCCGCGCCATCAGGGGCTCCCCCATGAAGAAAAGATCATAGATGGGGTCGTCTGCGAAATTTTTCTTCGCCATGTTTTGCATCAAGTGCGTGAGAAAAAGTGAAAGTGCCGCCTCGGCAGGCTCTCTGGCAAAGCATCTCTTCTCTCTGTACCGCGCGATTTCTACCATGGAAGGGGTCACCCATTTCGAGAGGATCCCCATGGCTTCCGCCGTGCCTGCGTCCTGCTCGGTCGGCATCCAGCGGATGGAGAGCGCATTCTCATCCACACGCACCAGCTCGGGGATGGCATTCCCTGTACGGAGAAGGTGTATAGCGAGCAACACCAACTCGCGGAAGGCGCGCACGGTGTAAGAGCTGTCCTGCGCTTCCTCTTCCGTCATATCGAGAAGAGCAGCCAGGAAACGGCTCATCGGCCACCAGTCGCCGCAATCTGTGTAGAGCTTCCCCTCGGAGAGCCCTTCGATCACGAGATGCACAGAAGAAACAGAGGCGAGCTCCAGACTGTCTTCCCCGCCGCCCACGACGTAAACGGCTGACGAATCAAAGAGCGCTTTCTCTGCGATCTTTCTGACGCCCGTCATGGTCTTTTCATAGACGCGGCCGAAGCTGCCTCGCCCGTAGAAGGCGGGCGAAGCGGGAAGCACACGCATCCATAGGGGAAAGAGGCTTTTGATCTTCGTGAAATCTGGAATTTCCGCCGTTTCCTCTGCCATGGGAAGTGCCATATCCTTGACCAGTTCCCCTTTCACAAGGTCATCCCAACGCGGGATCTTGGCAGACATCTCATTTGTGATCGTCACATGCCGCTTCTTTAGCTCGCTCACAAGCGACACGCCATGCAGGGAAAAGACTTGGAAAGGATCATTGTCGATGGCACGGCTCACCTCATAGATGACGGCCGCGATGTGCTTGCAGAGGTGCGCCCAGTCGGGACAGCTGCAATGCATCTCGATGTCATTCATCGAGGAGGGGAATAGGGAAAGACCTGCCTTTTCCGCAAGCTCCATGACAGCAGGTGACAGCTCCCGATGCAGGAGCTTCGTCACGATCGAAGGATGGCGCGATACATCATCCAGAAAGGCCTGGACTTTGTTTTCCGGAAAAGGAGGGAGCGTCAGCGTGACTTTGTAGGGCGTGCGCCGCGTCCCCTGCACCTTTGCGGTCAGCGTCTCCCCCTCACGGTGCATGGAAATGACCGCGCCGCCTCGGGCATACACCCGCCCGCGCGGCAGACGGTTCGCATGGTCCGCCTCCTCGAGTGCTTTCAGCCACTCGCTCCCCCACCAGGTATTGCCATATTGCAGTTTCATCGTCTTTCCCTCACTTCTGTACGTTTTTCTTTATTATATGAAATCGTCACGAGACAGGCAATGGGCGTAACAGTCTCCGCCGCTTCGGCGCATCCGTCTGCATGAAACGACGTGATCCCCAGTCGTTTGGAGTGCAGCGCTTCCCGTTATCCACTTTCCTCCCATTTTTCCTGACCACGAACGAAAAAGATTTCTCGCTTGCGCTCGAAATGACGATATAGGGAAAGCGGCATTCTCAGATCTCCCTCCTTCCTCTGGAAGGAGGTGCCCCGAAGGGGCGGAGGTTGGCTCTCGCAGCGGAATGAAAGGAAATGTACGATAGTCCGTCCTCTCGTTTCGTCATCCCGAGCGCAGCCGAGGGATCTTTCTTGCAGGCAGGAAAACCGTACATATGAGGAAGTCCGTCATTCCAAGTCGTATGAAGTACGGTGTTTACCGCTCCCCTCACATTTTTTATCTGACCGGTGTGCAAGGAAGATTTCTCGCTTCGCTCGAAATGACAATACCGGGAAAGGCGGTACTCTCATTTTCCGCCCTTGAGACGCTTTTTCCCCCTCTCTTTCATACCGCCAGTACCCTATCCGCCCCTTCGTGGCACCTTCCCCATGCGGGGAAGGCTTTGTTCGTCGGCATTGGTTTTTCCGCGTATCCTGTATTCGCTTTGGCTATATAGGATTATGGCTTGCCGCGCTTGCATTCTGCGCAACCAAAAACCGCTCTGCGAGGACGGGCTTTGCAGAGCGGTTTCTGATTCTATTATTCTACGGTCACGGATTTTGCGAGATTTCTCGGCTTATCCACATCATTTCCTCTCTTGATAGAGGTGTAGTAAGCGAGGAGCTGCATCGGGATGACCGCGAGGATCGGTGCGATGAAGGGATCGACTCTCGGGATACGGACGGTCTCGGTCGTGTACTTCGCGATCTCTGTGTCATCGACAAAGCCGATGCCGAGGACTTCAGCGCCGCGGGCGCGGACTTCCTGGATATTGCTGTACATCTTTGCACTGACGTCGTCCTGTGTCGCTACGGCGATGACCGGGGTCTCCGGCGAGATGAGGGCGAGGGTGCCATGCTTCAGTTCACCGGCCGCGTAGGACTCCGCATGGATGTAGGAGACTTCTTTCAGCTTCAGTGCGCCTTCCATGGCGATCGCATAGTCGATGGAGCGGCCAAGGTAGAAAATATCATTCGCCTTGATGAGCTTTTCAGCGACGTCTGCCATGTGTTCTTTTTCATCAAGCACGGTGTCGATCTGATCCGGCAGATCTCTCAGTGCGGTGGAGATCTTCTGGATGAGTGCGGGCTTTAGTGTGCCTTTCAGCTGGCCCATGTAAAGGGCAAGGAGCAGGAGCGCCACGAGCTGGGTGGTATAGGCTTTCGTAGATGCGACGGCGATCTCCGGGCCTGCCAGTGTGTAGACGACATTGTCAGCTTCACGCGCAATGGAGGAGCCGATGGAATTCGTCACTGCGAGGCTCTTCGCGCCGAGACGTTTCGCTTCTTTGAGCGCCGCCAGGGTGTCGATGGTCTCGCCAGACTGGCTGACTACGATGCAGAGGGTCTTATCGGTCGTGAGCGGACGGCTGTATCTATATTCGGAAGCGATCTCTACAGATACAGGGATCTTGACGAAGCGTTCGATGTAGTGCTTCGCAACGAGGCCGGCATGGTACGCCGTGCCGCAGGCGGTGATCAGGATGTGATCGATGCCGGAGAGACATTCTTTCGTCCAGCCGAGATCGTCGAAATTGACAGAGCCGTCTTTATTGAGATGGATCTGTACGGTATCGTGGACAGCCTTTGGCTGTTCATAGATCTCCTTCAGCATGAAATGCGGGTAGCCGCCTTTTTCAGCAGCTTCTGCGCTCCACTTGACTTCCTGGATCTCCTTTTGAATCGGTTTGCCTTCGGCATCGAAGAGGGAAACGCCATCCTTCTTCACGATGGCCAGCTCGCAGTCGTCCAAGATATAGATCTTTCTGGTATGGTTGATGACGGCCGGGATGTCGGAGGCGATGAAATTCTCGCCATCGCCAAGGCCGATGATGAGCGGATTGTCCTTCTTCGTGCAGATGATGGTGTCCGGCACCGCCTGATCCATGATGACGAGGCTGTAGGAGCCTTCGATCACAGAAAGGACCTTGCGGACGGTGGAGAAGAAGTCTCCGTCATCCATCTTTTCGAGAAGGTGTGCCACGACTTCGGTGTCGGTATCCGACTTGAAGACATGGCCTTCGTCGATCAGCTGCTTCTTGAGCGTCATGTAGTTTTCGATGATGCCATTGTGTACGATGACGAAATGATTATGGCAGTCGCCATGCGGATGGGCATTCCGATCCGAGGGCTGTCCGTGCGTCGCCCAGCGGGTATGCCCGATGCCGATGTGTCCGGTGAGCGGATGCGCCTTCAATGCGGCTTCCAGATTTGCCAGACGACCTTTTTTCTTTTCGATAGAGATCGCACCTTTGTCATAGATGGCGATGCCAGCCGAATCATAGCCGCGATATTCGAGGCGTCTCAACCCATCGATCAAAAAGCGGGACGCTTCGCCGCTGCCCACATAACCTACAATACCACACATACGGTATTCCTCCTTGCGTATTTCTTTGGAATGCTCTGCCGCTCCGGGCCGCCCCTTTCCATCAGGGCTGTCTTTGAAAGAAGGCTGTACGCCTTGCTTTCTCTGCTCATGGGCCAGAGGATCTTATTCTTATTGTTAGTAAGGGAAATGCGATTCGATCGCAGAATCAGATATTATAGAAATGCGGACAACGCCCGCAGGTATTCATACAGAGTTTATTATATCACATGTCATAAAAATATGATATTTCCCGGTGGCACACAGAAAAAGGAGCTGTAACTTACGTTAAGCTCCTTCGCTACGTTTTTCACATTATAGCATAGCTTGGAAGAGAAGGAAAGGCATCAGACTTGGAGACTTTAGACTACAGACTTCTAACACCTGCCCTCCGATGTCATTTTTCATTTAGATCGATCCCAATACCGATCCGAGCTCCTGCATCTCTTCCATTTCCGAAAGACCTGCCACGGCGGCGAAGACACCGATCATCGCAAGAAGCAACAAGAAAAGAAGGAGCATCACGTAGGGCGCGATGGCGATCAGGACGGATTTCCCTGTGGAGAAGAAATAGTTCTCGCGGATCGCAAGGACATCAAGGACGAAGGTCCACACGCAAATCGCAAAGGAACCGATGCCGGAGAGGAAGGAAAGCCCGATGCTTTCTGCCAGTGTGAAGAAGACGGAGAAGGCTAGCGGTAGCGATGCCGCCATGAATCCGGCGGTGATGCCATTCGCGCTCCCTTGTCCGCCGAGAAGTCCGGAGAGGTAGTCGGTCACGGCACTGTGAACAAGGAGGGAAAGCCCAAGAAAGAGAAGCACGGCCAGAAATTCGACAAGAAGCCCCGGTCCTTCTGAGAAGGCGGATACCGCCGTCAAGAAAAGTGTAAAGAGCCATAGGATCCCCGCTTCGCGAAGGCGTTCGCCGCGGGTGATGTCATAGAGCGCCGCCCGCGGTGTCACGATCAGCGAGTAGACAAGATCAAGAAAGGTATTCATGGAGTTGCTCCTTTGGAATGAATGTATGATATGGGGAAGTCTTGGAGAGTCAGATACATCAGACTTGGAGACGTTAGACATTAGACGTTAGACTTCAGACCTCTGACTTCTGATATCCCTTAGTCTCCTAGTCTAATACTCCTCACTTTATCGTGGGATTTTCTCCTTCTACCAATGCCTTTTTCATGCTCCCTGCCATGGATTCTCCCATGACATTCGAGAGCCGGGCGGCTTCGCCGCGAAGGAGGGAGCGGAGTGTCACTGCGCCATTCGTATACGAGCGGGTCTCTATATGATCCACATCGAGCCCGCCGCTCGAGGCAGCGTAGTTCAGCGCATCATAATAATTGCCCATGGCATCGACAAGACCGAGGTCCTGTGCCTGGCGGCCGGTCAGGATGCGCCCATCGGCGATGCTCTTTACTTTCTCTTCATCCATATGGCGTCCGTCCGCCACTGTCTGGACGAACTGGTGGTAAATGTCATCGACCATGGCCTGCAGCATCTCTCTCTCTTCGCCTGTCATCGGGCGGTACATGGAGAGGATATCCTTGTGCGCGCCGCTCTTGATCTTATCATTCTTGACGCCGACCTTATCCATCAGGTCTTCGATATTGGTATAGTCCATATAGACGCCGATGCTGCCCGTCATGGTGGCTGGAGAGGCGAAAATGTAATTTCCCTTGCTCGCCAGCCAGTAGCCTGCCGAGGCGCACATATCGCCCATGGAAATCACGATGGGCTTCTTGCTGCTGCGGATCTTATCCATTTCTTCTGCGATCTCCTGGGTCGCTCCTGTCGAGCCGCCCGGGCTGTTGATGCGGATCAGGATGGCTTTTGCCTGCGGATCCTTTCTGGCTTCCTGAAGCTCTCGCATGATCTCCTCGGAGGAGGAGCCGGAAGAGCCACTCAGCATCGAGTCTGTCTCCGGCCCGCCGTAGATCGCGCCGTCGATGCGCACGACGGCCACATAGCCCTCTCCCCGCTTTTCTTTTTCTGCTTTCCAAAGAGATGTGCTGCCCACCGAGAGCGCCGCCGCAAGGAGCAGGACTGCGAGAAGCAGGATCCATTTTCTTTTCATCTGTATCGTCATTAGAAGTCGTCCTTTCGTATGTATTGGTTGATAATTTCATTATAGCACAGAAGAGAAGGGGTTCAGCAGCCAAGAATAGGAGTCTTTATTGACTTGTGACTTCCATGCTGCTTTCGGGCATCACTCTTTAAAAAAATCGGCGCTCGCCTGCTGCAGTAAATCGCCTGCTTGAAACGCATATCCCCACTCTCTTTCATGCCGCTAGTACCCTATCCGGCTCGCTTCGCTCGCCACCTTCCCCACGATGGAAAGGCTATTCATCTCAAGCAGTGAAGCCACCACCACAAGTTTGAAAGCAGGGATGCGGGATTAGTAGCCGCAAGTAACTGGTAGCTAGGGATTGGTGGCTAGGGATTAGGAGTCTCAAGTGACTGGTGACTAGTGACTAGTGACTAGTGACTGGCACGCCATCTCATGGCATCGCCATTATTTATACTTCGCGGCGCTTCCATATTTTTATGCGCCGCACCACCATTTCGCATTTCTCATTTCTAATTTCTCATTCAAGAGAGACTTTCATCCCCAAGCAAGGGGCAGCACGCCCCGTAGTCTGCCCCTGAACCCCAAAAGAAAAACGCACCGCGAAATCATTCGCAGTGCGTTTTTACATACTAACCTATTACGGCAAACCGTCGCTCATGAGATGCGCATAGTGCTGCTGGATCTTACGGGTGACAGGGCCGACTTCTCCATTGCCGATCGGTTTTCCGTCGATGGAGAGGACCGGGATGATGCCGTCCTGAGAATTTGTGAGGAAGACTTCTTCCGCATTCATCATATCTTCAAGGCGGACCGGATCTGCCGCATCATCGATGGAGGTGACACCGGCAGTCGGAGCGACGCGGGACAGGACAAGGGAGCGTGTGATGCCGCGGGTCATGAATTCATTCGTGCCCGTGGTCCAGATGACGCCCGCCTTGACGATGAGGACATTCGAGTGGGTGGCTTCGGTCAGAAGGCCGTCTCGGATGAAGATGCCGTCGTAGCAGCCCTGCTTCAGCGCTTCCTGACGCGCGAGAAGGTTATCCACCTGAGAGAGGGAAAGAATGTCGCAGTGGTGTCCGCGATCATCTTTCATCGTGATACACTTCACGCCGTCCTGCACTTTGGCAATGGCATCCAGACTGATCGGTTTAGCGTAGACCAGGACATTCGGACGCAGCTGATTTCTGGCAGGGATCAGGAAATCATGATCGCCCTGTCCGCGGGTGACGATGATCTTCACATAGCCTTCTTCGATGCCGCTTTCTTCGACGACGGTTTCCACGATCTCGGTGAATTCGTCCGGTGCTGTCACGGGACGAATGCCCAAAAGGCGCATGGAGCGGTACAGACGGTCGGTGTGATAGGAAAGAGCAAACGGATGGCCTTTGTAGACGCGGATCCATTCATAGCATCCGTCACCAAACTGGAGTCCTCTGTCATCTGCCGCGATGATCTGGGAGAAATCATAATAGAAATTGTGATTGTAGTATATGGTAGTTTTTCTTTCTGCCATACATCTCACCTCCGTAACAAATTGTTATTATTATGGCTTATGAGGGATATTACCACTGGGGCGTTCTGCCTCTTGATTGCCTGCGAAAGAGGTTCAGCGGGTTCTATAGGTTCAAGAGGTTCAAAGGGGGTTGGTGCGGCGCATAAAAACATAGAAGTGCCGCAGAGTATGGGTGTGGCGATGCCCGAAGGTTTCTTAAAAAGCAGGTTTCCCGTTTGAGCTTTTCTGACAGGATTCGTTTGACCGCGAACAACAAAGATTTCTCGCTTCGCTCGAAATGACGATACGAGAAAAGATTTTTCTAATCCAGTCACCCGTCACTAGTCACCAGTCACTAGTCACTCGAGACTTCCCGTCCCCAATTCCTGACCATTCATCCCTCACTTGCTTTTCAGTGCTTTGATCTTTTCGATGAGGAGCGGGAGGAAATCCTTCAGATCCGCTTCGACAGCGTAGTCTGCCATTTCCATGATCGGCGCCTTCGGGTCCTTATTGACCGCGATGACGATGTCCGCATTGACTGCGCACATATGCTGCATCGCGCCCGAGATGCCGAGTGCGAAATAGATCTTCGGCGCTACGCCCTTGCCTGTCTGGCCGATCTGGTGGCTATGCGGCTCCCAGCCGAGCTCTGCGATCGGACGGCTGCAGCCGACAGCTGCCCCCAGAAGATCAGCGAGCTCATGGAGCTTCGCCCATTCTTCCTCCGTACGGATGCCGCGGCCGCCTGCGACGACGACCTTCGCATTTTCGACCGGATGGCTGTCCTTCTCACCCGCGATGATCTCCTTCAGCACCGTGCCGAGATCCTTCTCTTCAAGGGAAACGGAGAGGGAGATGACCTCGCCCGTGCGGGAAGCATCGGCTTGCGGGTACTTGAAGATGCCCGGGCGGACCGTGCCGACCTGAGGACGATAGTCCGGAGACACGATATCTGCCATGATATTCCCATCCATCGCCGGACGCGACCAGATGACCAGCCCCTTCTCGGTATCTGCCGAAAGTTCCGTCACATCTGCCGTGACGCCGCAGACGAGCTCTGCCGCCAGACGCGGGGCGAGATCGCGGCCGAATGGCGTCGCGCCAAAGATGATGGTATCCGGCTTCTTCTCCAAGAGGAACGGCGCCAGTGCTTTCTGGTACGCTTTCCCATCATAGTGGGCAAGGAGCGGATGATCGATCACATAGACCTTATCTGCGCCGAGGGGGATCAGCGAGGAGGCCGGATCCTTAAGATCGGCACCGATGAGGACGACTGCGACCTCTTCCCCCAGCTGGTCAGCCAGTACGCGGGCTTCGCCGGTCAGTTCACCGGTGACCTTCTGGATCTTGCCATTTGCAAGCGCTCCGATGACATAAATACCTTTGTGTTCAGAAAAATCCATTTCGCCCCTCCTTAGATGACCTTCAGTTTCTGCATAGCCGAGAGGAAGAGATCTGCCGCTTCTTCCGTCGTCTTTCCTTCGATGCGGAGATTTTCTTTTTTCGGCGGCACGACCGGACGGACCTGACGGACCTGCGTCGGAGAGCCCTTCATGCCGATGCGCGCCGGATCGACCGGCAGATCGGCTGCCGTGAGGTTTCCGATCTCCACTTCATCCTTCTTGAGCAGACCCTTGATGCTCGGGTATCTCGCATGGTTCAGCGCTTCTGTCGCAGTGACGACCGCCGGAAGAGCAAGCTCGAGCACCTCGATATTCCCACCGATCTGGCGCTTCACGGTCAGGAAGCCTTCCTTCTCATAGGAAATGCCTACGGCTGCGCTCACATCCGCGATGCCGAGCGTCGCAGCGATCTCCGGCCCGATCTGCGCTGTATTGCTGTCGATGGACTCCTGCCCGCAGAGAATGAGATCGAATGTTCCCAGCTTCTCGATCGCCTTAGCCAGCGTGTAGCTCGTCGCAAGAGTATCCGCACCGCCAAATGCGCGATCCGTCACGAGGTATACTTCATCAGCGCCCATAGCGACCGCATCCTTCAGGACAGCGGCTGCCTGCGGGGGACCCATGGTGATGACCGTCACCGTGCCGCCCACTTCATCGCGCAGCGAGAATGCCGCTTCCAGCGCATGGAGATCCAGCGGATTCATGATGCTGTTCGCATTATTTCTTTTCAGTCTTCCTGTAGTCGGATCGACTTCCATCTTCGATGTGTCGACGACCTGTTTGATACAAACCAGAAACTTCATAGTGTCTCCCTTCTGTGAGGTCGAAATCATATGCCACGCAGCACGAACGCCGCGTCACAGGGTAAATGGGGCTATAGAGAAATAAGGCTTCGTCTACTGTCCCCATTATCCATATTTGTTTAAAGTATAGCATAAGTGAAACGTTTTTGCGTGAGAAAGTTCATAAACTTTGCGGCTTTACCGTCTGCCCGCCATCAAAAAACGGCGAGCCAACGGCTCACCGTTTTTTGATGCTGCTCTGTTTGCATGCGACTAATTTTTTCTCCCCTCGACCGCCGCATTGCCGAGGAGCCCTTTCAGCGCTTCTTCGGCTTCTTCGGAAAAGTCGACGTAGAATTTTGGCACCATGTGGATCTCCTGCCTTGAGGATAAGAGGTGGAGGATGACGGGTGTGCCGCCATGGTATTTCGCAAGGACTCTGGCGAGGGCGGCACTGACCTTGTCTGTCTCATGGCGGGGATCGACGTAGAGGTGGACTTCATCGACCGGCATGCGGACGGTCTTTTGGAACTGGGCCATCGGTATGATGCTGTCGGCTAAGATCTTGACTTCTCGCTCGTTCGACTGGACGCGGCCGCGGATACAGATGGGCGCGTCTTCAGTGAGGAAGGGACGCGCGGCTTCCCAGACGGAGGGGAAGAGGACGGATTCGATCTCACTTTCATAGTCTTCGATGGTGACGTAACCCATGGGCGCACCCTTCTTGGTGACCATGCCCTTCACACGGGTGACAGTGCCGCCCAAGGTGACTGTCTTCCCGTCGTAGCGGCTGCCTTCGGTCTCGAGCTGGTAGATGGGCGTGCAGGCGGCCATCTGCTTCTTGTACTTTTCGAGCGGATGACCGCTGACGTAGAAGCCTAAGAGCTTCCTTTCCCAGTCGATCTTTTCATCTGCATCCATGTCTTCGAGATCAGGATAGACGACGGAGCTTTTCATCTCATCCCCGCCGAAGAGAGACATCTGTCCGCTCTCCCGGTCGCTCTTCGCAGCGGCGACATCACTCATGACCTGCGGGAGTGCGGCGAGGAGCTGAGAGCGGTTGTAGCCGAAGCCGTCCATCGCACCGCAGCGGATGAGGCTTTCGCAGGCACGGCTATTGAGACCTTTGCCTTCGACCCGCTCTAAGAAATCCGACATGGACGTGAAGGGGCCGCCCTTCTTCCGGGCTTTGATGATGGCTTCGACGGCATTCTCTCCGACGTTCTGGATGGCATCAAGTCCGAAGAGGATCTTATTTCCGCTGACAGAAAAATAGGCTTCCGAAAGATTGACATCCGGTGCGGCGATCTCCACACCGGCTCTTCTGGTATCTGAAATATAGCGGCTGACCTTGTTCTTATCGCCATTGTAGCAGGTCATCATGGCAGCCATGAATTCAGCGCGGTAGTGCGCCTTGAGGTAGGCGGTCTGCCAGGCGATCCATCCGTAGCAGACGCTGTGAGATTTATTGAAGCCGTAACCGGCAAAGTGGACCATGAGGTCGAAGACGTAATTCGCCGTCTTTCCATCGACGCCATTCTTCACGGCGCCTGTGACAAAGGTATCCCGGTTCTTCTGCAGGATCTCCGGCTCCTTGTGTCCCATGGCGCGGCGGAGCATGTCGGACTGGCCGAGGGAGAAGCCGCCCATGACAGAGGCGATCTGCATGACCTGTTCCTGATAGAGGATGACGCCGTAGGTTTCCTTCAGGATGGGAGCCAGAGAGGGATGCGGGTACTCGATGGGGATCTCTCCATGTTTTCTCTTGATGAAATCTTCCGCCATGCCGCTGCCCAAAGGTCCCGGACGGTAGAGTGCGACCATCGGGATGAGGTCTTCGAAGCGGTCCGGGTGGAGCTTCATCAGAAGATTCGTAAAGCCGGAGGACTCGGACTGGAAAACGCCTGTGGTGTCGCCCGCGCAGAGCATCTCGCACGTCTTCTCGTCGACAGAAGGAATGCGGTCGATGTCGATGGTGACACCGCGGTTCGCCCGGATCATCTCGACCGCATCATGGATGACGGTGAGGTTTCTAAGCCCCAAGAGATCCATCTTGAGAAGGCCGAGCTGCTCGACCTGATCTTTTTCGTACTGCGTCTGGATGAAGTCGTCCGCAGTGAGCTGGATCGGCACGTACTCATCGACGGGCTTCGAGCAGATGACGACGCCGGCGGCATGCGTACCGGAATTTCTGGAAAGCCCTTCCAGGTCGAGGCAGTGATCGATCAGGGTGTGTACCGTCGCATTCGACTCGTAGAGGTCTTTGAACTCCTTCGAGCCGTCCAGCGTCTTCTTCAGCGTAACGCCCGGGCCGCCCGGCACCATCTTTGCGATCTTGTCCACTTCGCGAAGAGGCAGATTCATGACACGGCCGACATCACGGATGACGGCGCGCGCCGCGAGCGTACCGAAGGTAATGATCTGCGCCACCTGCTCGGCACCGTACTTCTCTGCGAGATAGGCGATGACCTGCCCGCGTCCGCGATAGCAGAGGTCCGTATCGATATCCGGCATGGAGACGCGCTCCGGATTCAAGAAGCGTTCAAAGAGAAGATCGAAACGCAGTGGGTCGATTTCCGTGATGTGCAAGAGGTATGCGACGATGCTTCCTGCCGCGCTCCCACGCCCCGGCCCGATCGGGATGCCATGTGTCTTCGCGTAGCGGATGAAGTCCATGACGATCAGGAAGTAATCCGAGAATCCCATCTGATTGATGACACCGAGCTCATAATCCAGACGCTCCTGCTCTTTTCCCGTGGACTCCGGATAGCGCTCCGGGATCGCCGCCTCGCAGAGCTTTCGCAGGTATGACTTGGACGTCTCGCCTTCCGGCACATCAAAGGACGGGAGCTTGTGGTCGCCAAAGGTGAAGGTCACATGACAGCGCTCTGCGATCTTTGCCGTATTCTCGATAGCGCCCGGATACTCGCCTAAGATCGCCTGCATCTCCTCCCCGCTCTTGCAGTAGAATTCGTCATTCGGAAAATGGAAATGATAGGGATCATCCAGTGTCTTTCCCGTGGAGATGCAGAGCTTGATCTCCTGGCTCTTCGCATCCTGTTTTTTCGTATAGTGGAAATCATTCGTCGCGACCAGCCCCAGCCCATACTCTTTTGCCAAAGACGCCAGCACCGGACGCACATCCGCTTCTTCCGGGATGCCATGATTCTGCAGCTCGAGGAAATAGTTCTCCTTCCCGAACGTATCGATGTAGTAGCGGATCACCTTTCTGGCTTCATCCATGTCGCGGTTTAAGATCGCCTGCGGAAGCTCGCCGGCAACACAGGCCGACAACGCAATGAGCCCTTTGTGATACTTGGACAGAAGCTCATGATCCACCCGCGGCTTATGAAAATAGCCCTCCGTCCACCCCTTCGAGCAGATCTTGATGAGATTCTGATAGCCCTCATTCGTTTCTGCCAAAAGGATCAGATGCCTCAGCTTCTCCTTCTCGCCCTTCGCCCGCTCGAAGCGGCTCTTCCTCGTGACGTAGACCTCGCATCCGATGATCGGCTTGATGCCCTGCGCGATACACTCTTTATATAAATAGACCGCACCGTACATGACACCATGGTCCGTGATCGCGACCGCCGTCTGCCCGAGCGACTTGACATAAGAGACAAGCTCCTTGATGCGGCATGTGCCGTCGAAAAGACTGTACTCGGTGTGGACGTGGAGATGAACAAATGGATCCAAGCGGAAACGCCTCCTTCACTCCTTTTTCTTTCGAATTCTAAGATAGCGCGGATCCGATCGCAGGATCAGTGCCGCCTTAGAAATCACTTTTTCCTATTGTATCATATTTAGTGATCGGTCATTCATCCGCTCCTGCTGAAAAAATGCGAAGCGAGGAGCGTAGCCAGAGATCAGCGGGTTCTATGGGTTCAGTGGGTTCAAGGGGGCGGTGCGGCGCATTTCGTCATCCTGAGCGGAGAAAAGCGTCGTATGTTAGAA
>ULRG01012682.1_pt1 | contig 15775 bp, 13 predicted proteins | sample 1955211 | NCBI WGS metagenome assembly ULRG01 (sample SAMEA4835676, study PRJEB28245) | human gut metagenome | biome: gut microbiome; material: fecal sample | place: Denmark | collected 2008
GCCATCTTATTTTTGGAGGACATTTACTGAATATCCCTACTTAAATCTTCTGTTGCACATATCAGATACCTAGTAATTACATCAACGATAACCCTCTACATAGTAGTTATCTTTGCGAATATTGTCTCCATTAATATGAAAAAAAAATCAAAAGGCCGAACACAAAACTGGGTCCGGCCTCTACATTATCTTCAAAAAATCCTTGAATATTACATCAAGAGGCCAAAGCCTCATCTTTTATTCTGCTTGCTCCTTTTCAAACGCTTCTATCAATTTCGCCTGAATATCTCCCGGAACCAATTCATAACTTGCAAACTTCATTATGAAGCTAGCGCGCCCACCGGTCAGAGAACTCAGACTAGTCGCATACGTACTCATTTCTTTTAGAGGAACTTTTGCCTGTAGTTTCTCATAACCATTTTCTGAACTCATGCCAATAATCATTCCTCGCCTTCCTTGCAAGTCGCTCATTACATCACCCAATTTATCGGCAGGTACAAAAACCTCAACATCATAAATTGGTTCAAGGATTTTCGGCCCCGCATCTTTAAATGCCAGACTGAAAGCATTGCGTCCGGCCAGCATAAACGACAATTCATTGGAATCAACCGGATGCATTTTGCCATCATACACAATAACACGAACATCCCGTGCATAACTTCCTGTGAGAGGACCTTGCTCCATGCGGCTCATCACTCCCTTCAGAATAGCCGGCATAAAGCGAGAATCAATTGATCCACCTACTATACTATTGATAAACACTAACTTTCCACCCCACTCTAAACTTACTTCTTCTTTGCTCTTGACGGAAATTCTAATTTCCTGGTTTCCAAATTTATACACAGTAGGTTCAGGCATCCCGTCACTATATGGTTCAACGATTAAATGCACCTCGCCGAACTGTCCAGCGCCGCCACTTTGCTTTTTATGCCGATAATCTGCCCGTGCCGGCTTTGTAATAGTTTCCCGATATGGTATCCTCTGCTCATAAAATTCTACAGGAATCTTATCAATATTCTCAAGTCGCCATTTCAGCGTTCGCAAATGAAACTCACCTTGTCCATGAACCAAAATTTGGCGCAACTCCTTACTCTGTTCAACAACCCATGTAGGATCCTCTTGCCGCATCCGATTAAGTGCAGCCATCATCTTTTCTGTATCCGCTTCATTTACGGCACGAATGGCGCGAGTATACTTCGCATTCGGGTATTTAATGAAATTGAACCGATTATCGCAATCCTTACCGTTTAGAGTATTACCTGTCCTAACATCTTTCAATTTAACTGCACATCCTATATCACCTGCTTGCAACTTCTCCACTTTTTCACGATTAGCACCAGCACATACAAACAGCTGAGACATTCTTTCTTTTGAGCCTCTATCAGAATTTGTCAAATCATCTCCTTCCGATACACTACCACTCATAACTTTAAAATATTGCACTTCACCGATGTGAGGTTCAACACCTGTTTTGAAAAAATACAAAGATGTCGGTCCTTCGGGGTCCGTCGGAACTTCCACTCCTCGGGTATTATGTACAGCAGGCATCTCGTCAACAAAAGGAACTACATTCCCTAAGAATTCCATCAAACGGCCTACTCCCATATTCTTACCCGCACATACGCAGAAAACAGGGAAAATACTACGCGTTACCATACCCTTTCGAATACCTACACGCATTTCATCTTCTGTAAGTTGCTCCGTTTCAAAGAACTTTTCCATCAGCCCTTCATCATTCTCTGCCGCAGCCTCCACCAATGCCTTATGCATCGCTTGCGCCCTGGTAAGTTCCTCCTCCGGTATATCCGAAATAATAGGTCTACCTCCTTCAGGCCCCCAAGTCAGTTTCTTCATCAAGATGACATCGATTAATGAATTGAAATCAGGCCCTGTTTTTACAGGATACTGCACAGGAACGACTTTGGGGCCATAAATAGACTGCAATTCATCTAATATCGCATCATAATCACACTTTTCCTCATCCAACTGATTAACTAAAAAAATTACAGGTTTTCCCAATTTTTCCGTATACCGGAAATGATTCTGGGTACCAACCTCAGGGCCAAATTGACCATTAATCAGCAACACAGCGGTATCTGTTACGTTGAGCGCAGTTAGTGCGGCTCCAACGAAATCATCAGATCCCGGACAATCAATTATATTTAACTTTTTGTTATTCCATTCTACATGAAAAACTGTCGAGAACACCGAATAACCATAATCCAACTCGACAGGAAAATAATCAGAAACCGTATTTTTTGCGGTTATTCTACCACGCCGCTTGATAAGACCACTCTCAAAAAGCAAAGCTTCTGTCAGAGTGGTCTTTCCCGATCCATCGTTTCCGAGTAGTGCAATGTTTTTAATCTCATGTGAAGTGTATGTTTTCATAACCAAAATAGATTTAATTGGATTATACATCTTATTTATGATGTTGCAAAGTACACATAAATGAGATAGCAACCAAATTTTTTCTGTATGTTATTCAGCATGAAAACAATTCCACCTCAAATCAAGACTCTATATTTGCCAAGAAATCAGCCACAATAAAGCAACTCCCTCCCACATAAATAAAATCATTATTTCCAGCATTGGATACAGCAGCCTTATAGGCAGCATCAACTGAATGATAGGCATCCCCTTTCAAATGGAATTCGCCCGCCATTTCTTTCAATTTATCAGCCGGCATTGCCCGCTCTACAGATGCCTGCGTAAAATAATACAAACAAGTTTTCGGCAATAGAGACAATACGGATTTAATATCCTTGTCTCCGACCATGCCAAAGACAACATGAATCTGTTGATATTCATTTTTTTCCAGTTCACGTGCCAAGTAGTTCCACCCGCCGACATTATGGCCAGCATCACACACAGTCTTGGGAGAGTCGCACACAACCTCCCATCTACCCCTCAAACCAGTCAATCTGTTTACATCCTGAAAACCACGCTGCACATGTTCACGAGTAAAACGGAATTTTTGGGCAAGCACATTCAAAGACACTAATATCGTATTAGTATTCTTAGTCTGATAGCTACCAGAAAGCACCCCAGAAAAATCGCCCCAACTGGCAGTATGATAAAGTCTAACATCAGAAGCAGCTCGTTCCGATGCCAAAACTTCTTTATGGTCCTCGGCAAACAAGATTGGAGAACCTGTTTCCGACGCTTTCTCTCCAAAAATACGTCTAGTCACAGCAGTAGCCTCACCAATGACGACAGGGACTCCTGATTTAATAATACCTGCTTTTTCTGCGGCAATCGCCTCTTCAGTTGTCCCCAAAAACTGAGTATGGTCCAAACTAATATTCGTAATTACCGCTAACTCTGGGCATATAATATTAGTACAGTCCAACCGTCCACCCATACCCACTTCAATAACCGCAACATCTACATTTTCATCAGCAAAATACTTAAAAGTAAGTGCTGTGGTCAATTCAAAAAAAGAAGGATGAAGGGGTTCAAAAAAAGATCGTTCGTTCTCAACAAACTGAATGACCACCTCCTTCGGAATCATTTCGCCGTTGACTCTGATCCGTTCCCGGAAATCTATCAAATGAGGAGAAGTGAACAACCCCACCCGATAACCGGCCAACTGCAGAATGGCGGCCAAAGTATGAGCACATGACCCCTTTCCGTTAGTACCTCCCACATGAATCGTTCTATATTTACGATGAGGATGATTAAAATGTTCATCCAAACACATTGTGGTCTGAAGTCCTGGCTTATAAGCAGCCCCGCCTATCCGTTGGAACAGCGGGGCACTTTTATATAGATATTCAATCGTTTCTTGATAATTCATTTACTCAAAATATGCTCGAAACTTTCTAAATATTTTTTCTTTAATTCCAGCAGACGGCTTGGTATTGTCACTCTTCTCCATTTTTTCAAAAAACTGTTTCTCATCCTTCGAAAGTGTTTGCGGGATATAGACGCTTACATTGACCACAATATCTCCCCGTCCGTAACCGTAACCTTGAACCGCCGGTAATCCTTTTCCTCTCAAGCGTAAAGCTGTACCAGGCTGCGTTCCCGGCTCAATTTTTATTTTAGCCTTGCCTTCTATAGTAGGAATTTCTACGTTTCCTCCCAATACAGCTTGTGGGACCGTCAGCAACAAATTGTATATTAAATCATTATCATCACGAATGAAATCGGGATGCGGTTCTTCCTCTATCAAAACCTGTATATTCCCAGGAACTCCTCCACGCCTTGCGGCATGCCCTTTACCTTGAGCATTTACCACCATACCAGCTGCAACTCCTGCAGGAATCTCAATTTCCACAATTTCTTCACCAGGGACAACACCTTCACCGTGGCACTTCTTACATTTGTGGGAAATCACCATACCGTCGCCACCGCAAGTGGGGCAAACCTCCTGGGTCTGAACCATTCCCAAAAAACTTCGTTGACTTCGTACAACATATCCAGAGCCATTACACGTTTTACATGTTTCTGCAGAATGCCCAGTTTCACAACCAGTCCCATGACATTCCGTACACGTTACATTTTTACGTACCTTGAATTTCTTCACGACTCCAGCAGCAATCTCTTGCAAGGATAACTTTACCTTCAAGCGAAGATCTCCTCCTCGGTACTGAGGATGTGCCCCGCGTCTTCCACCCGAAAAACCGCCGAAACCACCAAATCCCATATCACCGAAAATGTCGCTAAAATGAGAGAAGATATCGTTGATGTCCATTCCCTGGCCACCAAATCCTCCATATCCGCCCGTTCCGTTAACTCCAGCCGCACCGAACTGGTCATACCGTGCACGCTTATCTGGATCACGCAACACGTCATAAGCTTCTGCAGCCTGTTTGAATTTCTCTTCAGCTTCTTTATCGCCTGGATTCCTGTCCGGATGATATTTAATCGCTACTTTTTTGTAAGCCTTCTTTATTTCATCGGCTGTAGCACTCTTATCTACACCTAATATCTTATAATAATCTATTTCAGCAGCCATATTTCAAATATCCTTTCATTATTATTATCCAACCTATCGACAATCTGAAATTTCTGAATTCAGCTATACGCCACGCCTTTACTGCCCCACTACGACCTTTGCATGACGAACAACCTTCTCATTCAAAAGATACCCGGCTTGCACACAATCAATAACCTTGTTCTTCTGTTCTTCATCGGGAACCGGAACCAAAGCTATCGCTTCATGAAAGTCAGTATCAAAAGCCTCTCCTTGAGGATTCATTTTCTTCAGCCCCTGAGCAGCTAAAGCCTTGTCTAATTTCGTCTTAATAAGAACCATTCCCTCCTTTAGCGTTTCAAAGTCACTAGACTGCTCTACACTATCAAGAGCACGTTCCCAATCGTCTAACACAGGCAGGATACTAGTAATCACTTTTTCACCTCCATTAAGAATCAACTCAGTTTTTTCCTTTAAGGTGCGTTTACGATAATTATCAAACTCTGCACGCAGACGCAGTATCTGGTCATTCAATTTGTCTATCTGCAGAAGAGCTTCCTCTAATTTTTCCTCACAACTCTGCTCCTGAGACTCACTTTCAACTTCCGTTTCCGCGGAAACACTCTCGGACGAATTTTCCATTCCTTCCTGAGCTAATTCGTCCAATTCTTTTTCTGTTACTTTATTTTCTTCAGACATACTTCAACTTTTTTTCTTAATCCACTGCAAAAATCATGCCATCTGTCATTATTCTCCACCATACAATTGCTCTTTCAAAGCTTTTACCCTTTCATCGTGAATATACTCTTCATATGGCATTAATTTATCAATAATACCATTCGGAGTCAATTCTATAATACGATTCGCAATTGTGTTTATAAACTCATGATCATGACTTGCAAACAGAATATTACCGCGGAATTGTTTAAGATTATTATTAAACGCCTGAATACTCTCCATATCCAAATGGTTCGTAGGTGTATCAAGAATCAAACAATTAGCATTTCTAAGCTGCATACGTGCTATCATACATCTCATTTTCTCACCACCGGACAGTACATTCACCTTTTTCAAAACATCCTCGTCCTTGAAGAGCATTCTTCCCAAGAAAGATTTGAAATACACTTCATTACCTTCTCCATACTGGCTTAGCCAATCCAGCATATTAAAATCGGTATTGAAAAAATCTGTGTTGTCGAGCGGCAAATAAGCGGTTGTAATAGTTACTCCCCATTTGAAGTTACCCGATGCCTGTTTTGCATTACCATTAATGATTTCGAACAAAGCAGTCATCGCACGTGGGTCGCGACTGAGAAAAACAATCTTCTCACCTTGCTCCACATTAAATGTCAATTTGTCAAAAAGTATCTCACCATCATCAGTAACAGCTTTCAAATCATTCACCTCCAATATTTGATTACCTGGTTCGCGATCCATTTGGAATATGATACCCGGATATTTACGAGTAGAAGGCTTGATTTCCTCAACATTCAATTTTTCCAACATTTTCTTTCGGCTGGTCGTCTGACGGCTCTTTGCCACATTGGCAGAAAAGCGACGAATAAACTCCTCCAACTCCTTTTTCTTTTCTTCGGCCTTTTGCTTCTGATTCTGTGCCTGCCGAAGAGCCAACTGTGAACTTTCGTACCAGAAAGAATAGTTACCCGAGAACAACGTCACTTTACCATAATCAATATCAACCGTATGCGTACAAACTTGATCCAAGAAATGGCGGTCGTGACTTACGACCAAAACCGTATGTTCAAAATTTCCCAAATATTCTTCCAGCCATTCTACTGTTTCCAGGTCCAAATCGTTGGTTGGTTCATCGAGCAGCAAATTGTCAGGTTCACCAAAAAGAGCCTGTGCCAACATAACACGTACTTTCTGCTTTCCTGACAGTTCTCCCATCAGTTTATCGTGAAGATTCTCCTTTATTCCGAGTCCACTAAGCAGTGTGGCCGCATCATTTTCAGCCGTATATCCACCCAATGTAGCAAATTTATCCTCCAATTCTGCCACCAAGATTCCATCTTCATCCGTAAAATCGGTTTTTGAATACAATTCGTTACGCTGCTGCATAATGTCCCACATTACGGTATGCCCTCTAAGAACCGTTTCCAGCACCGTACATTCATCATACTTAAAGTGATCCTGACTTAGCACAGAAAGACGCTCACCCGGGCCCATTTCAATACTACCTTTCGTGGGTTCAAGTTCACCAGAAATCGCCTTAAGGAGGGTAGATTTACCAGCTCCATTAGCCCCAATGACTCCATAGATATTTCCGTTGGTAAACTTCATATTAACATCCTGATAGAGAATGCGCTTTCCAAACTGAATTGCAAGATTCGATACTGTAATCATTCTGTTTTTTTACATTAAAAGTTCAGAATGCAAATTTAGTTAAAAAAATGCAGATTTCAATTTATTATGCAGATAATATTCAGTAATTATAAACCTGCATTTCAGCAATTATAAACCGCGTGATTGAAGAAGTGGTTGGACAAAAGGTTCACAGCAGTCCAATGAATTTTCTACACAAAACAGTCAGTACTTCCGGATGAACGGAAATACTGACTGTTTTATCTAAGATACTGAGAAAAAAAACAAATGTACTAAGTTTTTCTATGTATACACAAGTTGATACCTATCGAATCACACCATCCCCTTTAAGCAAGGCTCCTACCAACCTGTAACTTTGTACATCAATCCACTCTCAATATAAGAACTCATTTTCCAGCAATTTCTATTTTTTCAGATAATCGGCTGTCTCCCTTATCATATCTATTGTTGTTGTATCTGTATCAAATACAGAATACCAACCTTGCGGCTCATGAGGAGGATCACACAAAAAATCATGTCCAATCTTCCATTCTTTTGCTTTGGGACGGCCCTCGCCTCCCCACCCCCAAAAATTACAACCTGCTATGGCTTTAGATCCATCCTTACTCTCTTTTACTTTGGAAAAAATAAAGTTATAGAATGCATTTCTTGCCATAACCGAGGTTCCTGCCGCATACATTGTGCGATCTCGGGAATATCCAAATTCTTCTATCACCATCGGCTTGTCAATTCTTTCAGCCATTCGCTCATGAATTTGTATATACTCTCCAGCTCTTACGAACACATTCGGCAAAGCTTCATATAACCTATCACGAGAAGCCCATCCCCAATTTACCGGCCAAATATGGACTGTCAGATAATCCACATTTAAATCGTTGTGCACTCTAACACATAAATCTTCATCCACCTCACAACCATACAGACCTTCGCTCCCAGTTGAAACCAGATGATTGGAATCAATACTCTTGATTATCTTTGCCGTTGTAGAAATCCAATTATAAAACAAATCCTTGTTATCCTTCGCAAAAGGACGCGGTTCATTACAAATTTGCCAGGACATTATCGCCGGATCATCTTTGTATGCCTTTCCTGTATAACGATTTGTTCGAGAAACGATACTTCTGACAAAGTCATAATACATTTTCAAGGCTTTCGGCTCACGAACAAAGTCGGATGCATACTTTACGTAAGCATTATAGCCATCTCCTGCTGCATTAGGAGAATCACCATACCCGCATTCTTTCAAATAAAAACCATATCCACCACTCCAATCCCACGAGTTTGTAAGATAAAGTACAGCCAACATATCCCTTTTCCCCATTTCAGCCAACATAAAATCCAGACCAGCCAAAATGGTATCATTCAGCACATTGGGCTTTGGCTGCAGATATGGGAATACTGTATTCGCATTTTTACTACCTGCATCAGCACCAACAAGAATCCGCAAATTGTCTATTCCTAGCGCTTTCAACGCATCTAACTCTCGTATCAGCCTGTTCCGATCTCCTCCCATGCCTTGTGATCCTAAAATAGGACCATACCAAAAATTAGTACCAACGAAATAATACGCAGATCCATTCCGCTTAAAGTGAGTCCCGTTTACGGTAACAAAATTCCCTGCACTGACAGAAATAAATCCAAACAAAAACAACAAAAATCCAAATACACGCTTCATATTCTTATTCAAATAAATCTAATTTTCGATTACGAGCCTCCTGCAATGTAACATTGGCAGTTTTCTCCTTATATTCCTTTTTGAGAGCAAATTGTTCCTGTTTTATTTCAGCAATTGCACTTTCTCTCGTTTCTGGGTTCAGCAAAGACGACAATACCGAAACGATTTGTGACGCATCACGCACCCAAGCAACAACTCCTCGATAAACCGGAGCTACTTTCAAAGCCGTATGCATTGCACTCGTTGTGGCGCCTCCCAACAATAACGGAACACATAATCCCGCTTCATCACAAGCCCGGGCAGTATTTACCATCTCTTCCAGACTAGGAGTTATCAATCCGCTCAGCCCAATAGCATCCACATTCTCTGCAATAGCAGTTTGTACAATGTCAGTAGCCGAACACATAACCCCCATATCTATAACTTGATAATTATTACATCCAAGAATCACGGAAACAATATTTTTTCCGATATCATGAACGTCTCCTTTCACGGTAGCAATTAAGATTTTACCACTGCTCTGTTGTCTTTTCTCACCAGCTAAATACGGTTCCAACCAATTTACTGCAGCCTTCATTGTTCTGGCAGTTTTAATCACTTGAGGGAGAAACATCTTCCCACATCCGAACAAGTTTCCTACCTCTTTCATACCATCCATGAGCGGTCCCTCTATTATTTTTAAAGGACTCCTATACTGTTCGATGGCTTCCTGCAAATCTATAGACAAATAGTGTTCATCGCCTCTCACCAATGCTCTAGCCAAACGCTTTCCTACCGCCTCGCTGCGCCACTTCTCTACATCTTCATGTTTTCCCTGCACCTGACTTTCATTCCCTTGCATTTCTTCAGCTATACGTATCAATTCTTCTGAACAATTACGCCGATTCAGCAGGATATCCTCAATCAAATCACGCAATTTGCTCGGTATATCATCATACTTTACCGACATGGAAGGATTCACAATCCCCATATCCATGCCAGCCTCAATTGCATGATACAGGAAAACCGAATGCATACATTCCCTGATATAGTTATTACCTCTGAAAGAAAATGACAAATTGCTGATTCCACCACTAACATGAGCACCTTCGAGATGTTCTCGAATCCATCGAGTTGCCCGAATAAAGTCCAAAGCGTATGTATCATGTTCCGGAATACCTGTACATACCGCTAAAATATTAGGGTCAAATATAATGTCGTACGAATTAAAATTCAGTTGTTTCACCAAAAGATCATACGCACGTTTACAAATCTCTATTTTCCGTTCGTAAGTTGTAGCCTGTCCATGCTCATCAAAAGCCATTACCACAACAGCCGCATTATAACATTGTGCTTCTGCAGCATGTTCCAAGAATGACCTCTCTCCTTCCTTCAATGAAATCGAATTTACAACACACTTACCTTGCACACAGCGCAAAGCCCTTCGTACAACCTCCCAATCTGAAGAATCTATCATCAAAGGGACCCGAGATACCTCAGGCTCGGATGCCAACAGGTTCAAGAACTTAACCATTTCTTTTCCTGCATCCAACAAGCCGTCGTCCAAATTTATATCCAAAACTTGGGCACCATCCTCCACTTGTTTTCTTGCAATGTCCAAAGCACTCTCATACTTACCTTCTTTAATCAAACGTAAGAACTTTCGAGATCCCGCGACATTACATCTTTCTCCAATATTTATGAAATTATTCTGAGACTTAAGTTCAAGTACATCTAAGCCGGACAACACACATGAAGTTGGGAAGGCTACTGGAACATGAGGCTTCTTCCACCCATCCTTGGAGACTACCAAAGAAGAGAATAAAGCCGTATATCGATCTGTTGTTCCACAACAACCTCCGACTATATTAACAAGTCCATCATCGATGTATCCACGTATATCCTCAGCCATCTGTTCTGCAGACTGATCATATTCCCCCATGGAATTCGGCAGACCCGCATTCGGATACGCCGATATATAACACGGCGCGATAGAAGCCAACTCTTCTAAATACGGCCGCATCTCTTTGGCCCCGAACGAGCAGTTAAGTCCTATTGAAAAAATATCAGGTGAGAGCACAGAGGCACAAAAAGCTTTCAAGCTCTGTCCAGACAGCATTCTACCAGCTTTATCAGCTAAAGTAACACTCAACATGACTGGAACAGACCTATTATAAGACATTACTTTACGTGCAGCAAATATAGCAGCTTTGGCATTCAAAGTATCAAATATTGTCTCAATCAACAACATATCCACCCCACCATCCAGAAGAGCTTCTATCTGTTCACTATATGCTACAACCAAATCGCCAAAAGTTACTGCCCTCATGGCCGGATCATTTATATCCGGACTCATTGAGCAACTTTTGTTAGTCGGGCCTATTGACCCAGCAACAAACCGGGGTTTATCGGGATTTCTGTCTGTAAACTCATCAGCTACTTGCCGCGCCACTTTTGCTGCCGCTAAATTCATTTCACGACAATAATTCTCAAGCCCATAATCAGCCATTGATACACGCTGGGCACAAAAAGAACATGTTTCAATAATATCAGCACCAGCTTCTAAATATTTTCTATGTATATCAGATATGATATCCGGACGAGTCAAGGGCAAGAGGTCATTGTTACCCCGTTGCATAATTGGCAAAGCGCGGAAACGGGTACCTCGATAATCCTCTTCCGTAAGCCCATACCGTTGGATCATAGTCCCCATAGCCCCATCCAGGACGAGAATTCGTTCCTTCACTATTTCTCTAATATCAATCATATAAATAGAAAATTAAAAGTGTTTTATCACTCGATCCATCTCCCGACGATCTTGTTTTTCTTTCAAAGATGCACGTTTATCGTATTCTTTTTTTCCTCTACAAAGGCCTATTACCAATTTTGCGCGATTATTCTCATCTATATACAAACGAAGAGGAACGATAGTAAAACCAGGCGAGCGCGTTTCTGCCATCAAATTAATGATTTCCTTTCGATTCAGGAGCAATTTTCTATCCCTACGCGGCATATGGTTATTGTATGATCCCCAAAGATACTCCGAGATATGCATATTTTTCACCCACACCTCACCATTATGTATGTAGCAAAACGTATCAACCAAAGACGCTTTTCCCGCACGTATACTTTTTATTTCCGTTCCCGTTAGAACTATACCTGCCTTATATTTGTCTATAATCAAAAAATCATGTTCAGCACGTTTGTTCTTAATGTTCACGTTTTTTATTCCAGAAGATTTTCGATTATTCATATAATATTCATTTATGCCAAATCCGCGATTTAATCCACAATTTTTGCAAAATTCTCAATATTGTTATCCACATAATGCGCAATTGCCGCGGTTATTTCCTCTTCGTTCTCTACAAACTGGTCATCCAATTCATCAAAATCAGGAAAGCGTTCAAACAAAGCCATAAATTCCTCTTCGTTCAAATCTTGCGTCAATTCATCTTTATATTTTATATAATACTCACGCGCCTTATATATCAGTTTGGAGAAATCACGCAATCCCCATAACCGCATCACTTTTGCAAATGGATTTTCAAAAAAGAAAGGCCCATACCCATTATGAATCAACTGCACAAACCCTCCAGTCATCAATTCGTCACGCAATATAATATACGCCCACAATGAAATCTGGTCAGCATTCAACTTCTCTAACGCATTTACATTCAATTCTCCCCCAACAGAAGTAGCATAAGCTTGCACAAACACATCTATGAATGCATCCATACCTTCTTTAGCAGCCTGTTGCAATGCTACACTTTTGATACAAATCTCTATCTCACTTCCCATATATCAATAATTTCTGCAAATGTACAATTTTTTCATTATATTAGAGACACAACAATAGGATTACCGCATGGTAGCATCATGTTATTTGAATTTGTGGGCAAGAAATATCATATATCACTCCATAGTCAGCAAGGCTTCCTACCTCAATATCATAAACTTCCAAACACGGAACGCATCATCGTTCACAGAGTTGATGTCTCCAATACACTTATCTTGACTTTCACTCCTTTCATTTTCTGACCTGAGGTTTTTACGATTATCTCCTCCAGACATGTACGTAAGACAGCAACATACACGCCTTGTTCCACCACATCGATACGACCGATTTTATCCAAGCTCAATCCCCCAATCTTGCATAAAAAACCAACGACATCCCCTCTACTGAATTTTCTTCTCCTATCATGTGCTATATACAAGGTAGTCCAAGCCGGCATACAAGGATGTACTTCAATCCCATTTATATCAACGACATCATATTCTCCGACAAATTCAGGAATTGATTCACACGATCCCGTTAAAATATACACATCACCCGAAGCTGTCCAACGAGCCGTACGGCCAGAACGATGAATAAAACTATCCTCTGTTAATGGAATATGAAAATGCACAACAGACTTAATATTAGGAATATCCAAACCTCTCGCCGCCAAATCGGTAGAAACCAAAATATTGGCACTTTGATTTCTAAATTTACACAAGTTACGTTCACGCAAATACTGCTCCATTCCGCCATGATATCCCACCGCACTGAATCCCTTTTTCCTAAGGAATGCCAAAACTTCATCAACAGAATTTCTATAAGCGACAAACACGATCACAGAACTACCTTTCAAAAATGACAATAATCGAGACAATGTTTCCAGCCGATCGGATCCATATACAGGAACTTTATGTGCAAATGCCAAAGCCCTGCCAACTCGAGAAAAGGGCCGATAGTCTAATTTATCAATAGGACGATTCCTACAACTCTTTAATAAATCGAAAAAATTCGCCCCATCTCCACCATCAGTAGCAGATATAAGAAGACACTGACGTACTTCTGACAGTTTCTTTGCTATTTTACGCATGTCTTCTTCAAACCCCAACTCCAAGCACTTATCAAACTCATCAACAATCAAGAAATTAACAGACTGAACATTAATGCTATCATTACCTAAATGGTCTAACAAACGCCCTGGAGTTGCGAAAACAACATGAGGACGAACTTCTCTTAAACGTATAATTTCTCCAGCCATTGGTCTTCCCCCATACAATAGAAGAGAACGTATGTTCAACTTCATTTCTCTCAACACACACTCACTCTGTATAGCCAACTCACGCGAAGGCAAGATAACCATTACTTGTAATGCAGATTGCGTCTCATCAATCTCACTAACCAATGCTAACATATATGCCAGTGTTTTCCCACTTCCGGTTGGAGACAAAAGAATTACGTTATTTCCATGCCGAATAACCTCACTCATCCTCATTTGCATCTCATTAAGTTGCGAAATCCCCAACCTGTCCAGTAAAAGCGCTTGTTCTATCTTCATAAAAAATTAATCATATCAAAATTTAGAGATTCACAATAGTTCCATTATATACCTCTGTCACACGACAACGATTCTCCTGCAGGTAAGCATCCCCCTCCACAGATACGGTTAAACCGTATCGTACAATTATTCATCGTACGATACGGTTTCCAGAATTCTTTACCGCTTCTTGTCATCGTATTGACTCCGATAATATATAATTAAATTTGCATTGTACCACCAGCCCAATCTACTAATGATAACTATATCTACAGTGTACCAAGATCGTATCTAAAATATTCATTGTGTCTAAAACAGCAACAATCTAAACTAACGTGAGTTCGGTATAACTACCACAAAGAGACACTACACAACCTTTTCACCACAAAAACAGTCAGTACTTTCGTAAAAACTAAAGTACTGACAGAATTTTCTAACGGTACTTTAGGATTTTCTGTCGGTAGGACTGTGAAACCGTGATGCGGCAATAGCATACAATGACCTCTGCCCCAGGGATAAATAATTATACCGAACTCACCGTTAACTAGTTTTATGCAAAACAAATCGGATCAACAAAAACATCACATTCATTCTCTCCATCAATGCTTTGTTCACCACAACTTATCGCAAAACATCAATTTATTCCTCAAGGAAAATTTAACTATATCACTCAGGCTTGTGGCATGCTCACGCTACTCACCTATCAGAAATCCATTTTTCACTCAACAATCTCCCCGACTACATCAGATAAACACACACCGCCCCACAATGACCTTACATGTATTTTTTCACACTTACATAATTCTGCAACACATAAAGATGAAGCTAGCAATCAAGGCGAAAGGAAAGCACAAGCACACAAAACAATAAGACTACAATTCCTTAATAAACTTAAAATCAAAACTGTTACCTTTTGCAGAGGGGAGTTGGCTTCGCAAATCAATATCTTCACGGCTTTTCAAATGAGCTATAATACGATTATAGCACTCTTGACCACTGCTTGCTTTTGTCAAAGCAGAAAACGTTGTATCCTGATATTGAAATTTATTGGTCCCAGGAATAAGAATCACACGTTTGAACGTAATAGTTCCCCGATACCATCCATAATGTTCCTCCGAGAGTAAAGAAAGTCTGATATCCTTCTTGTTAATTCCAACATTCTCTGAAACAGTATTCCCCTCCTGCTTCTTATTCGCTTTAAATTCCTCCAAAGAATTTGCCGTTGTTTTAATCAAAATAAAATATACTCGCGGACGAATTTTGTAGCGCTTGGGATATGGCATTTCACCCTCGACATAATTTCTTATATCATTAATTAATTCCTGAGTTACCTGAATATCGGATATCTGAGATAAAAAATCAATTAATTCCTCAATTGAATGAACAAGAGTGTCCTGGTCAAAATATCTTGCGTAAATATTCATATTACAACCTTTTAGTATATAATAAAAAAATAATTCTATCAAGTTTTGACTCGTCTATGCCAAAACTTAATAGAATTTGAGCGGAAAACGAGACTCGAACTCGCGACCCCAACCTTGGCAA
>ULRG01001951.1_pt1 | contig 15729 bp, 13 predicted proteins | sample 1955211 | NCBI WGS metagenome assembly ULRG01 (sample SAMEA4835676, study PRJEB28245) | human gut metagenome | biome: gut microbiome; material: fecal sample | place: Denmark | collected 2008
CACATCAAGAGCCTCATAAAGACTGCCTCTTTCGCTCGTCTTTGCGATTATCTCTGTAGCCGGGGTTTTCGGATCGGTTGACATAAGCTGTACCCTTGTCTTGTCGGCTATTTCAAGATCCTTGACCTTGTGGGTGGATAATACAGTCAGCATGGCAACGTATTTGTCTGACATATTGCCATAATAGATAGTGTTGTCTTTCCTTACAAGAGGAAGACCTTTGTAGGTGAAAAATTCCTGCTCTGTCATAATAACCTCCACCGTTGCACTAACGGTCAGTATGTGACGGACAGATCCCGTGCAAAATTTAAGATCCGCCCCCTGTCGTCACATATCAATTATAAATGCCCTGCGGCATCAGAACTCTGAAACTATCTCTCCGCCCGAGAGAAGCGCATTCAGATTTTCAAGAAGTCTTGTCGCATATATCTGCCTTACCTTGTAGCGAACATCGCCGTTTACAACGATAATGCAGGTACGGTCGCTCTCGCTCGCATAGAACTCGACAACGTCGTTCTCCTTGCCTTCTTCACGATGATCATAGGTAACTCCTGCGATGAACTTGTTGTCGCCTGTAAGATCGTCAAGGTAGATCTGCTCTGCGTATGCCGAAAGCAGATACTGATAGAATGCCTTGAACTTGGCTGAATCTACCTCCTTGCCTTCGTATGTGAAGCTTGACTTGTCAGCGTCGCCAGTAATAGTGAAATCATATGCCTTTCTGTCGCTGTCATAGATCGTTACACCGTCAAGATAATAGATATAAGGTGTAAGGAACAACTTATAAAGCATATTTTCGGGTGTTGCGGTAAGCCACGGCAGAGAGTCGGGAGAGAACACATATATTGCGTCCTTACCTGAGAGCATACCGTAGTAGCCCGTTATCGTCTTTATCTCTTCGCCTGTTTCATCGTTCTTTGTAACAGTATAAACGGCAGAGCCTAAAGTGAGCTTGGTAACGGTTTCCTTGTTGCTTACCATAGTAACGGTGCAGTTCGGATCGTCAAGACCCGCCTGCTTTTTCTGCTCGTCTGTGGGAGATACGGCGAACACATCCGAAGCCGATATTCCGAACAGACCGTAAATAACCTCCTTGTCAAGCTCATCGTCTGCAAGGATATTGTTGTGGCTGGACATTTCATAAGCAACGTATGTCGATGAAAACTCCTTTTCGGTTTCCTCGGGGAGCTTGTCAAGAACTATATCCTTATCAAGATCCTTTCGCTCGATGCGGACCCTGTTTACTTTATCGTTCTTGGAATCATATGCCGCCACAAGCGTTGACTTGTTGACGTATGACAGCTCGCTGTTCATTGCAAAGCTGACGCCTGAATTTGCTACAAGATATACCGTATCGCTCTCGTCGGTTTTAACATACCACGAGTTTTCGCCCTCGTACTTTATACCGATAAGGCAGGTTATATCCTCAGCCTTGTTATCCTTGAATGTCATTTTAACCGTTGCGGTCGGCTTGTCAAAGCCGTATTTTGCAAGATCTGTCGCATTTTCCTCAACGATCTGCTTTGCACCGATGCCACCGGCACTGCTCATTGCGGTTGAATATGCACTGCTGTTTGCAAGTGCCTCGGGGATCGAATCTATGCCCCACTTTTCCTTACCTAAACGGTTTATCGTATATTCGCCGCTCTCGTTGCTTATCGTGAGCGTTGAAATATCATCGGTCGTATAATCGGTCACGCTGACAGTTTTGTTGCTTGATGTGCCTGAGTCTGCGTTGTCGCTCTCCGGCTGTGTCAGCACCAGTGCGAGCGTTGCCGCACCGAGTACCGCAATGCCGATTACCGAGCCGAGTATTATTTTAGTATTTTTCTTCATTGCCGACCTTTCGCTTACTTATGCAGACGCTTTACCCATATTACAACACCGGATATTATCAGTAACAGAGGCAGTACAATAACGAAGCCTATAACAAGACCGTTCTTCTGTGCGTCTGTTATCTCAAAGGTTGAGGTGTTGTAGGACTTGGGAGTGAGCGTAATGCCCTCCTCCTTGTTACAGCTTACGTTGAAGATATTCATAATAAGCTGTGAGTTGTTTACGGACGCTGTCTGCAGGAACGATGTGTTGAGGAATTCCATACCGCCGATTGCTACTATACGGCTGGAGAAAGGATTTGTACCCTCATATCTTGTCTTTACCGCCTGCATTATAACAGAATACTGCTTTCTTTGTGCATCGCTCTCGGGCGACCAGTTATCACCGCTGTCCTGCGGCTTTATAACAGCACCTGCATAGGTGTTTAGTATAGACTGTACGGTAATGTTGCCGTTGCCGTTCTGATCCGCCCACTTTGATGTCACAGGGCTCATATTGTAGCCGTGAACGGGCGAGCTGTTTGTGAACTTGCTGAAGTCTGTATCGGGTACTGAAAGCACCTGATATGTGTTCATACCGCTGTAGGTGTAGTTTTCGTCTGTCTGGTAGGTGATACCCTTTTCGACCTTCAGACCCCACTGGTCAAGCAGACCGTCAATATTCGGCGAATCACCGAGCTTGGGATTGCCTACATATACAAGGTTCTTGCCGAATTTACCGCTGTTGTCAAGCCATGTGTCGAGCTTGTTTATATCGGCAACGGAATAATCCTTATCGGGTCCGAACATAAATACAAAATCGTAGTCCTCGCTTATCTTGTCGGTAAGCGTAATGTTAACCGATTCGATAACGTAGCTGTTTGTCTTGAGCAGATTCTGTAAAACAGTGTTCTCTTTTTCTCCGTAGCCCGTTAAAACCGCAACCTTTACAGGATCTGTATCGGTAACGTTCATAATAGCGGATACTACAGCCTGCTCTGCATTGGCTTCGACCTTTTCGGGCCGCTTCACGCCGTAATAGTTGAGGTACTGTTCATTATAGGTTATGCTGAGGAAGTCCTCGTAGGTCAGCACCTTTACACGCTTTGTAGCCTTGCTCTCGACCATAATTTCATTCGAGGTTATGGTTTCGGTGTAATTTGCTATAAAGCCGGGGTTTGAAACTACATCAATATACTGTAATTTTATGTTGGAATTCGCCGCAGCGATCTTCTTCAGTATCTCGTTTGTCTGATAGTAATAAGAGCTGCCTCCGGTAAAAGCCGCTTCCTCGCTTGTTACCGTTATCGTAACCTCATCGGTCACGGTTTTGAGATAATCTACCGTTGACTGCTCAATGCTGTAAAGTCCCGAATCGGTAAGATCCGCCGTCGGCATGAATCTGTCACCAAGCAGTGTGATTATTACGTTTACCAGAACCACAGCCACTATAAATATGACCGTGAACAGTACCGACAGACCGCCGTACTTGAACTTCTTGTTTCTGAACGGATTCTTGCGGGGTTTGCCGTTCCTGCCGTCGTTCTTTACTGCAGGAGCGGTATCTGTTTTATTCTCAGCCGCTGTTTCTTTTACTTCAGCCGCTTCGTTTATTTTACTCATGCGTTTTCTCCTTTATCCCTTTATCATAGTCATCGCTTATGCCCAGCGGCGTTTTTCAAGTACCCTTACCGTAAGGAACAGGAAAATAAAGATAACGCTCACAAAGAATATCAAGCTTGACAGGCTGAATATTCCGTTTGTTATCTCGGAGTATCTCGAATATACCGAGATGCTTGAAAGCACGTCCTGTAAAAATCCGTTGGGGAGTGCGCTTTTCAGCGTATTCATAAGCAGTATCATAAGATTGATAAAGAAACCGCCTATTGCCGCTATCATCTGGTTTTCCGTAAGTGATGATATGAAAAGACCTATAGAAACGAATATACCGCCGAGAAGTAAAAGACCTACGGTGTTGCCCCATATCGGAAGCCACGAAACCGTCGCAAAGGTTGACATTACAAAGCCGTATACGGGCATGACCGCAACGCCTATCGCAAATATCGCATAAGCCGCAAGGAACTTGCCCATTACTATAGACAAAAGGCTTACGGGAGCGGTCAGAATAAGCTGATCCGTCTTCTGCTTCTTGTCTTCAGACAGCAGTCGCATAGTAAGCAGAGGCACGAAAACCATAAGCACTATGAACATCATCAGGAATACGCTTGATATATCGGTCGAGCCTACAGACAGGGAGAAGATATAAAAGAACAATCCCGAAAATGCGTAAAAAATAGCAAGGAACACATAGCCGAGAGGCGATGTGAAATATGCCTTCAGTTCTCTTTTAAATATTGCAAACATTTTTATTCCGCCTTTCCGCTTACTTTGACAGCTTCAGCTTATCAACGCTGTCGCCGACATTACCGTATATATCGCCCGTTGTGATCTTGAGGAACACTTCTTCAAGAGTAAGCTCACTGGACTTCATCATAAGCAGAGTGTAATTTCTTGACGCAAGACGCTTTGAAACTTCACGGCGAATATCCGTACCCGGCTTTGCATTTAAGAAGTATTCGCTGACGCCCTCCTCGACATTCTCCCTGTTGACGAACACCTCGTCCATACCGGGAATAGCCGAAAGCAGCTTCTTCACGTCTGCGGGGTTTCCCTCACAGCGTATCACAAGCTTGTGATCTGCGGACATATTCTTTGCAAGATTGTCTGCGCTGTCGTTTGCTACGACCTTACCTCTGTTGATGATAACTATCTTGTCGCATACCGCCTGTATCTCGGGGAGTATGTGGCTTGAAAGTATTACGGTATGGTTCTTGCCGAGCTTCTTTATAAGCGCTCTTATCTCGATTATCTGCTTGGGGTCAAGTCCGACCGTAGGCTCGTCAAGAATAAGCACCGGCGGATTTCCCACAAGCGCCTGTGCAAGACCCACACGCTGTTTGTAACCCTTTGAAAGATTCTTGATAACACGATCCTTGACATCGGTTATCTTTACAAGGTTGCATATCTCCTTTAAGTGCGAGTTGATCGGCAGCTTGCACTTTTTCAGCCCGTACACGAACTTAAGATATTCCATTACCGTCATATCAAGATATAACGGAGGCTGTTCGGGAAGATAGCCTATCATTTGCTTAGCTTTTACAGGCTCTTCAAGAATATCTATACCGTTTATCTTTGCTTCGCCCTCTGTTGAGGAAAGATAACCCGTAAGGATATTCATTGTAGTTGATTTTCCTGCACCGTTAGGACCGAGAAAACCGAGTATCTCGCTTTCTTCTGCGGTAAAGGAAACATTGCTGACTGCTGTTTTAGAGCCGTAACGCTTAGTCAGATTCTTTACTTCTATCATTTTTTGCTCCTTAAAACGAAGTATCCGGCAGAACATCGGTACATAGCCGTACCCCTCTGCGCACATCTGCTATATTCTATCCTGCACAGGTGAAACCTGTGTGACAATCCTGTGTGACAAAACGGTGTATTTATTGCTTAGCGGAGATTTTATCCTTGTCGAGCTGAGCTTTAAGCTCGCCTACGCTGTCAAAACGTCTTTCGGGACGTATAAAATCAAGCAGTGAAACACGCAGTGTCCTGCCGTAAAGATCACCGTCAAAATCCATTATATGCGTTTCCGCAAGAGGACTGTCCTTATAGCCAACAGTAGGCTTTACGCCTATGTTTGTAACAGACGGCATGACCCTGCCGTCAAGATATGTCACGCTCTTATATACTCCGAAGCGCGGCATTACTATGTTTTCGGGGAAACGCTGGTTTATGGTCGGGCTTCCTATGGTTCTGCCTATGCGGTTGCCCTCTATCACTCTGCCCTCTATCGAAAAATCATATCCGAGCAGTTTGTTCGCCTTTGCTATTTCACCCGATTTTATCAGATTTTTGATTGCCGTTGAATGTACCACACATCCGTCCAGACTGAACGGCGGTATTATAACGACCTTTATGCCGTACTCACGGCATATACATTTAAGCTCTTCGGCGTCGCTTCCTCCGCCTGCTCCGAGCCTGAAATCAAATCCGCACACAACGACCTTTGCGTTCATTATCTTCACAAGAACCTTTTCGATGAAATCCCTTGCCGTGTAGTCGCAGACCGAATTGAAATCCGGAGAATAAATATATTGCACTCCGGCTTCTGCGAGCTTCTCCAGCTTCATATCGTTTGTGAGCAGGTTCTCTATCTTTTCCCTTTTAGGCAATGCCGTGTCGCTGTGGAACGTGAACATTGCAGGGCAAAGTCCGCCGTGTCTGAAGCATTCCTCCACGACCTTCATATGACCTAAATGCAAACCGTCAAAAAAGCCGAGTGCCGTTGCTGTCGGCGGGATGGGTATTATATTTTCGGTAATGTCAATCAAGAATAAACCTCCGTGTCCCGCAATAAATGGGAAAAATCAAGATAATATATTAAGGTATACGCTTTTAAGCCCGTTCTCCCCGTTCACCCTTGCCACGCCTAAAAAATCACCATCGTGCTTAAGACGCAGGCAGGTGCCTTCGGGGTATGAAATATCCATTCTTCCGCAGTCAAGTATCATGCCGTTCATGAACAGCTTCTTTTGTGTACCGTCAAGAGTTATCTCATCATAGCACGAGAAAACACGCTCTGTCGGCAGTACCAGCCTTGCTGTATCCTCAGGCGGCATATTACGAAGCGTTTCAATATCGTGGCAGTCCGAAAGCGTAAAGCCTGCCGCCATCGTGCGGCAAAGCGAGGTCATTATCGCTCCTGTGCCGAGCTTTTTTCCTATATCGCTTATGATAGTGCGGATATAGGTTCCTTTTGAGCAATAAATATCAAGCGTACCTGTACGCTTTTCCTCGTCATAGTCGGACAGCTCTATCGAATATACCGTGACAGGACGAGCGGCACGTTCAACCTCAATGCCCTGCCTTGCAAGGTCATAAAGCCGTTTGCCGTTTATCTTCACCGCAGAATACATCGGCGGCGTCTGCATTATATCGCCCTGCATAGCCTTTACCGCATCGGTAATTTCCGCAAGCGTTACAGGCTTTTCACTCTCCGCCAGCACCTTGCCCCATACGTCCTCGGTATCGGTAGTTACACCGAGCCTGAAGGTCGCACGGTATCTCTTGTCGCTGACAGGATTCAGGTCGGCTGTCTTTGCCGCTCTGCCGATATATATCGGCAAAACGCCTGTCGCCATAGGGTCGAGCGTACCGCCGTGACCGATTTTTCTCGTTCCTGCCGCCCTTCGCATTATCGCCACAACATCAAACGAGGTGAAATCCTGCGGCTTATTGATGCAGATTACGCCGTTTATTTCATTCATTTGCTTTCAGCGCCTTTTCAAATACAGGCAGCAGCTTTGCTTTCACAAACTCTATACTGCCCTCTATGGTACAGCCTGCGGCTCTGGCGTGACCGCCGCCGCCGAACAGGGCGCACACGCTTCCTGCGTTTATCGGCTCTGCCGTTCTGACCGAGATCTTGAACGTAGCAGGACCCTTCTGCTTTACGGTAGCGCCGATAATTACGCCCTCTACCTGACGGGGAAGGCTTGCAAGACCGTTGAAGTCCTCGCTGTCAACTCTGCCATTAAAGCGCTCCATAAGCTCCGTTGTCAGCCATACTACCGCAACCCTGTCGTCACAGAAGAATTCCATTCCCTGCGTTATCGCCTGTTCAAGCTCCAGCCTGCCCTTTGACTTCATATCAAACAGCTTATAATTGATGCCGGAAACATCAAACTCATAAGCCATCAGCTTAGCGGCTATTATGTGCGTTCTGCTTGTCGTGTTGGAATACTTGAAGCAGCCCGTGTCGGTTGCAAGTCCTGTGTAAAGGCAGGACGCAATCTCACCGTCAAGCTGTGCGTTCATTTCCTCCGCTATCTGAAAAATAAGCTCGCAGGCCGCAGCCGCATCGGGATCGACAAGAGTATATTTTGCAAACTCCTGTCTGCTCTCGTGGTGGTCTATCGCAAGGAATATCCTGCCGCCGTATACTTCGTCAAGGTCGCCGAGCAGTTTTCTGTCGGCAACGTCAACGCTCACTATGTTCTTTTCCTCAAAGCTCTGCTGTATCACCGTATCACGCAGAAACTCCATACGGGGCGCTATTTCATCCGCACACATAACCTTTGCCCGTTTACCCATCTTCTGAAGCATACCGCAAAGGCCGTAAGCACAGCCCAGTGTATCTCCGTCGGGGTTGGCGTGTGACAGTATCAGAAAATCATCGTTGCTTTTCAGTAGCTCTGCCGCTTTTTTAACGTCTGTTATCATTATTGTTTACCTTTCGTCATCGCCGTTATCATCGGGTTCGGCAGGTTTCGGCAGTTTGCTTATCACCTCGCTGATATGCTCGTAATAATCCATCGAATTATCCGGCACGAATATCAGCTGAGGCAGCTTGCGCATCTTCACACGCTCGTTGATTCTTCTTTTAAAGAAGCCCTCTGCCTTCTTGAGATGCTCGGCGACATTTTTCGTGGTGTCGCCGCCCTCAAGCGTTGTGATATAAACCTTGCAGTAGGACAGATCGCTTGTCAGCTCACAGCGTGACACACCGACCATCGCCTTTACTACAGCGCCGTCCTTTATATCACGCATAGCTGTGGAGATCTCACGTTTTATATCCTCCGCAAGTCTTGCTGTATTGAAATTTGCCATTAATCTCTGTACTCCTCGGTAACAAACGCCTCGAATATATCGCCGTCCTTTATGTCGGTGAACTTTTCAAGCGTGATACCGCACTCGTAGCCTGCGGCTACTTCCTTCACATCGTCCTTGAAACGACGTAAGCCTGCTATCTTGTCAACAGCAACGATTATGCCGTCACGGACAACTCTTACCTCGCCGTTTCTCTGTACCTTACCGTCAAGTACATAAGAGCCTGCTACCACGCCGACACTCGACAGCTTCATTACCTGTCTTACCTCAACACGTCCTGTATCAACTTCTCTGTACTTGGGCGCAAGCATACCCTTCATGGCTGTTTCGATTTCTTCTATTGCGTCATATATTACTCTGTAGAGTCTTATATCGACACCGTCACGCTTTGCGTTGTCTGCAGCCGCAGGGTTAGGTCTTACGTTAAAGCCTACTATGATAGCGCCCGATGCCTTTGCAAGCATAACATCGCTTTCTGTTACGGCACCTACCGCACCGTGAATTACTTCTACCTTTACTTCCTCGTTTGAAAGCTTTGACAGTGACTGTGAAACAGCTTCTACAGAACCCTGTACGTCTGCCTTTACTATGATGGGGAGCTTCTTCATCGAGCCTTCTTCAATCTGTGAGAACAGATTATCAAGGCTGACCTTCTTATAGAGCTTGAACTGTTCTTCCTTAGCGTCGAACTTTCTCTTTTCAACAAGCTCTCGTGCAAGCTTTTCATCTTCAACAGCCGCAAAATCATCACCGGCGCTCGGTACTTCCGCAAGACCCATTATCTCAACGGGAACAGAAGGACCGGCTTCCTTTACCGCTTTGCCCTTGTCGTCACGCATTACACGGACACGTCCTACAGCAGTACCTGCGATTATGGTATCGCCTGTATGGAGCGTACCTGTCTGTACAAGAACAGTAGCGATAGGACCTCTGCCCTTGTCGATTCTTGCCTCGATAACAACGCCCTTTGCAAGTCTGTCAGGGTTAGCCTTAAGTTCAAGGACATCTGCCGTGAGGTTTACCATTTCGAGAAGCTCGTCAATACCCTCGCCTGTCTTTGCCGATACGGGAACGCAGATTACATCGCCGCCCCATTCTTCGCATACAAGACCATGCTCGGTAAGCTCCTGCTTTACCTTGTCGGGATTTGCCGTAGGCTTATCCATCTTGTTTATCGCAACTATTATCGAAAGGTTGGCAGCCTTTGCGTGATTTATCGCTTCTACCGTCTGAGGCATAATGCCATCGTCTGCGGCAACAACGAGTATCGCTATATCCGTAGCCAGCGCACCTCTTGCACGCATAGCTGTGAACGCCTCGTGTCCGGGAGTGTCAAGGAATGTAATATCCCTGCCGCCTGCCTTTACCCTGTAAGCGCCGATATGCTGTGTGATACCGCCTGCTTCGCCGGACGTAACGTTAGCGTGTCTGATTCTGTCGAGGAGCGATGTCTTACCATGGTCAACGTGTCCCATTACAACAACAACGGGTGAACGGGGCTGTAAGTTCTCCTCTGTATCCTCTACCTCTTCAAACAGACGTTCTTCGATGGAAACCACAACTTCCTTGGTAACCTTTGCACCGAATTCTTCCGCTACGATACAAGCCGTATCATAATCGACCGACTGGTTGATAGTAACCATTACGCCCAGGCTGAACAGCTTCTTTATAACATCTGCGGCTGTGACCTTAAGACGTGACGCAAGCTCCGATACGACTATCTCATCGGGAACCTGTATCTCAAGCTGTTTCTTTCTTGCCTTTTCAAGCTCAAGACGCTTCAGCTTCTGAGCCTCCGTTTCCTTCTTCTTGCTGAACTGCTGCTTGCCCTTCTGCGACTTCTGACTTATCTTCTGCTTCTTTGTATAAGCGTCATTCTGACGTCTGTTGCCGCTCTCGGTCGAAGCTATGGTTTCATACTTCTCGTTGTACTTATCAAGGTTTACATAACTGCCCCTTGTGTCAACGTGCTTTGTGACCTGTTCGCCTCTCTGCACAGCCTCACCCTTGACGTGCTTTGTGGGAGGTGCGTTTGTCTTGATATTTGCAAGGTCGATAACAGGCTGTGCCGGAGCTGTCTGCTGTGCAGGCTTATTATCCCTGCGGTCGTTTCTGGTATCGTTTCTTCTGTCGCCGTAGGGCTTTCTGTCACCCTGCTGTCTGTCGCCGTAAGGCTTTCTGTCACCCTGCTGTCTGTCACCGTAGGGCTTTCTGTCACCCTGCTGTCTGTCGCCGTAAGACTTTCTGTCACCCTGCTGTCTGTCGCCGTAAGGCTTTCTGTCGCCCTGCTGTCTGTCGCCGTAGGGCTTTCTGTCACCCTGCTGTCTGTCGCCGTAGGGCTTTCTGTCGTTACGGTCGCCCATAGGCTTTCTGTCCGCAGGCTTGTCGCTCTTTGCTTCGGGCTTTGCTTCTGCCTTTGCTTCGGGCTTAGCTTCTGCCTTTATTTCGGGCTTTGTTTCTGTCTTTATTTCAGGCTTTGCCTCGGGCTTAGCCTCTGTTTTTGTTTCGGGCTTTGCCTGTACCTTTTCAGCCTTGTCGGCTTCCTTATTGGGTTCGGGCTTCTTCTCAGTCTTCTTTGCAGGCTTTTCTGCCGGCTTTTCTTCCTTCTTTTCCGTCTTGGGCTTGCTTGCCGAAGCAAAATATGAATTGAAATTCTTCACCTGGTTGCTCTGAGAATACTTTTCGAGAACAACAGACAGCTCATCCTCAGAAAGCGAAGCCTGCGATTTCTTCTGTACTCCGAAATACTCCTGTACCACATCCGTAATTTCACTTACAGGAATATTAAGATCCTTTGCCAACTCGTTTACACGATATTTTTTATCCATTCACTGATCCCCTTTTTTATGTCAGATTTAGTATTGTATATATAAATCGGGTGTACCGCTTATTTCCCTTTATGCTCGCCTGTAAGGCTTGCGTATAAGCCTTCATCGAGAACGGCAAGCACTCCCGTGCGTTTTCCGAGGACCGACTTGATTTCGTCCATCGTACAATCGCACTGCGACAGCAGGGCACTGTATTTATCGCAGAAAAAACGCATTTCCTTCTGTGTTTTCTCCGATACGTCGCTTGCGAGAATAACTCCCGCAATTTTCGATTTCGGGTTTTTAAGTTCCTCGCAAACAGGATCGAACCCGTGTATCAGACGTCCGGACTTTCTGCAAAGACCGAGCGTACTTAAAAAATTCATTGCCGTTACTCACCGTCGCTTTCTCCGATGCTTTTCAGCAGTTCAAGATATATCTCCTGCGGTACCGCACATTTCAGAGAGCGTTCAAGCCCACGTTTTTTCTGTGCCGCCTCAAGACAGCTGCGGCTCTTGCAGACATACACTCCCCGTCCGGATTTCTTACCCGTGAAGTCGAGTACAAACTCTCCCTCGGGAGTACGGACAACTCTTACAAGCTGTTTTTTCTCTTTCATTTCATCACAGCCCGCACATTTTCTCATCGGTATCTTTTTAACTGCCAAAGCGATCCATCCTTTCGTAAAGGGTTTTTATTCCTCAGCCTGAGCTTCTTCCTCGGCCTTTTCCTGCTTGCTCTCTATTCCTTCATAGAAGCCGCTTTCGGGGCGTATGTCTATCTTGAAGCCTGTGAGTTTTGCGGCGAGCTTCGCATTCTGACCCTTGTTGCCTATAGCAAGTGAAAGCTGGTTGTCGGGAACGATAGCCGTACAAGCCTTTACCTCGGGGTCGGGTATCTCTACTCTGATAACATCGCTGGGCTTGAGCGCCTGTGCGATGAATTCCTCGGGCTTTTCGCTGTAGAATACAACGTCCATCTTCTCTCCGCCAAGCTCGGCACATACCTTGCTGATACGCTGTCTGCCGGGGCCTATGCACGCACCGAGTGCATCAACATCGGGGTTGTTGCTTATAACCGCAACCTTTGAGCGTGAGCCTGCCTCACGGCTGATAGCCTTTATCTCAACTGTTCCGTCATATATTTCGGGTACTTCGCTCTCAAACAGACGCTTTACAAGCTCCTTGTTCACTCTTGAGATCTTGAGCATAGGTCTGTGGTCTGTTGCAGAAACACCGGAAACATAAACCTTGACCATATCGCCGGGCCTTAGTACCTCGCCGGGTATCTGCTCGCTTCTGAACAGCGGTACTTCGTTTCCGTTGAGGTTTACGGTAGCGTTGCCTGTTCTCGGCTCTGTCTTGAGTACGGTAACAGTTACTGCCTCGTCCTGAAGACCTCCCCACTGAGCAACGAGCTGTTCACGCTCTATCTCCTTAAGGCCCTGCTTGATGACCTGCTTTGCCGTCTGTGCGGCAATTCTGCCGAAATGCTGTGTATCCAGCTTTATCGCTACAATATCGCCATATTCCAGCTTTCTGCGGGTGTGGGTCTTTGCCTCCTCCATCGAGATCTGGTTTGCATCGTCCTCTACCTCTGCGGCAACTTCCTTCTGGATAGCCACATCAAACTTGCCCTTAGCAATATCAATATCAAACTTGATATTCTCGCTTCTGGGATATTCCTTCTTGATAGCGATAACAAGTGCTGTCTGTATCTTCTCTATCAGCACAGCGGGGTCAATCCCCTTCTCCTTTGCAAGCAATGTCAGAGCCTCAAAAAGCTCCGTTGTGTTGCTGTTAGCCATTTTTAATAATTCCTCCGTTAATTATTTTTTATGCGTCAAGGGCAATTCTTCTGCACTTAGCGGCATTGAACTTCATTTCGCCGTCATCTGTCTGTACAGTGAATTCGCCCGAATTTTCATCGTAATCTCCGAGAACACCCGAATAATACGCCGTCTTTCCGTTTTCGTCACGCACGGTCACCTTTATCTTTTCGCCCTTCATCTTCACAAAGTGGAAAGGCTTTCTGAGCTGTCTGTCAAGCCCCGGCGAGCCTACCTCGAAAACGTCCACAAGGTCAATGCACGACAGCGTATCAACAGCCTTGTTCAGCGGTTCTGTTATTTCCTCGCATTCAGCGTCGTCTATTCCTCCGTCCGCTTTGTCGAAAAGCACCTTCAGATACCACATGGCACCCTCTTTTTCAAAGATAACGTCCCACAGTTCATAGCCGTATCTCTCGATTATCGGCAGAACCTTCTGCTCGGTAATTCTCTCGACCGTTTCCGCCTGATTCTTCTTGCCGCCTTTTTCCTTCGGCACTTTGAAAGCCTCCTTTCAGACAAGAGCCGTAAAAAGCCCTATATATAAGCTAAAGACCGAGATGAACTCAGTCTTTAGCCTACCATATTCTACTTTAAGTAAGTATATCACATATTATGCCCGTTGTCAAGCAAAATTACGCTATTTTGCCGTAAACAAGCCGTTTTTCAAAGTTTTCGGTAATTTTAAACGATTTTCTTGCGGCAGATGCGGTGTTTTCCTTCCTTTTTAGCCCTGTAAAGCTGTTCGTCCGCCTCGTCGAAATACTGCGCATAGTCAACATCGCACGATTCACTCCACGCTATGCCTACACTGCACTTTATCGTATACCTCTTGCCGCCTATCTCAGCCTTTCCCGACACCTCAAGGAAATCTTCGAACTCGTCCACAACGGCAGATTCGCTCGTACCTCTGGCGAACACGATAAATTCATCTCCGCCGAACCTTCCGACAACCGCATTCGGAAACTTTCTCGAAAGCAGTTTTCCTACCGTTCTCAGCACCTCGTCACCGAAGCTGTGACCGTAGGTATCGTTGAACGCCTTGAAATCGTCTATATCAAGCATAGCGAAAAAACTCTTTGCATTCGTCTTTTCGCTGATGAGCCGCTGAATGTGGTTTGTTGTTGCCAGCTTGTTCAGCAGTCCCGTTGTGCTGTCAAGCTCGACCAGCTGTATCATTCTCTGCTGCTCACGCTTTTCATCGTCTATATCCTGTGTTCTTCCGAGAACCTTTATTACCTTTCCGCTGGCGTCCGCTACGCTTGAATAACACGTCCTTACCCAGCGGTAGCTGTTCTGATCTATTATCGTGGATCTGTAGTCGAGCGTCAGACAGCTTACAGGCTTTTTGCTTGCCTTTTTCAGCGCCGCATAGAACTTTGCCGCATCATCCGGATATACAATCTTTGTGCGTTTTGAAACCTCCGCATAGTTGCTTATGGAGCGGTTTGCCGAATCCGCCCTACCTCCGCTGTACGAAAACGTCATTATATCATCGGGAATATCATATTCAAATGTGACTGCATTCGAAGTCGCCTCAAGTATACGGTAACGCTCAAGATTTACCGCATTCTCATATTCCGCCAGTTTTCTGTTGGTCATATCCTGCACAATTGCAAGAAATACAGGGTGTTCGCTTTCTATAAAATCAACCAGCTTCGCCTTGACAAGCACCCATATGTCACTGCCGTCATAGCGTCTGCCTTTGCATTCGGCATAGAATGTTTCTCCGGTCTTTGCCGAGCGTCCGGCTTTTTCAAAGATCATCTCAGCCGAATCTCCGTAAAGCGATGAGGTAACGCTGTCCGCATACTGTTCATACTGCTCTTTTGTGTAGCCCACCATCTCGTAATATTTCTTGTTGAAATAAAGCGACCTTACTCTGTCGGGACAAAGCTCATATATAGCAACTCCGCACATAAGATGTTCAAGCATCGTAGAGCATATCGTTTCCCAGTCATATCCCGGCTTGAAGCGGTTTTTAAGCTCACTCATATCCCTGCTCGAAGGCTCAAGTCTTGCGGCGCATTTATTTTCAGCCATGTTATCACTCCGTTATAGAAAAGTTTTTTGTGTTGTAAAAATAGATAATCTGCGTTTCACCCTATATAGAATTGTTGCATGAATCTGACGCACTGTACATATTCGTTCGCAAGCTGTTGTGCATCAACGTTGTATTTTTTGACAAACTCCTCCACTTTGTCCCAGTTTGCGTGTTCGTAATCGACTACCAGTCTGAACACATCTCCGAAAAGTCCGTCCGCTCCCAGCAGACCGTTCTTTATTTCGTCCGTTACCGGAAGTTCCTTCATAACGTTTCCTATATCACGTTCATCGGTCGTACCTGCCACTACCGACATAAGTCCCATAAGATACATTTCTTTTCTGTGTATGTACTGCCCCGGCATTACCTTTGAGATGCTCTCACAGAATTTCGCCCTTAACAGCGCAAGCCTTATAAGCTCGTCGGGGGTATCCTTCTGCAGCCTTTGCAGACCTACAAGATATATCCATTCCTTCAGCTTTTCAAAGCCGAGCAGAACGAGCGCCTGATGAATGGTTGAGATCTTGTTCCCCGTACTGCCGTACATTACGTTTATAAGCCTCAGCAGTC
>ULRG01000183.1_pt1 | contig 15700 bp, 8 predicted proteins | sample 1955211 | NCBI WGS metagenome assembly ULRG01 (sample SAMEA4835676, study PRJEB28245) | human gut metagenome | biome: gut microbiome; material: fecal sample | place: Denmark | collected 2008
ATAGTTTGTCCGGTAAACAAGCGTTTCACCGGAGAAACGGCTGTCATCTCCCGCTTTGTCCGGGCAGAGAGGCTTTTACCGGAGGAAATATGTTATTTGCAAACTTTATCCGGGCAAAGGCACTTATACCGGAGAAAAGTCTGACAATCTGGCGGCAGGACGGGAACGGAATGTCAGGCAGCAAGACGGGAGCGGAGCCAGATTCCGAGGTTGGTGTCGTGCTCGGTCAGGCCGAGTTTGCGGCGGATGTCACTGCTGATTATGTAGTTGCGCTTCTTCTTGAGATAGTTGCCGACATCCTTGCCTTTGAGCCCGAGGACATAGAGGCAGCAATAGCCGATCTCCCAATCCGTCAGGCCGTGGGACTTCAGCTCGGACACGAATCCGGGATGGCTGTCACGGAAGAGCACCATCGTGGAACGCAGGAAATCATCCTGATCCGAGACCAGGCGGTCAAGCTCAGCCTCCGCTGCCCTGTCGAATGAGCAGTCCGAGGAAAGCATGGACGCTAAGAACTTGTCCAGCACCGACATCCTTTCACGGATTATGGCCAATGCCTCATCGTCCGGCTTACCCATCAGCTCTCGGTGGGTTCTTCTGAACAGCCTTACGACAACAACCAGAACCGCAATCACAATGACGACCAAAAGGCAAAGCAGCCAGATGGACTTGCCACGGTCCACAATCGCCTGCTTGTCGGTATAACGCTCCTCGATGATCTTCTGTCTCTGAAGGGCAAGGGTATCCTTGTGGACAGAGGCGGCGTTCTGATCGATTATATTCTTGTAATAAAGGGCTTTCTCTTTCATCGCCTCATCCCCAGACGTGGAATAATAGTCAACCGCGATGTTGATTATGCTGTCGGAGGTGATCTCCATTCCGACCTTTTCCAAAGCGATCGTGTAGAGCAGGGCGTGGCGGGCACGGAGTTCCTTCGTGCCAAGCAGACTACGGTCCAACGAGTCAAGCTCGACGAACGCGCTGTCAGGCTGTGTCTCCAACTTTGCCTCGGCCTCATCGAGAAAACGTTCCGCCAGACTGAACGAGCGGCCGCAGGAAGCAAAGCACAAGGCAATGACAGCAAGGAATATGATGGTTTTGGGCCTCATCGGGTTCTAAGATAGCAAAAAATCGTGAGATGTTAGACTTTGTAATGAGCCAATATTAGCCGATAAGAACATAGTAAGTTAACTGTCAATATGTTATCATAAAATAAATAGCGATCAATTCTTGCTGATGTAAAACTATTTCCGGATAATTTTGTTAAAAAGGACATCAGTTATGAGAATCAGAAGACTATTTGCCGGAGCTGCAGTTGGCGCGGTCTGCGTGCTGGTCTCCGCTCACAGTTCGGTCGCCGCGTATGTCGAAGTCTGTATTGCAGTAGAGACAGAGACTGCTGGGAGGCCAGGGCAGACCTTCCGACAGGGACAGGAACCGAGCGAAGTTCCGGGGCAGGAGCAGGGGCAGGGACAAGAGCAGGGACAGGAACCGGATGAGGCTCAGGAGCAGGAATGGAAACTGGAGCTGAAACAAGAACAGGAAAGAGCGGACACACTGAAGGCGGCAGTGTTCACCGGAAGAAGTGTCAGGCATTACAGCGACCATCAGAAATTCTACCTCGGAAAAGAAGACCGGGAAGGTAGCGCGACAGCATTGGAGACGCTCAAGCTGATTCCGGGAATCCTGGTCAGGGATGACGAGGTCTCGATGATGAACGGCAAAGGTCTGACAATCCTACTCAACGGACTGCCGACCACCAGCGCTTCCCTATCCTTGCTCACCCCGGCGGACATCAAAAGCATCGACTTCTACCAGAACGCCCCGGCAAGATATTCATTCGCTGGCAGCGGCTCGATGGTCAACATCATCACCCGAAGACCCGGAATCGGCGGCAGCCTGATGCTGAACCTAAAGGAGGCGGTCACAACCCCTTGGGGCAACAACGCCGCCTCCTACCGCCAAGTCCTGAAAAATACGATGATCGGCATTGAATATTCCGGGAAACCAAGCAAGAGCGGCGGATACGGCATTGACGAATTTCTTGAATATGAAGCCGGCGGCAATCGTTACACAAAAGAGAAAAAAGGTCTGGACACGGATTTCACGCGGAACCGGCACAATGTCACGCTGGATCTGGTCAGGATGAAAGACGAGAATAGCGCCTTGAAAGCACAATTCACGTTAGGCTACGAGAAAAAGGACTGGCCCGTAAGCCAAAGTGCCCTCAAAACCGTCACAAATCTGACAACCCAAGAATCCACGACATCTGAAGTAACTGACCACAAGGACGATTGGTCCGAATATCTCTCGCCGGCACTCGACATCTACTGGAACCGCAGATTCTCCGACAGACACGAACTGTCTGTAAACTTCGTCGCCACCGCCTACGACACCAAAAGCCGCAAAGGGTTTTATGAATATGCCGGAGCGACTCCCCTGTTATCCTCGACAAGCCTGACCGACGGGCGGAAATATTCAGGAATCATTGAGGCCGTCTATGGATGGACGCTGTCCGAGAAACATAAGCTTGGTTTCGGAGCCAGAACCACAGCCAGCCTTGCCGAGCAAAACAGTGGTAACGGAGAAGTCACCGTCCGTTCGGACATCAACACCGATCTCGGTAGACTGTGGTGTGAATATTCAGGAAACGCAGGAGGGTTCAGCTATTCTGTCGGAGCGGCTATGGAACATTTCGGCTACGAAACCAAGGCATCCGGAAGGCATGACTACATCTATTTCCGCCCGCTCGTCCAGCTAAACTACACATTCAACGATCACTCCTCGATGTATTTTAATTACTCAAGCAATACTTCGACTCCGAAGATCGGATGGATGGGCGATGCGTCATATTACAAGGATGACAAATGGCTCGTGAGGAGCAACCCTGAACTCGAAAGTTACACAACACGGGATGCGATGATTGGATATTCATTCAACAATTCTTGGCTCTACATCAATCCATACATCCTTGTTTATCACAATGACAATCAAATAATTCCTATTTTCAGCCACACTGACGGGCTGCTTGTTGAAATGGATGAGAACTCGGGTAATATGCTTGCCGTGATGGCCGTTCTCGGAAGCAGGATCAAACCCTTCAGGAATATTCCCCTCTCGCTTACCGTCTATGCTATGTACAACGACCAAAGGTTGACAGGAGGCGGTGCGGACAGATCGGTCAAGAGTCTTGGCGGAATGGCGATGTTGAGATATTCAGGAAAGAAATGGACAGCCGAGGCTATGTACAACCAGCCCTTCAAATCGATCAGCGACATCGGGATCTCGAAGGGCGAGAACTACGGTTACTTTGAGTTCGCCCGCAGGATCGGAAAGAACCTCCGCATCGGAGCCGGAATGCGCTACCCGTTCTACCATTGGAAAGTCAGTGAGGGAACCGCGCCCGGATCGCTCGTGACAATGAAAAACACAAGCAGGATGACCAGCCAGAAAAACACGGTCATCCTCACTTGTGTCTATAATTTCTCTTACGGAAAGGAAGTCCGGGCCGTCGATCAGAAAATCAGGAACACTGACAACGACTCGGGACTGTTCTAAAGCGATTATTTGAACACAGGATAGGATGCGGACATCTCCCAATGGCGAAGAGCCACATCCGGCTTGGTCGGAAGGATATCCTTCGACATCGCGGCGAACTCCTCCGCACCTTTGCCGAGAGCCTCGGCGAAGCTTACCGCTGTCTCACCGGTCGAGGCGACCGCCACAGGACCGTCCTTCATCTGCTCCAATGTGAGCAGACTTCCGGTTGTCACTTTCCAAACGGTCCCGGCCTTCTTATCATTGGCCACGACAACTCCAGCCTTGGAGGCATTGCAGACGGTGTTGCCATAAACGTTACGTATGTTGCCTATCTTACTGTAACCGACAGCACTGCAATACGTTCCGTTGGACTTGATACTCTCAATCGTGGAGTAGCAGTTCACGACGAAACTATTATTGCCGACAAACCCGACAACACCGCCGATGTTGTTGTTGCTCGACTCGATACGCTCGATCCAACTGTAGCAGTTGATGACATAGTGCCCCTGTGCCACCGCACCGGCCACACCACCACAGTTCTCGGATTTCGTCGCGTCAGCGGCAAGGATCTTTCCGCCGAGGTTGGCGGAGTTCACGATGACTCCCGTGTTCATTCCGGAGATGCCTCCGATGCAGGAGGCTCCATCCTTTCCCGTCAGAGTTCCTCTATAGAATGCGCCGTCAATCAATCCGTTGTTGGTTCCGGCCACTCCGCCAAGATTCTTGAATGATGACGTGAATGAAGCCTCCACAGAAATATTCATTATCGTTCCGGCGTTGACACCGATCAGACCGAAAGAATAGTCGTCAGTCTCATTGGCAGCCGTTATCCCGGACAGTTTATGCTCCCCTCCGTCAAGCACACCGTCAAACTGTTTCCAGATTGAAAACTGCTTCTCAGAGAAATCAATGTCATTGAGAATCTTGTAGTACGCGGACCTTGAGAACTCCGGTGACTCTTCAGCCGGATCCATCGACGCGGCGATCTCATTCCAATCCGAGACGCTGTTGACAAGGTACGGTTCCTCTGCGGTACCCTTTCCTTCCACCTCGTCAGGAATGTACGTGACGGCAGCCGTCACCTTCACCGGACAATGGTCCGACGGATAGATGCTCCCGTAAAGACTGTCATCCACCTTGTAGGACTTGACATCAATCTCTCCGTTCACATAGATGTAATCTATACGTCTGCTCTCCTGGGAAAGATCCACTGACGGATTATGGCTCTGGAATGTCCCTAATGGTCCGAAGACCTTGTCCGAAGGGGCAGCCGACCTGGAATCAGACCAGTAAGAACGGAAAACCTGCGAAGCCTGGTCGGAAGGAGAAGCGTTCATATCACCGACAATGACGGACGGCATCCCTTTAGGATTGTACATTTTCGCGCGCTCCACAAGAAGCGCCGAGGCCTTCGCCCTCGCATCCGAAGAGAGAGGAGCGTGGGTCACCATCATAAAGAATGATTTATTGTAGATTCTGTCCTTTACAACAGCACAGGCCGCCACCCTATGGTAGGCTTTCTCGTCCCAACCGTAACTGATGATATCCGGGGTCTCCGACAGCCAGAAATAGTGTCTGTCAGTCAATTCAAAACGTTCCGGGTTCCAGGCCAGTCCGACAGCCTCGCCGCCACGGGCGTCCTGAGAGTCCCTGCCGACAAACCACCACTCGTACTTGCCTCCCTTGTTCCCGACAAGCACAGGCAATTCATTCTGTATGGTCGCGTCAGCCTCCTGAAATCCGAATATGTCGAAATCATTATCCACGATTGACCGCGCCAGGACTTCACGTCTGGAAGTCCAGGAATATTCAGCTACACCCTTTGTGGATATCCAAAGATTATACGAGCCGATTGACAGTTCCTCACCCTCCTTGCCTGGTTCGTCGCCAGGTTCTGGTGTGTCATCATCCGACTGGGCATATTCAGTGTTCAGGACTGTCGGAAAGTCGTCCTGACAGGCCGTGAACGACAGGCAGGCCAGCGAAAGAGCGAATAATGTTATCTTGTTCATAATTGATTATTTCTGATAATTGATATGTCCAGGGTTCTGTCCGTACTGCCCCCACGCCGACTCAGCCGGTCCTGAAACTCCAGGGAATGATATTGAATATACCTTAAGGACATCAGCCGCGGCGTCCTTGCCCACAAAGTACGATGCTCCGTCCACTGATGAGATGGTAGGCGAGCCGTCGATGCTGTCAGCCACTTTTCTCTCGTACACGACAGACGCCGCTGTCCCGCCGTCCTTCAAAACGTGATAGACACCATCCATCGTGCAGAAATGAATCTGACCGAGATTGTCTATCGCGGGCACGCTCTGGCTCTGCGACTCCAATGAATATGACCACCTTACGGAGCCATTTGCCGCATTCAGCGCATAAAGGTTGTACGGAGCCGCCTTGTCCGTGATCACATACACCGTCTGGCCGTCAGCGCTCAGCGATGCACCGGTCCTGTTGAAGCCGGCGTCAAGAGTCTGGGTCCATTTGGCGGTCTTGACAGTCTTCGGATCAACGGCGGAGCAGTCAAAGCAGGCGATGTTCCAGGTTCCATTCTTAATTGTTCCGACAACATAGACACAGCCATCAGCGTCGATGCAGATCTGATTCTGGTTGCCCGTCAAGATGCCACCTGGAGTCAATGACGCGTCGTAAGGCACCGCTGACCAAGTGAAATCAGGGTCTGAGACCATAAGACCATAGCCATAGTTGCCGCTCAAGGACATAACAGCTGTGTTGTTCTTCAGCAACGCGGCGGCTGAATTGACTCCACCTTTGGACGGAGTCACCGTGGCGATGACCTTGCCGGTGTTCTTGTCAAAGGCCTTGAGGCTTCCTGACGTGCCTCGGTTGCCGACAGCGACAAAGTCAGGCGTGATCGCAGGAGTCATAAACGAAAGTCTTGCACCCTGAGCGTATGCCGTCGTGTTTTTCCATAGCGGAGTCGTCCCGTCGGAGCCGTCAAAGCAATACATAACGGACTTGGAGGTCGCCGGACCGCCTACGCCATTGGCCGCCCAATAGACTTTACCGTCGGAATCAACGGACGGATATGCCACATAGCCTTTAGCATAAATGCCGTCATTCGCCTCGGCGTCATATTCCCAAACCTTGTTTCCAAGAATGTCCAGGGCCAGGATCCTGCCGTCACCGGAGGCAAAGAATATGTTTCCCATTCCGCTCACAGCCACGACAGACGCCGGGCAGTTTGCCGAACCGGAAGCCACTGGAACCGACCAGTTTACAGTAAAGTCATTGACATCCGCTCCACGGACGAACAAAGCCTTTGTCAATGAGGACTCCGCGCCCCTGTCATCCACGACAGTCAGAGTGACCTTGAATATTCCCGCGGACGCGAAAGTGAACGACGCCTGCGCGCCTTCCGCTGTCGTTCCATCCGGGAACAGCCATTTCCGTGAAATCACCTCACCATCCTCATCCTTCGATTCATCAGTGAATGTCACCGAATCCCCGGCCTTGACCGAAAGCGGTGAATATGAGAACGCGGCCACAGGAAGAACGTTCGCCGCGAGAACCTTGATGACATTCTCGGCCGTAGCCTTGTTGCCGTCCGCTCCCCAGACTGTAAGTTTGACCGTATATTCACCCAGAGTCTTGTACAGGACCAGATCAGGGTTGGCATCCTCGGACCAGTTCCCTTCTCCAGAGAATCCGAAATGCCAGAAGTATCTCGCGACCTCAGTTCCTTCCACCTTGGTCGTGTTATTGAAATTGAGGTATGTCTCACCTGCCACGATGTCACCCTCGATTTCGTATGTGAACGAAGGATCCAGTTCAGAAGTATAAACCGGCTCGCCTTCCTCTTTCTCGGAGCAGGCCATCGCGACCGCGCCGAGCAGTATCGCTGTTAAATATTTTAAGCTTTTCATTATCTTGTCATTAACGTTTTCCAATAGATCTCAGATGTTTGTCCATCTCAACCGGGTAATCGCACTGGACCATATCCAGTCCTGCGCCCACAAACTTGTCTATCAATGTCGTGTTTCCTTCCTTGAAAGCCTGACCGTTGTCATCAAGAATGTTGGTGATTGTAAGTCCGGCAGCCCCTGCCGTCCTGAGCCACGAGATATCGCTCTGCAATGTGGCCGTGGAGATCTGGACGAAATAGAACGGACGGAAAGATGTCATCGCCGCAAGCTGCTTGCTGCTGTTCGCGTGTGGAGAGATGATCGCCGAGCAAGGCTGTTCCGTAAGCCATTTCGCGTTGGAAGTACCTGAATTGCCGACATAGAACTGAACCCTGTCCAGACATCCGCACTCCTTCACGACATCATAGATCTTTGAGATCATCTCTATGTCCTTGTCCGTGTCGGAGCATTTGTCCAGATTGAACCATACCTTTCCCCTTAGTTCCGTCAGGACATCCTTCAATGTCGGGACAATCTGGTCCGAGACCTTTCCGTCCGTGGTCTTGATGCGGTACTTCTTGATCTCTTCGTACGTGAACTGACTTATATACCCTCGGTCAGAGGCATAGGAACTGTAGTCCGTGAAACGGCTTAGATAGTTATCGTGCAGACAGATTACAACCCCGTCTTTAGTCACCTGGGCGTCAGTCTCGATGAAATCCACGCAACCAGACTCCACGCATTTCCGGAAACCGGCAAAAGAGTTGGGAGCATATTCGTAGCCGGCATCGACATTGCCACGGTGAGCCATAATCCAGACTTTTCCTTTGTTGAAATTCTGGCATCCCCAACTAAGGCTTTCCCCCTCGACCTTGACTGTCCGAGACATATTCAAGGTCTTGCCTCCGGTCATTGAGACCTCTGCCTTGACCTCATACTCTCCGTCGGCGGAATATTGATGGACAGGAGACAGACTTGTCTCTGTGGTTCCATCGCCGAAGTTCCACGACACAGACTGGATTCCAGGCACAGATGTCACTCCGAACGTCACCTTTTCCATTCTGGCCGGCCAGACATTGCTGACAAGGACCGCGGCTTCCGTGTCCGAGACCGTCACCTTTGCCGTCACCTCCTTCATTCCGCCCGCTTTCAATGTCAGGTATGCCTGAACGTTATAAGACCCTGCATATCCATAGATATGGGTGACGGAGGAAGCTCCATCGGAACTTTTTGTGCCATTGTCTCCGAATGTCCAAAGGATCGACCTGACATCGTTCTCCGCCTCAAGGACAGAGAAGGTCACCGTCTCCCCTTTCAGCGGAGATTCTGGAGTCCAGACTATCTCGTAGCCCTCAGAGACCGGAGAATCCGGCTCACCGGAGGTTCCCGAACACCCGGAGATGACAACGGCCAACGCCGGGATGAGATATATCAGTTTAGTTGCCATAACCAGGATTCTGATAAAGTCCATCCGGATTCTGGATCCGCTCATTGTAAGGGATAGGAAGCAGCAGATCCTTAAGGCCGAAATTGCTGTTGATGGCATTGTAGTGGGCGATCATCTCCTCTCTGGAATACATCCTGAGGACATCCTGCCACCTGAGCCCCTCCTGCATAAACTCGTGCAGACGCTCATCATAGATTCCTTGGCGAAGGTCGGCTCCGGACCAAGCAGGAAGCCCTGCCCTCGCGCGGACCATATTCATCCAAGTCCTCGCCTCGTCTGCATTGCCCTGCCAATAGCAAGTCTCGGCAAGCATCAACGCGACATCAGCGTACCGCAGGACAACCCAATTATTGCCTCCGAAACCATCGGTGCCGCAATCGAGGTCAACATATTTCATAGTATGGTAATATGTCTGGCCGGCGGTCTCGAAGCGGCGCAGGAAACCTTTGCGGACATCCCCGTCCTCAAACGAGTCGTACACGGCTGAAGTGGTGATGTTCTGCATATTACCAAGTTTCTTCGATGTGACTCCGGTGCTGTTTGGACCGAACAGCCAATTCCAAGACGAGCTCAAAGACTCGTTCCCTTGAATGCAGTTGATCTGGAATATGTTCTCGGGGCACCCCTTCTGCGTGCTGAGTGACCAGATGTCTGAATATCTCACATCGGTCAGGCTGCTGAACTTCCTCAGATCCCAAGCCTTCCTAAGGTTCGTCTCCGCTGATTTGAGCAGGTCATCCTTCCCGCCGGCGAAATCCTCATCACAGGCCTGCTGAAGGAATACTTTTCCCAACAGGGCATAAGCGGCCGCCTTGCTGGCCCTTCCGCACTCTGACGCGGACGGGAAATCCATAATCGGACTCGATACCACTGCTTCAAGGTCCTCGGCGATGGCTTTATAGACATCCGCCTTGGGTGCCCTGACATTGTTGGCCTTGACCTCGGATGTCGTCGTGAGATCCTTCAGCACAAGAGGGACATCCCCCCACTCCGTAACAAGATAGAAATATGTCAACGCCCTGAGGAACCGTGCCTCCGCCTCGCAGACATCTCTGGTGTCAGCCGACTGCCACGTCACATCATCAATGTGCGCAAGGACCTTGTTCGCCCTTGAGACAGTCTTGTACATCTGAGCGTAACGATTATAGACATAAGAGTTCTCCTCCGTCAGCGTGAAGTTGTAGAACTGGTACGGGATTCCGCTCACGGCACCGGCGTCCTTGACGATTGTGGCGTTGGCTCGAACATCCGTGAAGTAGTGGTTGTAAGTGAAATAATAACTCTGGGTAAGTGCCGAGTATATTCCATTGACAGAGGTTTCCACATCACTCTCCGTCTTGTAGAAGTTTCCTGTGGTCACGGAGTTAGGATTATATTCATCCAGGAAGTCACAGGAGCCAAGAGCCGCCACCGCGAACACACTTATCAATATATTTCTTGCTTTCATAATGTAATCGTTTAAAATGTCAGATTAAGTCCGGCGGACCAGATTCTGGACAGAGGATAGCATCCCCAGTCGAATCCTGGCATAAGGTTGCTGCTCTTGTAGGACACTTCCGGATTGTAGCCACGGTAAGGAGTGATGGTGAACAGATTGTCGCCGCTCAAGTAAATACGGCAGGATGCGATCTTTATCTTCTCCATCCATTTTGAAGGCAATGAATATCCAAGGGTGACATTCGTGCACCTGAAATATGAAGCGTCCTCAACATAGTAAGACGAAAGCTTCAGCGAACCGTTTGTCGTGGATATTCTGGTTGCTATAGGAACATTGTTCCTACCTGGCTCTGCATCGGAGATGTAGCGGTCCTTCGCGATGGCGTACTGGTTGGACGATCCTTCCATATTATAAAGGTAATAGTCCTGGAAGTTGATCACTTCCCCACCGTATGAATACGAGAAGCTTGCCGCAAGATCAAAGCCGTTCCAGCTGAGGTTTGTGGAGAAACCGCCCGTGAAATCAGGATAGGCATCCCCGATGATGGTCTTGTCGTCAGTGTTGATGACTCCGTCCCCGTTCTGGTCTTTCCAGATGACGTTACCGTAGGAAAGGTTGTCCAATGAATATGATCCCACCGCAGGTCCCTTGAGGACATACCCCTCAGGGAACTTGTTGCCGTTGGCAACGTACACCTTCCTGTCCAGCAGCGCGTTGGCATAGTCGGCCTCCGACATTATGCCGATCGCCTCATAGCCATAGAACGAGCCTATAGGGTAGCCCTTCTTGGTGATATGTGAGCCCACGGACCTCTCTGTGACAGATATGATGTCGTCCAGACCACCCATATCCACAACCTTGTTCCTGTTCACGGAAACGTTGGCGCTTAAGTTCCAGTCCACCTTACCTGTGAGGATCCTTGTGTCCAATTGGACATCGAAACCACGGTTGCGGATCTTCGCCCCGCTCATATTGGTTGTTGTGGATGTGGAGCCGGAGATCACGGAGATCGGAGCCTTGTACAGGATGTCAGAGGATATTGAGTTGTAATAGTTCGCTATCACATTGATTCTGTTGTCCAGAAATCCGAGATCCACACCGATGTTGGTCTGGGTCGTGGTCTCCCAGCCAAGCGCGGTGTCTGTAAAAGCCCCCTCGGCGGTCGCGGAGACAGCCGTGTTGCCGAACGCATAGCCACCTGTGGAGATCGACGCGATGCTGGAGTAGTTTCCGATGTTGTTGTTGCCGCTCTTTCCCCAGCTGGCACGCAGCCTGACGGATGCGATATCGTCAAGTTTATCCTTCAAAAAAGGCTCATTGGACAATGTCCATCCGGCCGAAACCGAAGGGAAGAATCCATACCTGTTGTCAACTCCGAAGCGTGATGATCCGTCAGCCCTGACTGTACCGGTAAGCGCATACCTTCCGTCATAGGACCAGTTGAGACGGGCGAAGTAGGACAAAAGCGCCCACGCAGCCTTTCTGGTACTGTAGAGAGAGATGTCAGATGCGTTCGTTCCGTGAGCGGTGACCTCGTGGATCCTGTCATTGGCGAATCCTTTCGCCTCGACACCAACGCGGTCGTAGGTCTTCTTCTGCATCGTGTAACCTGCCAGAGCGTTGATGCGGCTCTTGCCGAAGTCCTTCTTGTAATCCAGTGTGAACTCACTAAGTTTGTCAACGTCATACACGGATGTCGTCCTTCCAACATTGTATGCGGACAGCGCCGAACTGTAGGCAGGAGCGCCATCACGGCCTATACTCATCGGACGATAATAGAAATAGCGGTAATTGTACCACTGCTGTCCGAGCCGGGCCTGGAACTTCAAGTCCTTAAGAATCTCGTAAGTGAAATTGACATTGAGATTGTGCCTTGAACTTTTCTCACTGATGTCCAATTCGTTGGCTATCACAAGAGGGTTTTCCGGGAAGTTGATGCCCCAGTCGTCACGCATCTTGATCATCGCACTTCTGGCATAATCACCGTTCTCGTCATAGGCCGGCAGGTTCGGCAGGTACATCAGCGCACTCTGGATGATGCCGTCATTGATCATTCGGCCTTCGGCCTGAACCACCTTGTTCTTGGCATCATACATTGAATATGAAAATTCCGCCGAGAGCCTCTTGGTCAACTTAACATCCAGATTGAGTCTGGCGTTTGTCCTCTTGTGGTTTGACGGGGAGATGATACCGTCCTGGTTCATATACCCGATGCTGGCCATATACCTTACATTCTTGGTACCCCCTGTAGCGGAGACATTGTGCCTCATCATTCCGGCGTTTGAGAACACAAGATCCTGCCAGTCCGTATTGTACTGCTGCTTTACAGGAGTAAGAGTCGTGAAATCAAAGAACATAGGATGGATACCCACTTCCGAGAGTGAGAAACCTTTCGCCGCCCTTACGGTGTTGTCGTCATTCGGGCTCCACTCCACACCTGCGGCGGTAGCGCGGAGACGGTATGAATTGTTTCTGGCGGCGATGTACAAGTCACGGAACTGGTCAGCGTCAAGAAGTTTCACCTTCCTGTCAAGTTGCTGGATCCCGTAAGAGAAATCGTAGGAGATCTTAGCCCTGTCACCCTCCTTGCCACGCTTGGTCGTGATCAGGACAAGACCGGAAGCACCTCTGGATCCGTAGATCGCGGCGGAGGCGGCATCCTTCAGGACATCGATGCTCTCGATGTCGTTCGGATTGATATAGACATCCTCGGAGGCCGGATAGCCGTCAATCACGTACAACGGCTCGGAACTGGCTGAAAGAGAGTTCACTCCACGCACACGGATCTGCACACCCTGTCCCGGAGCGCCGCTTGTCTGATGGACTTCCACGCCGGCCACCTTTCCGACAATCGACTGCCCCAAAGTCGGAGATGTAAGCGACAGTTCCCCTGCCTTAATCTGCGCGACGGAACCTGTGAAGTCGCTTTTACGCATAGGGGTGTAGCCGACAATCACAGATTCCTCAAGCGACTGCATATTGTCACCAAGGACAACATCCAGTGTCTGCCTGTCGGCCGGCACACTGACACGCATATCCGCGAAGCCAAGACACAGAAACATCAGCTCCGACTCTCCGTAAGGGACCTCGATGCTGTACTTTCCGTCCAAATCGGATGACACACCATCATTAGTGCGAGGATCCACAACGGCGACTCCAGGCAAAGGTTGTCCGGACTCATCCCTGACCACACCGGTGATGGTCTTCATTGTAACCGGCGTGTCTTTTCTCTCAGCCTTTTTCAGCAGGATCTGTTTCCCGGTCAGTTCGAAGCGAACCCCACGGGGAGTGAAAATACCTCTCAGGACATCCTCCAGCGGCATCTTGCGGCAACTGAACGTGACAGTCCCGGTGGAAACGACAGAATCGTCGAAGATGAAAGTGTAGTCCGTCTGCTGCTCGATTGTTCTGATGCAGTCCACGACACTCGCGTTTTTCAGGTCGAGTGAGACCGCACCGCCCTTCCCTTGCCCGTGAGAGGCAATGGTGACAAGGCTGAACAGCAACGAACTCAAGATAAACATTAATCTCTTGTTCATACTGTTATTAGTTATGTAAAAATGAGTTCTAGTTCGTAAGTTTTAGTGTGACTTTCTCACCGTTGATGTCGTAACTGAACGGAATCAGTCTGTCCAGTTTGTCCAACATCTCCCGCAGGGATTCTGTCTTGATTGTCATCCAGAACTGTCTCCCGGCATCATATTCCCCGGACACTGTTATCCGAACCCCGTACCAGCGTTCCATTGACTTGAGGACCTTGTCGAATGAGGCCTGATCTATCACAAGCTCGCCCATACGCCATATTCCCTCAATCCCGGCGTCGCATTTCACCAGAGATTTGTCGCCCGTGGTCTTTTCCAATGTGAATTTCTGCCCCGGGAACATCTCGGCCCATCTTCCACCCTCAGGAGAGAGCACATCGATGTGACCTTCCTCCAGCGCGACATCCACCTCCGGGTCTTCGTCATATCTCCTGACATTGAACCTGGTGCCATAGACCTTAACGCCAAGTTCACCGGCATCAAGCAAGAACTTGCTGGTCTCGGATTTCGCAACATCAAAGAACGCCTCTCCACGGGTCAGGGAGACATTCCTGTTATTGACATTATAATCGGCAGGATAGGTGATCTCGGACTCCGAGTTCAACCAAATACGGGTGCCGTCCGGAAGTTCGACCTCGGATTTCTGCCCCGGCATCGTCCTGACCGTTATCATCTGCGAGGCATACAACTTTTCCGTCCTGTCCACCTTGACAAAAGCGAACGCAAGCACGGAAACCAACGCGACAGCGGCTGCGATACCTGCCACACGCCTGAATATGCCGGCTCTGCGAGTGTGACGGCTTGATGAATATATACGGTCTTTCAAAGACGACCAAACATCATTCCTCACCCGGGAATACTTCTCGGATGAAGACACCGCCGACCATTCCTGCGACAGTTCCTCAAAAATCTTTCTGTTTTCCGAGCCTTCATCCAACCATCGCTCAAGCGTCCGCTCTTCCTCCGGCAGACACTCTCCGCTGAGATACTGGGCTATCAGCTCATACGGGATTTTGTCCATATCTGTTATCTGTGTTGTCACAATATAGACACTTGATTCCGGAAAACCCTTAAAAAGATTTAAGATTTTTTTTCACGTATTCACGGATCTTTCTGAGAGCAATGCCCATCTGCGATTCAATCGTCTTGATGGAAAGCCCTTTGGCCTCCGCTGTCTGCCGATACGACTTATGCTCCATCTTCACCATACGGAAAATCTCACCGCAATTCTCAGGAAGCCTCTCCACTGCATCATTGGCGCACTTGATCAATGCCTCCGTGTCTGTCACGTCAGGCTCATCCGACTGCATAGAGAGCTCAGTGAAAACTTCCGAAATAATCCGTTTTCTGTTCGCCTTGTCCCTCAAACGGTTGTACAATGCGTTTCGAGCGCAAAAATAGACATATCCCCTGACATTGGAGATAGATGAAATATCTATGCCTCCCTGAAGAAGTTTCAAGAAGACATCCTGAAGAATATCCTCGATTTCCTGACTATCCTCGGTCACAGAATGAAGATACAAGTAAAGTTCGTGGAAATACTTATCATATATTTCCTTGAACTTTACATTGTTATCATTTATTCCTGATTCTTTGGACACACCTGTGGAAAATAGAACTAAGCCTCAGGGATCTCGTCGTTGGCGGGTATGGTGAACGGTGACTTGCCGGAAGCCACGGTGAAGTCCTCCTCCTCTTTTGGAGCCGGAGCAGGGACCTCGTACATTCCAGGACGGGAGCCGGAGGTGAGCTGATTGAACTCTTCCTCGGTGATCATCTTGCAGTTACCGTTAAACTTGGCATCCAACTCAACCTGAAGCCGGCGGATGTGGAGATCACCCTCTACAACACAGGTGTCCTTGAG
>ULRG01029531.1_pt1 | contig 15629 bp, 8 predicted proteins | sample 1955211 | NCBI WGS metagenome assembly ULRG01 (sample SAMEA4835676, study PRJEB28245) | human gut metagenome | biome: gut microbiome; material: fecal sample | place: Denmark | collected 2008
ATGATGTATGTTATTTTGTTTCTTCTTTGTACACGATAACACAGGTGTGTCGATTGGCGGTGTATGGTTTGTAAAGGTTGATGCCGCCTCTGCTGATGCCTTGCATCTTGCTTTTATCTACTCCTGCCTTCATAAGTAGCTTGGCAATATACTTTGCACGCTTCACGCTGAGTGCTCTGTTGTGCTTCGGTGTGCCAGTCTTGCTGTCTGCAGCTCCTATAATCTTGACACTTAGATTGTTCTCCTTCACAGCTCCTGCTATTTCTCCTATGTTTACCAGTTGTTGCTTGTCAACAAGGTTGGTGGAGTTTATCTTGAAGAAGAATAGAATAGGTGCGTCCAGTTGAATGCCACTGTTCTCGACGGCTTGCTCTTCACTTGCCATTCTGTCTCTTAGCTTTCGAAGTCCATCAAAACTGTTCTTGGGATAGTTGGTCAAGTCTGTTACGCCTTGGTTGTCTGTGTCTAAGACCTCCAAAACAGGCTTACGTTCATATCCTTGTTTGCCGATACCGATGGTGAGTCCAACGGTTGCTTGGAAAAGGTTGTCACCGAAATGCTTGTTTTTCCCTAAACCATCAAACTTTTGGTAGGTACTGGTTCCTCCCAACTCGGCGGTAACGTGCAAGCGATTGGTTGCCCTGTAACTGCAGAGTAGGCCGTATGAGAGGGCAAACGGAATATGGTGTAGCTCTGAGTTGTGAATTACACCAGCTCCAATATATGGAACCAAGTCCCATCTTGGAAGTGGATCGTAGGTGGTTCTGTAGAAACTCGATACGTTGAGCATCAAGTCTCCATGGTAATTTTGGAACTTCATGGCTTCATCGATTGCATTTGTGAACTTGAACCCTTGGTACACCAGGCGTGTTCCAAAGAAACGTGAATGCCATTTACCCAAACTGAATACCATGGTAGGACGTGTATGGCCAAAGAAGTCTGTGCATCCTACTGGTGCTCCAGAGAAGGTGGACATACCAGCCTTGATGCTGCCAAACCAATTGCTACCTATGCTGGATAACTTATATTTCTCTTGTCCGGAAAGGAATGGCTTGCTGTCTTTCTTTTCAGTTCTGCCATTGGAGAAAGAGGATGCCTTGATATATTCCTTCTCATTCTCTCCATAAACTACCTGTGCCTTGGCTGTGCTGCCTATTACCAATAAGGCTGCCAGCAAAATCTTTAATTTCTTCATTTTATTTATTATTATAGTTTTGTCTTATGTTACATTTTCTCAGCTTCTATATCGTATAGATAAAGCTTATGTTGAAGAATGATGCTCTCGCATTTCTTCACATAGTCTTTTCTAGTCGCATAGCCTCCTGCCTTGATTGCGACAAGCCAGTTGTGATAGTCGGTTGGCTTGTATCGCCAACAGCGAGCGTATCTGTCACTCATCAACAACCTGGAATGATACTCGATGCTTTCCTCTGCCGAGGAGAAATTGCAGAATTTCTCGTTTTTGCGGTCATCATCATGAATGCTGTAGGGTAGGCCTCTTCTGAGCCAGTTGCTATTGGCCTTTATTCCAAAGAAATTATAGCCTATTTGTGCCAGGCTGCTGTTTCCCCATCTGCTTTCAAACGCCATCTGTGCCAGTATAACAGAGGCTGGTATGCCGTATTTTCTTTGTTGGCGCATGGCCGCTTGGGCATAATGCTTGATGAAATCATCGGGCGTAAGCACTTTGTCTTCGTCTATCTTCAATGCCTTGATGGCTTTCTCTCTCGTCTCTTTTATGTAAAGAAGCAAGTCGTATGGGTCTTCCAAACGGCCCCGAAGCCTACAGGTGATATGCAGATGTGGCCCAGTGGAGCGTCCTGTAGTTCCGCTGATGCCTATTGGGTCTCCTGCATAGACCTTCTGGTTGTCGCTCACCCAAATTTCAGATAAATGGCAATAGCTTACCGTGTAATCGCCATACTGCATGGTGATATATTTCCCAGAGCCACTGTCGTAGCCTACGCCTTTCACGTAGCCATCGAACATGGATAGTACTTCCTCGTATCTTGCCCTAAGGTCAAGTCCCTTGTGTTGCTTGTGCTTCCCTGTGAAAGGATCAACCCTACTGCCAAAGGTGGAGTTTATCCTTATGCTTTCCAAAGGAAAACTCACACTTAGGTATTTGTCTATCCAGTAGTCCTTCATGTCTTTCTTTCCTTGCGCCATCCCCATCGGGGAATGGCAACATAGGAGAAATAGTAAAAATGAAAGAAATCTAATCATGCCTTATTCTTTATATAATAATACTTCTTTAGCTTGCAAAAGTAATATGAATGGAAGAAATTATGGGCGTAAATATAAAATAGCTTTTTATTTAACATATTCTTTTTCTAAAGACTTTTGTGTAAATTATTATAAATGAGGCTGCTCGCCCCCTTTAACCCCTCGGTGTTTTCAGGTATAGATTATTAAGGTTGAAGGCTATTTGTAGCAAGAGCTTTGATTTGGATAGGGATAAAATCTATGTTAAATAAAAAGGTATATCGTATTTGTGGAAAGCCTTGATAAGAAAATGTGTACTTTTGCCGAAAACTTTAAACAAGAATAAGATTATGAACGAATTGAAATTTTCTGAAAGCGAAATTCCATACGAGGAGTTGGCTAACTTTGGACTCTCACAGGAAATGATAGACGACTTTCCTGAAAGTATTATGAATAAGTTCCTTTCTGGGCAAAGAACTCCCTTGCTCCCTATTGAGAGAGCTGATTTTGATGGAGTTGTCCACAAGGATTTTGCTCGAATCCGCTTACAGCAAACAGAGGATGGGCTTCATCCAGTGTTCTTGCCTCTCATCGCAAAGAACAATCTTGAGTATTTTACGGAGGAACAGAAAACCGCTTTGCAAAACGGACAAGTTTTGAAGGTGTTGCTACCGTCGAACAATTCCTGGAACTATGTGCAGCTCGATGGGGCTACAAATGCTACCATTTCTGTAAAGGCAGACATCATTGACCAGAACTTATCTACATTGGCTAACAAGGTGGGGCTTTCTGAAAGTGAGGTTATGGAACTTGAAGAAGGAAAGGTTGTTACCAAGGGAGAGGAAGGCAAGATGTTTTCTGCCGGCATCGACTTGAACGAGGAAACTGGAATCCGTAGTGTCAACGGTGATGCTCAAAAGTGGCAGGAGGAAAAAGATGGCAACGTGATGCTAGACAAGTATAACTTTGGCATCTATGGCTGTTGGACAAAGGATGACAAAGGCATGCTTTCTTATGTCCCGGAGGATGAATATTCCGAGGAGATGTGTGTGGCACAGGATGCTGCTATAGAAAAGGCTAAACAAAGTCGTGGAATACATATGTAATTAAGGCTAGATTATATGGAAATTGTAGGTTTTGTGGACGAGGAACGCCTGAATGGTATGTTCCTGTCGAGAGATATAACGGAATTGGATTACGTGAAGCATCATTCCCAAGGGATGTTGGATGCTTACTTTTCCTTCATTGCCGACAACAACCTTCCTGACAACAACACTTCTGCAACAAAATTCCTAGAGGAGGAGAATGTCAGCTATGGAAATGAGGAGGATGAAGGGAATGATAATCAACAAGAGGAAGTGGATGTGCCTTCTTATGTTGACATCTACCGAAAGTGGGTAGATGAAAATGAAAAGGTGAATATTCTCCTTACTGGGTGTGAAGAGGCTGCTATTGTTACGCTTTGGAGATACAATAATCCAACTGCGAGCAAAACGGACTGTGCCGTTCAAACGCATCTACTAGAAGACAAGGTCATCGAATGGTGGGACACCATTGATTTTGTCAAGGGTGCAATGGGAGATGGACACTTTTCTTTGATAAATCCAACTTTGGCAAATATCAAAGAATTGATTTTTGATGCGGCCAATCAGGCTTGCATGGAATAGGTTTTACGATAACAGTAAATAGAGTTTTTCATAAATGTAAAGTTAAATGTCAGTCCCTCGCTGCTTGTGAAAGTAGCGAGGGATTTCTTTATCTGTGCAAATGTCTCTTCTCTTGCCTAGGAACTTCGTCACTTTGCTCCTGGCTTTCGTTGGAGCTTTGTTTTTGGTCTGGGGCAAGGTTTTCTTGGCTTTCAACAATGCCGTTACCGTCAATATCTACTTCTACTGGCGTGGAAGAACGGAGGTCAATGTCTTGGCTTCCTCCTTTTTTGAGAATGTCGATACGTTGTATGATGATCTGCGACGCAACATCTGCAGAAGATAATACTTGCTTGGTGTAGCTTGGATCTTTTCTTAGACGCTCTTTCCACATGGATGTTTGCTGTGGCGTTGTTACATCAAAGTGGTTCTTTTGACCAAGGATGACACTGCCAACCAAGGAAACCAATTCTTCTCTGGATAGTGACTCGAAGCTGGTCTTTCTTGCCTCTGCCTTTCTGGTGCTTCTTGTCAGTCCCATTCCTAAGTCTCGATAGAAATCTTGCTCTTTCTCATAGTGTTGAACAGGTGCCACATGGATGGTGTCGTTCTTCGCACTGTAGGAGGCAAGGCTAGGCTTGCCATCGAAGGCAATAGCGGTCTGCCATGCTCCTTTGCGGAGTAGTTGGCCCAGTTCGTTACTTTGCTTGTAACGATTGGAGGCGATGCTATCTAGTTTTAACTCCTCGTAATCCTTCGGGTGCAAGATTGGATAGTTGGTTTGCTCGATGTTATATAACTCTGTTACACCAACTTCTTCTATGATAGGGAAGAAGGTGGCATCTGACTTCACCAGCAAGTTGTTTGCCTGGATATCTTCCTTGCTTATATAAATAGGTAAGGTATAGGCGTTCTTTTCTGCGTCCAAGGCCAGCATGAAAGAATCCATTCCTTGGTATGCCTTCTTGCTTAGGTCGCATGGAACCTGCTTGTCGCTCTTTATCCATGGCATATCGCCATAGGTGAGTTGAAGGGATAGCTTATCAGCCATCATCTCTCCATAACGCTGATAGGCCGCTCTTTGCTCTACTTCTGGACGATGCCATCGACCATTGTCTTTTTCCTCTACGGAAACATAATATGGCTTGGTCTTGCCCTTTTGTTGAGCGACTTCTTCATAATTGAGAGGGTAGAGACCTTTGGTGTATTCATACAAGACTCTATCTGCTACTTCTTCTGCGGATGTATAGTGAATGTGCAAAAAGTCAGACATGACATTCCAGAACTTTGAAACGGCATTGTTCATTTGAGTGACGGCCTGGGTCTCTGCGGTCTTCTCGTCCATACTCTTGTTGCTAGCAACAATTTCCTTAAGCTTTGACTCCAAACGCTCTGCGCCTCTTCTTCCAGAATAGGTGGCAAGGACTTCCTCGGCAATGTCATCGGTGGCAATAAGCTCGGTGTGGAGGTCTCTTACTTCGTTCCAGAGGTTCGACTTTTTCATCATGCCTACGACATTCTTCCATTCTTTCCTGTTCCTGTCTTGCAGTGCTTCCGCCCACAAGTGGGTGTACTCATGTACTGGTGGCTCAAAGCCCTTTGCCTCAGGATAAAGGTAAATCTTTCCTTGATAGGTGAAGCCCAGTAGCTTGCCGTCAGGAGTGCGTAGTTCTTTATGCTGCCTTCCTCTAGGGGATATGTTTATCTCGTTGGCATTGGCCAAGTCGGTGTATTCTCCTCTGTCCAGGAGGTCGAAGATTCCTTTGCCGATGTTCAAAAGGCGTTGGCGGTCTGGATTGTCATAAACGTATTCCTTTACTTGGGAATGTTTGTTTGCCTTGAACTTTGTTTCGGGAGAATCTTCTACTTTTATAACGATAGAATATCCTTCGGCCGCTCTTCCTCCTTTTTTGATGATGCTGAGTGCGTTAGCTCGATGATCAGAAAGACGGACTGTTGTTTTTTCTCCTTTGTCGTTGGAAAAATTAATATATTCAGAAACTTGAACATCTTTACCGTGAGGGTGTAACCCTATGCCTTTATATAACTCTTTTGTAAAATTGCTGGCGTTAATACCTATATTTGTATTAAAAGATGTTATAAAATGGGCTAAATTCCCAAGAAATAGATACTTAGATGGAAATTTTTTATTATCTTTGCCATCAGAAGGGGCAACGCTCTGTGCGCCATCAGGAGACGTTCCTGATGGGAGGTACCCACGACGGTGGGAGTCGGCTGAGTTTCCAATATTGGATTTGAGAGATTGCTCCTTTCCTAGACGGTGCAGTTCTGCGATTCGCTTGTCGATTCGTGAGATTGCATCGTCTTTTTCTTTTTCCGTCAATCTCTGTGGCGCAACCTGTCTAGAACTCTCTTCCTTCACTTTCTTAGGTGCATAGTTTACATTGCCAAAGAAGGACTTAATGGCTTTTTGGTCAACTTCTTCGGCATTTATGTTCTTTACCTCTTTGAGGTCATTCTGTTTGGAAGCGGCTTCTGCATCCTGTAGTGATTCCTTTGGTGACTCTCTTTTTGCGGCTACAGGTACAGGTTTGACAGGAGTCTGACCTCTTGCCTCGATATTCAGAATTCTGTCAAGTTTTTCTAGCTTGCTCACTTTATTTGTGTCGATGACACCATCATGGTCTTTGTAAGCTTCAACCATATTTTGTAGTTCTTGCTTGAAGTTCATGAATGATGATTGAAGGTCTGCTATGAATTCAGCTTTGTCTTCTGCAGCTAGTGGCAAGGTTCCTTGGGCGTAGCTTGAATATTCCTCCTCGGCACTATAATATGTACCGTAAAGGCTATCTACTTTGGAACCATGTGGAAGAAGCTCCTTGTTTCCGGACAGAATGTCCTCTTCGTCCTCCATAGATTCCACATAGTCCTTCATCTTGGGGATGCTCAACTCCTTTCGAAGGCGAGATTGCTCATCCAAACCCTCGAAAAGCAAGGCTTGCATTAATTCAACGCTTTCTTTTCCATGCAACGGAATTTCCTTGTGGGTGTTGAGATTGAAAGCTATAACTCTGCCGTCGTTGGTAGCAGTAACGGCATTGACTGTTCCCTCTCTAGCTTCAAGCAAAGGTGTGTTGTTCTCCTTGGCAAAGATTTTGTCTTCACCAAGTTTGTTGCCCAGAACATTCACTAGCGAACGAGTTAAACCATTAACCTTCTCGTTATTTATTGCATGTGCAATGCTGTTGAGCAAACTCTTTGCTTTGTATGCGTTGTCCTCGTTGATGGTAATGCTACTTAAAGCGTTGCTGTGGTTGGTGTAAACGCTAACTTTAATATCCTTTTCACTGGTGAGTGACCATGAAACAGGAATAACTTTTCCATCGAAGAAACCTACAGGGTGGGCTGTGCGTAATTCCATAGGAATACTGCCACCTATTGTTGGGGGATAGGTTTGGCGCAAAAGATTGTGCATTCCTTTGTAAAGCTCCTTGCCGTCTTCGAAGTTGGCAAGTTTCTCTTGAAATTCCTTTTGTTGCTCTTCTTCCATGATGGTATATTTTTCATTCAGCGACTTATGAAAATCAGCGTAGGCAGCTTTTTCTTCGTTTGAGGAAAGACTACCATCTTCCCATTTCTTCAGAACAAGACTTGGGGCATCAAAGATCAGTCTTCCTCTGTCATAGGAGTCAATCTTAATGATGCTTTTGTCATTATTGGACACAAAGTATTTGCCTACAAGGCTTTGTGCCTCGTAGTCTTGCGCCATGTTCTCGTATCGTTCTGGAAGTTCATATCCTCGCTCCTTCAGAAGTAATAATCTTCCAATCTGTCTGTCTTTTGTGTCAGGTGTGAGCTTTCCGTCTATCCATGTAGCCATCAATCCATTTTGCCATTTGACGGCGGCAAACTTTGTAGGGGATGATTTATCCTTTCCTTGTTCAAATGCCCATTTGCCAATGGAAACAGCCCATTGGTCAATAAGGGAACCCTCTTTGTTTTGTGAAAGATACTCTAGCTCTTCTGGGCTGTAGAAATGGTTCTTTGGGAATGGCTTCGCTTTTGGGGTGGTATGTTCTTTTGCTCCACCGAATAGCTTCTGCCATCCGCTCAGAAAATTACTAATGATGTTTTGCTTTTCTTCTTTTGCCATTATTTCTTGCTTTGTCTTAAACAAACAGAAGGTAGTACCATCTTTCATGATGACACTATCCCTGTTTGTGTTCTTGTTATTTCTTTGGGAATATCATGTGTAGGATGCCAATGGCTCCTACTGCCAAAACTCCAAATATATAGATGAAGTGGAGAAATCTATGACTGTGCTGTTTGCGCTGTTCCATTTGCATCTGTAGTTTTGTTCAAGTCCCAGGCAGCAATGCTCTTTACCTTGCATTCTATCTGAAGTTCTCCTTTGAAGATGCCTAGTTGCAAGTCTCCATGGACTTCCACGTACTTCTCTGCTGCAAAGTAATCCTCATGGATAGGGGAGAAGTTTACAAAGCTTACCCATGTAAACTCTCTGTTCTCTCCCTCTTTGTCAGAGGAGAATGCTGCGAACGACTGAAAGTCCTTGCCTTTCTTGTCTTTCAGCTCCTTGATGCCTTTCTTGCTTACCTTGCCTCGGAACTCCATGCTTCCCTCCAATCGGTCATTGGTAGTGGACTCGTTTACCTCGATGTTGGAGTCGGTGCGAAGGTTCAGGTAGATGTTTCCGTCGTGTTTTCTGATGTACATCACGCCGTTTACCGTTACCTTTCTGCCAGCGGAGTAAGAGGCGGCTGTCTCTTTATTTCCTGGCGCAGACACCGTTACCCATACTTCTTTCGCTGTTCCATCCTTTCCCAGCAAAGGAACAATCATGCCGAAGGAGATGAATTTCTCTCCATCCTTACTCTGCTTCTCTTCTGCGGAACTGCTGATGGTTCCACATGCTGTTATGTTACACTTAATCATATTTTTATTGTTTTATATGTTTATATAAGTATATAATTATTTCTTTATTTATGCGAGGCGTTGGCCTTGTTGCTGCTGTTGCTCTGGGGATTCCGCATCAAATTGCATGGATGCCGTTGCCTGTGCCTTTTCTACATCTTGGCGAGTCATCTTTACTAGATTGCTATTTTCCTCGTCTGGCGATTGCTGTTTAAGCTGGCTTTCGGCTTCTTCCTCGGCTTGTATCTCCTCGCTGCTTCTCAACTGCATGGCTACTGTAAGGGCGGCAGAGAACAGACTTCCTATAAGTGAAGAGATTGGGTCTCTTCCAGAAAGGTCTTCTCCGTTGTTGCTCATTAGCAATGACAACCATTTTGTGGGGTCGTTACTGTTGGTGATGGATGCCAGAAGTGCTTGTGTCGGGTCTGACGCTTGTTGCTGATAGGATGGGGCTTTGCCTCCTGCAAACAGCATTTGACTGCGGTAAGCGGCTAACGCATCGTTTCCATTCTTATCCAGGGCTGCCGCTTGATTACTTCTAACCTCCATTTCAGCGAGGTATAATTTAGGGTCAAACTTCTCCCAATTTCCATTGGCATTGAGGTATTTTGTCTCAAAATGTAAGTGTGGCCCTGAAGAGCGGCCTGTGTTGCCTGAGACTCCTATTTGGTGCCTTGCATTTACTATGTCGCCTGGTTTTACGCCAATTTGATTGAGATGCATATAGGTGGTCTGGATTTTTGTTCCATCTTGCCTGTCATACTCGATTACTACATAGTTTCCTGCTCCCTTGTCTTGTTTGCCAACGGTAACAACCTTTCCATTGTCTTCGGTTGCATATACAGGATAGTTTTTCCCTTGCGTGGAGAGGTCCAGCCCTCCATGCTTATGCCCTGGTCTCTGTACTCCAAACTCAGAACTGAGTTTTACGACAGATAAATCAATAGGCAAACCCCAATTGCCTTGCAAGGGTGTTAGGGTTATAACAGAGGTCGTTGATGACTGACCTCTAGCATATCCTGTTACCAATCCTTGGCTTTGGGCTTGCTGAATGCCTATTTGATCATATTTTCCTAGCCCATACTTGTTAATCTCGGATATAAGCTTGGAAGCATAGTCTGGATCTGTGGCGTAGCCGCCAGCCTTGATGCCGTTTGCCCAAGAAACATAATCGGTGGGCGAATAGTTCTGGCAGTGGCTGTAGCGGGATTTCATCAAGACCTTGGAGTGGTCTTCGATGCTTTCCATCACATTGTTGTATCTGCGGAACTTCTCGTTTGGACGGTCATCGCTGTAATAGTCGTAGGCTCCAGTCCAACTGCTGCCAACCTTTACACCGAAGAAGTTGTTGCTCCTTCTTGCAGGGGTAGATGTGCCAAAGCCGCTTTCCAAACCCATCTGTGCCAAGGTGATGGAAGCTGGAATGCCATATCTCTTCTGTTGCTCGATGGCTACCTGGGCATACTGGCTGTAAAACGCTTGCTTGTCTAATGCCATTTATGATAGTTTTATGAGGGCGCACCTTTAGATGCACCCTCGTGTATTACATATGTAGGCCTGTTCTGTGAGTTTCCGTAACAGTTTCCTGTACCTTGTTCTCAGGGGCAGGCTTTTCCTTAATCTCTACTTTCTCTGATTCGCTAACAGCCTGTTGAGATTGCTCTTCTTCCATGCCTCTTTTCAGCATAGGCTCGAAGATGACGGCGGCCAAAGCCCTCTTGTAGGCTCCCATATCTTCGGCAAGCCACATCTTTTGCCATTGTTGCTTGTTGATAGGAGCTTGTACACGCTGCCCATTGATGGTGGCAAAGATGAGCTTCTGCTTGGCATCCTGTGCGCTCGATGTTATGGAAGGACGCTCTATGAGCTTCATATCCACATCAACCTTCTTAGGGGTGATAAGGTCTAGCTTGGTGTCAGGATGCTTGGTGGCCATCTCGTAATATCTTTGTGCTAGGGCATTGTGGACTATTGCCTGTTTGTCCGTCTTGATTACGTTGTAGAACGTGTTCAAGTGCTCCTTGGCAGGATATACAGAGAAAGAAGGCTCGTTCTCTGGCTTGATGAAGAAGGCATATCTACCGTTGTCATCCTTGATGGCTTGGAAGTTCTTGATGATTACTTCTTTCTTTGGGGCGGCTTGTTTCTCTACATCAAGTGTATGATGGGGAACCAACTCATACTGCTTCAAGTTGTTGAGCGTGACTTCTTTCCCTTGGAAATAGGAGTTTGGCTTATTCAATCCAAGTGAACCACCGGCATTATAGAACCTCACATCGTCAATGCCTTCTTTCTTCAAGGCTATGGTGATTCTGTCCTTTCTCATGCCAGGAACCTCGTTGTTCACTTCCAAGGATGCTCCAGCAGGGAGAATGACATCTGCTTCTTTTCGCAAGATGTCTTTTACCACTACTATTTCCTTGGTCTCTATGTTTGGCAGCTTGGCCAAGTCTTGGGAGATGGAATATTTTGATGGTTTCTCCATCGTCTTTCCTGGAAGCTGTCCACGGATGGATTCATAGTCAACCTTTCGCTTTGCCACAAGGTTGTCAATGGTCTCTACAGCATTGTTCACATCTCTTTCTACTATTCCCAAGAGTTTTGGATTTTCCTTTATCTCTCGTTCCCAATAAGGAATAAGTTTCTCATTCTCCTTTGAGAGTATGGCAGGAAGTCCCTGGCGAGCCATCATAACTCCTGCTGCAAGTTCTCTCACCAGTTGCTCATGCTTGGCATCGTCCTCTGGGAGGAGGTTGTTTCTGCCCGAACGGTCAAGACGGTTCTCTGTACCTGTGGCTGCAACCACGGCTCTGTAGATGTCGTTTGCTTTGTAAAGGGCAGCCATCTTTTCATTTCCAACTTCGCCTTTCATGCCGCTTACGACAATCTTGTCTTCCTTGGAATCGTATTTGGCATCTTGCAAAACCATCACTCGCTCATATTGCATACCGCTTTGCTTGGCCACTTCCTTGGCAGTGGCGTATGCTTTGTTCAGTATTGCTTTTGTGTCGAAGCTTTGGCTGACTGTCTTCTTTGATTCCAACTGGTCGCATATGGCTACTCGTTCTCCTGCTCGGATGAGTTTTGGAAGGTAGGTGTCAAGTGCTTGATGTGGAAATCCTGCAAGATGGAAGTCTTTACTTTCATTCATCTTGGTCAGGGTGATTCCCAACACTTCCGAACCTCGCTTGGCATCCTGCTTGTACATCTCATAGAAATCGCCAATGCGGAACAATAGAAGTGCATCGGGATGCTTGCCCTTCAACTCTTTCCATTGTTTCATAATAGAAGAGTATTTCCCTTTTTGCTCTTTCTCGTTTTGTGAAAGCTGCGCTCCCTTGTTCTTCAGAATTTCCACGTAAGCGTCATGGTTGTTGGCGTTCATGGTGGTTTGCTCTACATTGTAGATGTTCTGCATAACTCGTGTGGCATGTTTGGTATAGAAAGACTTCTCGTCATCAGGAAGTTTGTCAAACTGCTTGCTGGTGATGACTTCGTCCTTATCCATGGCGTTCTGATACCCCCAACTAGTCCAATGGAACTCCATGCCTTTCTCGTTCTGCTTTACAGGCATGTGGTTCTCCTTGGCAGGATTATAATAAGTATAGACATTCGTCTTATACTTGTTGGCATCCGAATTGAGGTTCATCATAATGTTGTTGTAGGCCGTGATAGGGGTGTGGGTGTTGATGAACTCTGCATTACCTTTCTGGGATTTGTTCATCCAAATTCCCTCATTCTGCTTGGCAGCAGATAATGCTCCAACGAGAAGGGCTGCATGGGTAAGGGCTTTGGCTGTCGCCTCGCTGACCTCTTTTGATTCCTCTTTTTTCTCTTGTTGCTCTTTCTTCTCTTCTGCTGCGGCTTGATTTGCCTTGTCCTTTTCCTGCTTGTCTTTCTCGGCTTCTTGCTTATGGTGTTCCTTGTGAACCTCTTCTTTCACAATGGATGAAGCCTTTTTCTCTGCTTCTTCCATAGGAACACCTGTGGATGCTATCTGTTTGGCCTTACCTACGACATCTGTCTGGATATAGCTGTCTTCACGAGGAGTTTTCTTTTCCTCGCTCGCCTTTTTTGCTTGATATTCAGTTGACAACTCTTTGTATATGGCAGACATGTTTTCTGCCTTGCTGAGAGCAAAGTCGTAATCGTGGACATAAGTTTCTATGAAAGAACCATCATTTAACTTTTCTCCTACTATGACTTTGTTGTCGCTAGCGTCATAGTGGTAATCTAGAACCTTCCCATTCGGCATGGTGAATTGAGGTGTCAAGTCTTCTCGAAAGCTCTTGGCTACAGCCTTTGCCTCTGGGGATGGAATCTCTACTAAAGGCTTTACGCCTTTTTCCAAGCTCATCTGCTGGTCAATGAACTTCACTGCATAGCTTGGAGTCTTTGGCATACCGTAACGCTCGATGGCCTCTCGGATGTCATTCTCACTGTACTTTCTCAACAAGTTGTAGGTTCCACCTACTGAATTGTTATATACAACAGCATAGTTCTCATCATCAATGAGAACATCATCACCATAGTCTGGTGTCATGCTGGTCTCTACATGCTCCAAGTCCATGCTGTCACCTTGATCATATTCTTTCGCCAGGGCAAGGATGCCTTCATAGTTCTCGGCATCCTTTAGTTTGTCAAACTCGGCGGTCTCGGATTCCATCTGAAAGTAGTTGTAGGACGAGAAATATTTCTTCTCATCCTTTGGGTCAAGCTGTATGGTCTGACCTTGCTCCTGGTAGTCATTTCGAGAAAGAACCTTGTTCATATTTTCTTTTTCCATGAGAAATTCTTTTCCAAATTTTTCCTCGATGTTGTTATGGTAGGAGGTTACCACCTCCTCGGCTTGTTTGATTCGATGAACAATTTGGCGTTTTGCGTCATTGTCCACAACATCGGGATATAATGCGTTGATGTTTGAATACGCTGCCTCTATGTTGTAGAGGCTTCTGCCTTCCTTGTGGCTATAGCGGAGGTTAGGCAAGAAGTCTGCTCCTGCTTCTATGATTTCCTTGTTGGATGCCTGGTTTATCCAAGCTCCTACATTGGAATTCCCCTTGTAATAGTCTCGTAGCTCGGGAAGAGTCTTCACAGACAAAACTGTATGCTCACTGTTGGGAGTGGAAGTTATAGTTTCCATCAATGAAGTGAAGTAGTCCTTTCCTTGTGAAAGGATTTCAGTCTTTGTCTCTTTTTCCTGGAATTGCTTCATGTTTGAAAGCTCTTCCCACACATAGCCTAAGTTCTGGTTTATGCCCTGGCTGTGGTCATAGTTAGTGCAGTGAACTTTTTCCTCACCTTCTGATGTTTTATATGCAACTTCAAGAGTGTCTTTCTCTTTGTTGTAGTCAACGGTGAGAATGTCGCCAGAGGGCATTGTAATCTTGTTGTTGACGGAAGGCCATACCTTGGCTATGACCTCTTTCTTAGCATCTTCCTCCTTCAGGTCTTGAAGTTGTTGCTCATTCTTGTTTTTTTCTTCCACACCATCAAGAGAACCATCCAACAGGGCCTTTTCTCCTAATTTCCGGCGTTGCTCGTCGATGTGTTCTAAAACCATCTTGGATGATTTGTTCACATCTGACATCACCGACTTCAAGAACTTCGGGTCTTTCTTCAACGAACCTATCCAATTTTGGAGATAAGCTATGTTGTTCTCTCGTATTCTGCTATCAAAACCCATGGCATTGCCTATGAGGGCTGATGTAAGCTCCGCAACAAGTTCTTCCTTGGCGTATTGGTCTGAGCCAAATTGGTCTATCTTTACGATGCCATCACGACCAAGGCGTGACTCGTGACCTGTGGAGTGAGCCATCTCATGAATGGTGGTGCCGTAAAACTCCATTCCGTCCTTGAAAACATCCTCTGGGGTATTGCTGATATTGAACTGCTTTTTGGAAGGAACTACTATCTGGTCTCTTTTGGGACTATAGAAAGCGGATTCATTGAACTTCTCGTATTCTATAGGACACACCCAAGACTGTTCTTTCAGGAGGTTGTCGAAGGCCTCGTTCTTGTACATTCCTACCTCGTCCTTGATAGGCTCTGACTTGAAACGCTTCAAGATGGCATCGTATTTTTCTTTGTTGACCTCTTCCAGGTTGGTTTGATCTATGTTCCATTCGTTATATACCTTCAGATAAGGGCGAACGGTGCATTCGGCTTGCTCCTCCTTTGTCATGTTACGATAGTCGCTTTCTGACAGTTTCTTGCCGTCCTTGTCCTTGATTCGCAAGTCCCACTTGAAGATAGGAATACTGTGCTCGCCTTTCTTGATCATGCCTCCTGCATCCCTTATCTGTTTGATGGTAAGGTAAACTGGCATTCTGTAATGCTCCATCGTGGTGTGGATTTGGCACAGGAAAGCATTGCTGCCTGTATAAGGGCGACCCACGAGATTCTGAGGCAAGCCGAACTGGGCTGTGCGCCCATCCGTCCAACCTTTCTTCCATTTGCTTTCCTTCATTTGCTCCATTCTTGCGATGAGCATGTCGGAAAACTTCTGAAGGGCGTTGTCTATTCGGTCAACTTTCCCTTCCTGCTGCTCCGAGGCTTGTTGAGATGATTCTTTTTTTGCCATTGTATTTTTTTATTTATTGGGTTGTTTTTTATTTCCAATGGCAAAGTAACTGATTAAATACAAGATAGGTGGTATAAAAACGATATACCTTTTTATTTAACATATTCTTTTTCTATAGATATTTATGTAAACGATTATAAATGAGGCTGCTCGCCCCCTTTAACCCCTCGGTGTTAATGCAAGGGTATAGATTATTGAGGTAGATGTAAAACAAAAGCGATACTCCGACTTGGAAATACCGCTCTAACTTAATGACAAACTAAAACCTCCCGATTCTCTCGAACCAGGAGGTATTTCTAAAA
>ULRG01001896.1_pt1 | contig 15108 bp, 9 predicted proteins | sample 1955211 | NCBI WGS metagenome assembly ULRG01 (sample SAMEA4835676, study PRJEB28245) | human gut metagenome | biome: gut microbiome; material: fecal sample | place: Denmark | collected 2008
TGGCCTTGTAGTGCTCCTTGATGGTCCCCATGTCGGAGACAAATACCTCGCAGCCCTGCTGTTGTGCCAGAATAGCAGCACCCACACCGCTCTCGGCTGCGCCCAAAATGACAATTCGCTTCATATTTATAATCGTACACTAACGGATTTTCAATGTGATGATGGTGGCCGCAGCCAGCAATATCGTCGTAATCCAGAACCGGACGGTAATCTTCGATTCATGCCAGGCACCCCGCGGCCAGTTGCCCAACAGATAGCGGGTCCCGGGCACGAGCTGGTCGGGCAAGGTGCGGAACGTATCGTGAATCGGCGTGCGCTTGAAGATACGGCGCTGCTGTCCGCGACGCTTGAAGAATTTATAGTATTCCACCTGCAAAATGACGCTGAGACTTTCTATCAGGAAAATACCACAGAGAATAGGTATCAGCAGTTCCTTGTGGATGATAATGGCCAGAACGGCTATGAGACCGCCAATGGTCAGCGAACCCGTGTCGCCCATGAAAATCTGTGCCGGATAGGCATTATACCACAAGAAGCCTATCAAGGCGCCAACCAGAGCACAAATGAAAATCACCAGTTCCTGCGAACCGGGAATATACATAATGTTCAGATAGCTGGCAAACTCGATATGACTCGACACGTAGGCCAAAATGCCCAGCGCAATACAGATGATGGCCGAATTGCCCGCCGCCATACCGTCCATACCGTCGTTCAGATTGGCACCGTTGGACACGGAGGCAATCACCAGGATGGTTACCAGCACGAACAATATCCAGCCGGCCTCAGTCTTATAGTCGCCCATGAACGAGACCAAATCACTATAGTCCAGATTGTTGTTCTTGAAGAAAGGAATGGTGGTCACGGTTGATTTCTCGGCCGTGCTCTTGTGCACGATTTCCGTTCCCACACCCGTACGCTCCACTTCTATGTTCTCACGGATGACCGCATCCGGACTCAGATAGAGCGTCAGTCCGACGACAAGTCCCAGCCCCACTTGTCCCAGTATCTTGAAACGGCCGGACAGACCGTCCTTGTTTCTCCGGAACACTTTGATGTAATCATCCAGAAAACCGATTGCTCCCAGCCAGACCGTGGAGAAAATCATCAGCAACATATAAATATTGCGGAGACGGCCCAGCAACAGACAGGGCACCAGCGTTGCCACAATGATAATGATGCCGCCCATGGTAGGCACATTGAGTTTCTTCACGCCAAAGGGGTCGATGGAGGCATCACGCTGCGTTTCGGAAATCTTGCGTTTCTTCATCCAGCGTATAAAGCGCTCGCCAAACCAAGCCGATATGACCAGCGCCAACATCAGTGCCAGCAGCGAACGGAACGAGATGTAGGACCACATGCCTGAACCCGGCACGCCAAACTGCTCTAAGAGTCGAAACAAATAGTATAACATGTGATTGCGTATTATTCTGATTAAAGAAAATCCTGTAGACGGACCGTTCCCTTTTCGGCTTGGCGCCACAACTGGGCAGCCGGCAACCGTGCAGGCCCGAGACCGGACACTACTCTAAGCCAAAAGCCGCACGCACTTCCTCATGATCGTCAAAATGATGCTTCACGCCCTTGACGTCCTGATAGGGTTCATGCCCTTTTCCTGCCACAAGAATGACATCGCCCGGCTGGGCCATCATCGTAGCAGCACGGATGGCTTCGCGGCGGTCGGTAATGCTCACCACTTTCTGCATCTGCTGCTCGTCGAGCCCGGCCAACATGTCGGCGATGATATCCTGCGGCTCTTCAAAACGCGGGTTGTCGCTCGTGATGATGACACGGTCGCTACGGTTGGCTGCCTCCTGGGCCATCAGCGGGCGCTTGCCCTTGTCGCGGTTGCCGCCGGCTCCACACACGGTGATGATGCGTCCCTTGCCACGCAACACTTCACGGATGGCCGTCAGCACATTCTGCAATGCGTCGGGTGTATGGGCATAATCAATCACGGCGCTGAATCCCTTGGGTGAACGGATGGTTTCGAAGCGTCCGTTGACCGGTCGCAATCCGGAAAGCACACGCAATATTTCGAGCGGTTCTTTCCCGAGCATCTGCGCCGCTCCATATACGGCCAGCAGGTTCGACACATTGAAGCGCCCTACAAACTGCACGCTGACCTCGCGGCCGTCCATGTCCAGCAACATGCCTTCTATCGACTCCTCAACAATACGCCCTTTGAAGTCGGCTGCCGTACGCGTGGAATAAGTGCGCACGGTTGCCTGTGTGTTCTGCACCATGAAACTGCCGTTACGGTCGTCGGCATTGACTATGGCAAAAGCATCGGCCGGAAGAATATCGAAGAACTGTTTCTTGGCATCCCGGTAGTTCTCAAACGTGCCGTGATAGTCAAGATGGTCACGCGTCAGATTCGTAAAGATGCCACCGGCAAAACGAAGGCCACCGATACGCTTCTGATGAATTGCGTGCGAACTGCATTCCATAAAGGCGTACTCACATCCTTCGTCGGCCATACGGCCCAAAAGGCGGTTGAGTTCTATGGGGTCGGGAGTGGTATGATCGGTAGGAAGCTCCTCGCCGTCAATGTAATTGCACACAGTGGAGCAAAGACCGCACTTGTGGCCGAACGCACGGAACATCTGATAAAGCAAGGTCGCTACGGTTGTCTTTCCGTTGGTACCCGTTACGCCCACCAGTTTCAGACGCCGGGTAGGCTCACCATAGAAGCGGGTAGCCACCCGACCCACAGCATCCTCCGTGTCGGCCACGCGCACAAACGTAACACCCGCGGGCACATTTTCCGGAATGGGCTGCGTCTGCAACACAGCCACCGCACCTTGCTCCACGGCTTTTCCGATATAGGCATGACCGTCGGTCTGCGTACCTTTCACGGCTACGAACAAATCGCCACCCGCCACTTTACGCGAATCGATATTCACTCCCGTAACATTGACTTCCAGATTGCCCCGCACTTCGAGCGGAGCCACTTTTGCGAGAACTTCTGACAGAATCATAACTGTGATTTTTTATAGATATATGAAAGTTGGGTGGGATATCCCAGCTACTGAATATAAGACACTCTCAGTTTCCTGCTGATATTACCGGTTTCGGACGTTTCTTCACTTTCGTCCAATGGGTGTCGAGCACCAGCCTGATGGTATCTCCGGGATGATAACTTTCTCCACCGGCCTTGCTCTGGTGGACCACACGACCTGCACCGGAAGCACGGACACGGAGCCCGTGGCTCTCGAGCAGATAAACGGCGTCGCGCAAGCCATAACCGATGACATCGGGTACATGGCCGCCGGCCACGTTACGCGGTTCCAACGCAATATTATACACGCCGCTGTCGCATCCCCAGACGGAAGAATCATTCTGCAGGGGGAAACCTGCTTCATAGGGAATAGACAATTCTCCCAATACACGCCGCGCCGTTGTCAGATTTCCTCCCAACACTTCCGGTATGGGAGCCGCGGTCGTATCACAGGCCGACTTGTAATTGCCTTCGTTATAACGGGCCATAATGTGCTCCGATACCCGTTTGAATACCTTACCACTCATCCAGCCATAGGCAAAGGGACCTGTTTTCTGTATGTTCACCACGCAACTGTAAAGGGGGCGGTCGGCCGGAAAATAACCGACAAAGGTCAGCGAATAATCGGAAGTACGCCCCCGGCCGGTCCAGATTTGTGCCGTACCCGTTTTTCCCGCACTGCGGAAATACTTAGAACCGGCACGCTTGCCACTACCTCCATTGACTACCGCCTTGAGACACTCCTGAATGTCGCGCACGGCCTCGGGTTTCGCCATGTGCTCGCGAAGCACCACCGGCGGATATTCTTTCACCACCTTACCGTTCCGCAACACGGCCTTGACAAAACGCGGACGCATCAGACGCCCGTTATTGGCTATACCGTTATAGAAATTCAAGATATTGATGGGGGGCAACTGTGAAACATAACCGATGCTCATCCAGGGCAAATCGGTACGCGACCAATATCTTGACTTATCGCTGGGGCTGCAGAAATGCGGCGGCAGATAGCCGTCAATGGGTACCTTGAGGTCCTCGCCCGCTCCCACACGGTAGAGTCCGTCGATGAACTGCTGGGGGTTGGAGAGATAAGCCTGGTCGATAAGCCGTGCGGTTCCCACATTTGAGGAGTTCTGAATGATGAACTTCACGTCGCGCGGCCCCACGGTACCACCGCTTCGATAGTTGGAATCCTTGAGTTTACGCGTGCCGAACGTGTAGATACCTCCGTTAATGTCCACCTGGTCGGTCACCTTCACCTTTCCATCGTCGAAAGCGACAAGGAAAGACATGGGCTTGAACACGGAGCCCGGCTCATAATGTGTGCTGACGGCGCGCGGCTCATTTTCCGTATAACTTCCGTCCGAATTCCGCTGCAAGCTGGCTATGGCACAAACATCGCCGGTGGCGACTTCCATCACAATGCAGACTCCGGCATGTGCATCCAGGGATTTCAGTTCCTCATTCAGCACACTCTCGACAATATCCTGCATATCGATGTCGAGCGTAGTCATGATGTCGCAACCGTCCTCGGCCGGCTGGTCGACCACCTGTATCCATGCGTTCAGCACCTTCTCCCTGTGATAATGTCCGGGCTTTCCGGCCAGGATGGAATCAAAAGACAATTCAAGTCCGAAACGCGGCTCGTCACGATATTCTCCCACCGTACGGAACGCGATACGCCCATACGGATTCTTCCGCATATTGATGGCCGTGCTGTTCAACGATGACCGATAACGCATTAAGGGTAATTTCTCTATTTCAGCCTTTTGCAGATATGTCAACTGGCGGTTTTTCCTTTCCTTCCGACCCAGTTTCAGCGAAGTCACCTCCGGCGGATATACAGGCCAATAATGACTTTTAAGCTCCCGTCCCTTCAGCAGATGCTTCTTATATTTCTCCGGATCAATGTCGGGGAAGAGACGGTGCATGCCGCGGGCTATGCTGTCAATATTGTTCATCAACGCCGTGTCGCGACGATACTGATCCTTGACACGCAGAATGGAATCCTTTTCATATGTCATGAAATCGAGGTGAAGCACATACTCATTGAGCGAAGTGGCCAAAATTCGGCCATCATTGGCCAGGATGTCACCCCGTCGCTGCTTGAGCTCCAGACTGTCCCTGGTCTGCGAACGTTTGATTTCCAGCCAATACTCCCGCTCCACAGTCATGATGTAGCCTGCCCGAAACAATACGATGACACAGATAAATGCCAGCACCGCAATCAGACAGAAATAGCGGGGCATCACTTTTTTGCTTTGGAACTTCATGGCATATCAGTATGAAGATAATAGAAAGGCGCCGATGTCGACTGAATTGTCGTATCGGTCAGATGCTGTTCAATATTGCTGCGGCGGGTATATTCCGTCAAATTACTCGTAGCTACAATGGCACGAAGCCGCCTGTCTTCCAAACTGTGTGTCAGGCGCTTCTGTTCTATAATATCCTGCTGATAGGCATAACGGTTCGTCACATAAATAATGGACAATATACAAAGAAACAGCAGATAAAACAATTGGCGCCGCACCAGTGAAGAAACCAGGATATCGCCACCTATAATGTTACGGAAATTCAAGGGAACGGACTCGTCCTCATCCAAATCAGTCAGATTCTGCAACATCTCACGCGTAGACTCGCCGGGTTTCAACACCCGCCGCCATCCCTTTTCATGATGGGCGGATGCGACTTCGGACGAATCGGTGTCCGAACTTTCCGTCGCCATCGTCACCGCATCATCACTACGGACGTCCGCTTCCCCGCGGTTTTTCTGCACTCTGCAGGTTTCATCCTGCTCTTCGTTTGCTTTCATCTTTACAACATTCTGTTAAGTATACAATCACTACTCCGCTATTTTCTCAGCAATTCTGAGCTTTGCACTACGGCTCCGGGGATTCCGCTCCTGCTCCTCAGCGCCGGGCACAATCACCTTGTTGTTGACCGCCCGCAACGGCACTTTGCGGTTTCCAAAGAAGTCCTGTTCAACGAGGCCTTCCACATTGCCCGAACGAATAAAGTTCTTCACCATGCGGTCCTCAAGAGAATGATAGGTCAAGATGACCAGCCGTCCCCCGGGACGGAGACTTGACAATGCCGCCCCGAGCATTTCCCGCAAGGCTTCCATTTCGTGATTGACCTCTATCCGCAGGGCCTGGAACACCTTTGCCATATCTTTTTTCTCGCGTTCCCTTCCCAACAACGGACGGGCCACTGCCACCAGATCTTCTATCCGCTCCAGCGGCCTCGCCGACCGCGCCTTTACTACGGCAGAAGCCAACTTCCGGCCCGTCTTCAGTTCTCCATACAAATAAAAAAGTTGTGCCAGACGTTCTTCACTGTATGAATTGAGCACATCAGCGGCCGTAATACCGCCTCGCCCGTTCATGCGCATATCCAGACGCGCATCAAAACGGAAGGAAAACCCACGTGTCTCATCATCAAAATGATGGCTGGACACGCCCAAATCTGCAAGGACTCCATCGAGCGCCGGCTCATCATAATAGCGCAACCAACGGCGCAAATAGCGAAAGTTGCTGCGAACGAAGTGAAAACGTCCGTCGTTTTCCGGAATGTTGCGTTCCGCATCAGCGTCCTGGTCAAAGCCATAAAGGCGGCCCGACGCCCCCAGTCGCGACAAAATCTCACGACTGTGACCGCCACCACCGAAAGTCATATCTGCATAAACGCCATCGGGACGTATATTCAAACCATCCACACTTTCGGCAAGCAATACCGGTACATGATAAGCTGAACAGGTCGTCATAAACTAAATATAAGTATATGGTTTCGGGATAGGCATTCACAAGCAGACTTACACCCGCGGTCCTGAAGTCATCAGCCGGAGCAATGCATTGCCCAACTCTTCCGAGGACAAAAAGGGCTTTTCCATCTGTTCACAACTCCATATTTCTATTCGGTCGTCCATTCCCAGAAAAAACATTTCCCGGTCAATACCAGCCATCCGAAGCATTCGCTTGGAAAGCAAGATACGGCCAGAGGCGTCCAACGGGACACTCTCCGCTTCGGCCATAAACTGTCGAAACACCATGGCTTCCTTCGGATCCCAATGGTTAAGACTTTGGCGCAAACGGCGGAGTTCCTCGTCCCACACCGACTGCGGATAAACCACCAGGCAAGGCTGATATACATCCTTACGCACAATCAGTTCAACCTCTCCTTCCGCAAGTTGGCGGCGGAAAACCGCCGGAAAGAACACACGTCCTTTCGCATCAAGCTTGGCATTGATTGAACCGGTAAATCTCATAAAGCATGATTTGAATATACAAAATTATAGATTTTTCCCCACAAACACCCACTTTTCCCCACATTTTTTAAAATTTCACAAAAGAAGCGGAATAGCGAGAAATGCGGAAACACCCGAGCCGCCTCATGCGGGTTGCAGGTTCCGCAAATCCCCCGAAGCTACTTCTGCATGAAATCGTGCGATTCGCACAAACGAAGAAAATGTTTCGGGCATACGAACGGAACAACCTGGCAAAACAACCCGCCCCGACAAAAGAATGAATGAAAGGGCAGGAGCACGAAAACGTATAAGACAACACCAACCGTACAAACGGGAAACGGCCACACAAAAAAAAGAGGTGCACCGCCTCAGGCAGTGCACCTCCATTATCAAAATCCCGGATTGTTTACTTTACAATCACCTTCTTGCCACCAACGATATAAATACCCTTAGGCAGACCCTTCGTGGCAACTCCGGCCTTCACATTGCTGCGAACCTTTACACCTGCAATGGTGTAAACATCAGTCGGAACATTCTTAACAACTTCTACACCTTCAACGGCGGTACCCTCACCGGTGATTTCACCATCGAGCGGCAATACATAGTCACCGTCCAGGTCAGTAGTCTTCAAAGAGCTGTTGAAGAAACCGCTACCGGCAGCGATATCCTCACCACCTTCGGTGATAGCAACTGCGCCATTGTAAAGGATACCGTAACCCAGCTCAATTTCGAATGCAATCGGAGCAGAAACCATACCATCCTGGTTAACCGGCTCGTAAACATATTCCATACTCAGGTTTTCTTCCAAAGTAGCACCCATCAAATCAACATTGATGAAGTTTTCACCTTCAGAACCTTCACCTTCAGCAGGATCAGTTACGAAGAAGAACGGAGCACCGGCAGGAATTGTTTCATCGTCGCCGTAAGCAACCATCTGGATAGCGTTATCCTTCACGCCCAACACCTTCATTACGTTTCCGTTGTTGCTATACGCAGCCATTACTTCAAATGGCAGACACTTGATCTGAGGTGCACCGGCAGTAGCATCCAGCACGAAAGTAGAGCTGAAGCCTTCGTCGTCAGTCACTTCACGAACCTCAAACTGTGAACGGGTAGCCTTGCGGTCGTACCAGAATACCATCGAACCACCAGGTGCCATGTGCAGGAAGTCACCGTCGTGCAACGTAATCAGGAAGTTTCCAGGTACATGATATGCTTCGAAGCCGAAGTAGGTCGGTTCCTTGGAATAGCCCACACTGTTGCTGGAGTAGCTGATTTGCTCTTCGATTTCCTCTTCGGTCAAGCCCTGGAACGGATTGCCCAGATAGAGACCGTTGGCGAGGTTGCGGAAGGTGTAACCTTCTTCTGTCTTCTCAACATACCACAACGTATTGAAACGCTCGTCAACACCTTCATAATCCTTATACTTCCAAACGGGGTTACCGTTGTAGTCTGCATTGGCAGAAGCCATCAATGCACCGTTTTCAGCATATTCACTGCCTTCAGTATCATAACCGGAAGTATTGACAATGCGGTATACCTTGCCACCTTCGGGCACATTCAACTTGGAGTTGAATTCCTTCAAGCCATCCTTCAACTGCTTGTCAAGTGCGTTGATTTCATCAAGCGTCAAAGCTTCCTTGGCTGCGATAGCATCTTCTACAGACTTGATAACAGCAGCCAATCCGTCCTTAGCACCCGCCTGGAAGTATGCCAAACCGTCGCCTTCAACTGCAGTTTCAAGGATTTCCTTTGCAGTTTCTACAGCATTCAGCAAATCGGTAGGATCGGGATATGCTTCCATGAAGGCCTCATAAGCAGTTTCCAGACGGTCGTAAGTTGCCTGAGTTGCAGTACCTGCCTCGATTTCAGCCTTAGCGGCTTCAATGGCAGCTGCCACCTCGTTGCGAATCTGCTCGGGAACCAAAGCATAGCTCGGGTTTTCTACACAGTCGGCTGCATCGTAGATGCGGAGTTCGCTTACGTGCCAGCAAGGACCATAGCCATAAATAGAGTTAGCCTTCGTACGGGTAACGGCCATACGGAAATGCTGTACGGGCTTACCGAAACTGATCTTACCTACATAAGTAGTAGAATCCAATGCACCGGCAGGATAAGGAGTAGAATACTGATAAATCACTGTATCCTTATAGAGGGTATCCATCCACATCGGAGCTTCCAGATTACCATCTTCGGGAACAACGATAGCGATACGAGAAGGATTACCATTACGGTTATTGTGGCGCTGAGAGAACTTCAGATAAATTTCGCTCACTTCCTTACCCAAATCGAACTGAACCCAATGCCAGTCGTTTGTAGGAGCGCTACCAGACCATGCAGTATGATAATATGAAGTAAGATCTCCATCGAATGCGGCTGCTTCAGAACCTTCAGTCGGCTCCGTTGCATTACACTTTTCAAAAGCGCTTACCAAACCGGCACCACTTGCATAATAGTTGCCGTCCATAGTCAAACCGCTCTTCAACTTCAAACCGTTCACTTCGCTTTCTACATCAGAAACAAGACCAGCAAGTTTCTTGTTCATCTGGCTCTGCTCTACAATCGGTAACAACTTGGCTATTGTATCGGCCGGAACCGGTTCGAAGCGCCACCTGTTACCATCACCCGTACTGTTCCAAACAACGACATTGTAGCTGCCATCGCAGTGAGCATAGTTAGCATCATCCTTTACGCGGAACCAGATACCCTGCAACTGTTCAAAAGTAACCTTAACCGTTGTATCTGTTACCGTAGGATAAATCTTTGACGTACCGGGACCCTTGCCCATGTAACGACCGGTAGCAAAATTCTTGAAATAATACTTACCCTCTACAGCAGAAGGAACCACCTGCCAAATATACTTCGCGGTTTCTTCCGTATAAGTAGCCGGTCTTTCCAATCCCTTGGTACACTTCATGTCGCTACCAGTGTCATAAGCAGCATCCATAGAACGCTTGTTCACCATCAGATAATAACCCGGACCTACAGGAACCAGGCTCTCTGCGTATGCCTCGAAGCTGGCGAGAACGGCTTCACGCGCACGGTCACATGCCGTGGGATCAGAGTCAGGATCTGCGATGAGAGCACTGGCCTCGTTGTAAGCCGCCAGCATCTGTTGATATACTTCCTGAGAAATACAGCCAGGAGCGGTACCAATAGGATAGTTCTCCTCATTGATTTCCTGAGTATAATGCTCATCAAAAACAATGGTAAGCTTTTCATAAGCGGTCAACTCACGCTCAGTAGCTGTATAAATGAACCAGTTGTTGGTATCCGTATAGTTTGAAAATGCAGGATCGCCCCAGAAACACATATAACTACGGCTTTCCACATCACAGAACACCCACGCACCGGCATCAGCTGCCCCCGGGCACTTCTCCTCGGTTATGGAATTATAATAATTCTCCCATAGGTTATAATCCACGCCATCTTTTATAGCAGCACCTGGAGCACAAGTAAACTTCCAAGCCTTCAACTGGGACTGCGCATAACCGTCTTTAGTCAAATACATTCCGTTCTCCATATTCTTGAGAACATACACCGGAAGAGTAAGGTCACCCTCGCTTTTCTCGTCTACCTGCACAAAAGTGTAGATACAAGAAGCATCCACTTTGGCAATAACACCCTTGTTACTCAAATAACCACTTGCAGACCATCCAGCGGTATTGATACCTTCCTGAATGACATACTGGTTTTCATCGCCAGTCAGAATCTCGGTGGCGTTGTCCGTAGACACGTCCCAAGCCCGCTGTGCCTGTGCTGTGCCCACAAAGAGCAACAGCAGCAATGAAATAAAAGTACAGACTTTCTTCATTTAAAAACAGATTAATATTAGGTTAATACAATAAAAAATATCAGTTTAATGCAGAAACTACATTTACGCTAATTCAAGGGAACTAAAAGCCGTTTAAGAGAATGTTCTCAAAAAAATACAATAAGAATAGGTTTACAGGTTAATATATTGTGACTGTATGCACCTTTATAGCGGCGCAAACTTTTCGCCACAAATATAAACATTTCCACAAGAACAAGCAAAAAAAATAATATTTTTTACACAAGAAGCTACAAGAAAAGAAACGAAGGAAATAAAAGCGGCTTTTTAGAATATTGTACAAAAAGCGGCTTTTCAACAAATATATTCAGTTATAATAAATATACAAGGAGCGCACCGCCCTTAAGCGATACGCTCCTTTTCAATATCCAGTTTGTTTGTGAATTATTTCACAATCACTTTCTTGCCACCAACGATATAAATACCCTTAGGCAAGCCCTTTGTGGCAACACCGGCCTTCACATTGCTGCGAACCTTCACACCGGAGATGGTATATACATCCATCGGTACATTCTTCACCAGTTCTGCGCCGTCAACAGCCAGACCTTCGCCAGTGATTTCACCGCTGAGAACCAATGAATATTCACCTTCTTCTTCAGTTACAGGCAGTGAGCTGTTGAAGAAACCGGTACCGGCCTTAACCCATTCGCCACCTTCGCTGGCAATGACTTCGCCTTCGTAAATAATACCATAGCCCGGTTCTACTTCGAAGCCGTAAGGAGCGGATACCAGACCGTTCTGCTGTACGATTTCGTAATTGTAAGTCTGTTCCAAAGCGCCTTCGTAGGAATCAACCATCAAATCGGCCATTACAAAGTTTTCACCTTCACCAGTGTAGATTACAAACGGAGTTCCGGCCGGAATGATTTCGTCGTCGCCGAAGCTGGTCAGCTGGATGGTGTTATCCTTCTTGCCCAATACCTTCAAGGCATTGTTGCACTCGCTTGAGTAAACCATCATGACGTCTATCGGGAGCGCGATAATCTGAGGCGCATTCTCTTCTGCATCGATAGCATAAGTCGTAGAGAAGTAGTCAGGATCAGCCTCGTAGAACATGAACGGAGCATGTGCATCCGTACGTACACTGTAGTAAACCATGTAACCATTGGGGTTCGTATTCATGTACTGGCCAGGATAAGCCGTAATCAGGAATTCACCCGGACGAACGAACGATTCGAGCGTAAAGTACTTCGGCTCCTTAGAGTAACGCAAGTTGATTTCGGGAACCTCAGCAATTTCCTCTTCAGTCAATCCATAAAGCGGGTTGTTGATATACAAACCGTTGGCCAGGTTCTTGAAGGAGTATCCTTCGTCAGTCTTTTCTACATACCACAACGTATTGAAACGGTCTTCAACACCCTCGGTATATTTGTAACGCCAGTAAACGTCGTCGTTGATGTCGGCGCTCAAGGAAGCCACGCAACCGTCGTTCGGAACGCGTTCGTTGCCATTGTCGTCATAGCCGGCTGTAGAAACGATACGGTAAATCTTACCGCCTTCAGGAACATTCAGTTTGGCATTGAATGCCTTCACAGCTTCGCTCAACTGAGCTTCAAGTGCCTCGATTTCAGAAACGGTGAGCGCTTCCTTGGCATGAGCTGCTTCGTCAACGGCTGTGATAGCCTGCAGGAACACTTCCTTGGAACCTACCTGGAAGTAAGCCAGGTCTTCGCCTTCAACGGCATTCTCGTGCAATTCCTTGGCATCCTCGATAGCTGCGAACAAATCCGTAGGATCGGGATAGGCTTCCATAAAGGTCTCATAAGCAGCCTCAAGTGCATCATAAGTGCCCTGAGTTCCTGCATTGGCTTCCAGTTCAGCCTTGGCTGCTGCAAGCTGATTGTTTACAGCATTACGGATAGCTTCGTCAACCAGGAGATAGCTTGGGTTGTCTACGCAGTCGGCTGCATCATAGATGCGGAGCTCGCTGACATGCCAAAGCGGGCCATAAGAATTGAGTTCGTTGGCTCTTGTGCGGGTAACAGCCATGCGGAAATGCTGAACGGGCTTCGCGAAATCAATCTTCTTGATATAGGTAGAGGAATCCTGTACACCTGCAGGATAGTTGGTTGCATACTCATAAATCACTGTATCCTTGTAGAGAGTATCCATCCACATCGGAGCCTCGAGATTGCCATCTTCGGGAACAACAAGGGCAAGGCGTGAAGGATTACCGTTATTGTTGTTGTGACGCTTCGAGAACTTCAAATAGATGGAGCTGACTTCCTTACCCAAGTCAAGCTGAACCCAGTGCCAGTCGTCAGTAGGACCAGCAACCGACCATTGCGTATGATAATAAGTGGTCAGATTACCATCGAACGCAGCGGCTTCGGAACCTTCGTTAGGCTCTGTTGCATTGCATTTTTCGAAACTGCTAACCAAGCCTGCACCGGATGCATAATAATTACCGTCTTCCGTCAGACCGCTCTTCATTTTCAAGCCTTTAAATTTATCTTCTACGGAGCTTACAAGCTGAGACAACTTAACATTCATCTGATTCTGCTCAATAGCAGGAGCCAGTTTTGCAATAGTATCGGCAGGCACTACATCAAAGATGAACTGTCCGCCACCTGCAGCCTTATCGTTCCATACAACAACATTGGCCTGAGGGTCGCAGTGAACATAACCGCTGGCACTGATATTGAACAACACGCCATGATTATACTCGAAGACAACTTTCTGAGTAGTATCAGAAATGGTCAGATAGCTGTTGGCATTAGGATTCTTGGACAAATAAAGACCAGTTCCGAAGTTCTTCAGGAAATACTTATCCTTTTCGCCAGAGGGAACCACCTGCCAGATATACTTGGCTGAAGCCACATCGAATGTTTCGGGACGAGCCATTTTCAAGGCAAACTTAACGGAGCCGCCTTCATCATAAAGGGCATCCTGTGAACGCTGGCTGACAATCAGATAATAGCCGGGACCAACGGGAACCAGACTCTTTTCATAGAGTTCAAAAGCGGCAATCGTCTGTTCACGGGCAGCCTTGCATACTTCTGGATCCGTATCCGGATTGGCGATGGCAGCATTGGCAGCGTCATAAGCAGCCAACAGCTGATTGAACACTTCCTGGGAAATGCAGCCAGGTGCCGTACCTACCGGGTAATTATCCGTGTTCACTTCATTCTTATAATACTGATCGAAAACGATAGTCAACTTTTCATACTCGGTCAACTCGCGCTCCGTTGCAGAATAAATGAACCAGTTGTTGGTATCGGTATAACCTGAGAATGCAGGACTTCCCCAGAAGCACATGTAAATCTGCTCCTCAATATCGCAGAACACCCATGCACCGGCGTCTGCTGCACCCGGACATTTGGCTTCCTCCACGAGATTGTAATAAACTTCCCACAAACTTCCGTCCTCACCCTCCTGTATGGTATGACTCGGAGCGCAGGTAAATTTCCAAGCTTTTACCTGTGACTGCACATATCCGTCTCTGGACAGATACTTTCCAGTTTCCACATTTTTCAGTACATAAACGGGAACTGTAAGGTCACCCCCACTTTTCTCGTCCACTTGCACGAAAGTGTAGATACACGAAGCGTCTACCGTAGAAACGACACCATTAGTGCTCAAATAACCACTTGCAGACCATCCGGCAGTGTTGATACCCTCCTGGATGACATACTGGTTTTCATCGCCAGTCAGAATCTCGGTGGCGTTGTCCGTAGACACCTCCCAAGCCCGCTGTGCCTGTGCCGTGCCCACGAAGAGCAACAGCACCAATGATATCAAAGTACAGACTTTTTTCATAATTTTTTTAGGGTTAAATAAAATAAGGTTAGTAAAAAAAGGTTTTCAGATAAAGTTCAGATACAGATTTATGTCGTTTTCAAGTACAGGTTTATGTCATTACCAAAGATGCCACCGGCTTTCACTCCGGAATGTTTACGACACCAAATGTCATGGCGTTAGCAGCCAATTTTACCTTTATATAACAACATGGATAATATCCAGCAACATGGATAACAGGATAGATATATCTTCTATTTTAACCCGTTGGCGGAATTAAATCGATAAAATATTTATGTA